>Ga0163217_1068303_pt1 | contig 11574 bp, 14 predicted proteins | sample SynspAceP_FD_185933 | JGI IMG/M metagenome (GOLD analysis project Ga0163217, IMG submission 185933) | Saline lake microbial communities from Ace Lake in Antarctica - Synechococcus sp. Ace-P (PacBio error correction) | ecosystem: Environmental > Aquatic > Non-marine Saline and Alkaline > Saline ... | reverse complement strand
GGCGTACTGCTGGCCACCCCCAGACATGAGCACTTCGAGGCAATGCTGCAGCTTTCTCTGGCATAAGCCCGCGGCGTCGAAGCGGAAAACGGACTGGTGCTCCAGGTACGCCCAATCACCTGCAGGCTGCAGGCGCCCCGGCGTTGAAACCAATTGCAGGTTCGTAGGAAGCCTGCCAGCGACTGCGCAGCAGCTGCAGCAACCTCATCGAAGCGCCAAGGGGTTCGGCGGCACGATCCGGGCCTGAATCGGCGCTGCTAGGGCTTAAAGGCACGGCGACCGGCGCGTCCCAAACTCCACAAACAGCATGTTGCGCTACTCTGGCCGGATCCCTGCCAGGGCAAAGCGTGGCGGGCAAGCCAGCGCGTAATAATGGTCACCACGTTGCGGCGGCACCCAGGAACGCTCCTATGACCAGATTCCCAGCGAGGCGACGTGCCCGGATGGTCGTCGGCAGTTCATGAATCTGCTCACTCGGGTCCGTCACTCGGCGTTGCCCTCGCGTGCTTCTCTATCCCGTGGCCCGCTATTTCATCCCGCCCAAACCCGCCGGTGGCGGTGGCCGGGCATCAGCGCCAAGGATTTGAACTCTGGCAACACGTTCACAGCCAGCGGTTTGGCTCTCCACCCACAAAGGAGGCGACCGAGCAGCCTGTTCAGGGGCTGAAAGGTGATCCCACCTATCTCCTGGTGGAGGGCCCCGAGGCGATCGGCAGCTACGGGCATTCAATGCGATCTGCACCCACCTGGGTTGCGTTTGTGCCCTGGAACAACGGCGCCAACAAATTTGTGTGCCCTGCCACGGCAGTCAGTACGACGCCACAGGCAATGGTGGTTCGCGGGCCCCGCTCCGCTGTCGGTGGCCCTGGCCAATGTCGCGGTCGAGAACGACACCGGTTTCCTGAGCCAGTGGTCGGACACCCGATTTCCGCACCGCGGGAGAAGCCTTGGTGGGCTTGATTGACCGCGTGTTTCCCCCTTCCTCCCGCCTGTTCAATCGCCCATGCGCGCCTCCTTGCCCTCCATTCAGCGGTTGAGCTCCCACTTGCCTGCTCCTGCCGCTTGCTAATTGGGCCCCCACTCCCTGCTGATTCCCCTGTTGGCGGCTCCCCAGGCCATGTGGGCCTACCCCTTCTGGGCTCAGCAAGAACTTTACGGGACAGCCCCCGTGAAAGCCACCGGCCAAGCTTGTTTGTGCGAACTGCCACCTCGGCCAAGAGGGTCACCAGGTTGAGGTTCCCCCAGGCGGTGATGCCCGACCCACGGTCGTTCAAGGGCCGTCGTCAAAAATTCCCTATGACACCAGCCTGCAGCAGGTGGGAGCGAACGGCAGCGCCGCACCCAGCCCTTCAACGTCGTGCCGGGTGATGTTGCCTGATTGGCCTTCAAGCTCTCGCCCCAGAAAGGACGCCTTCACCGAGGAACTCAAAGAGGAAACTTCAGGCGTCTACTTCACCCAGTACAGCGACGACAAACCCCAACATTCTTCTGTGGGCCCCGCTTCCCTTGGCGATCTGCACAGGAAAATCGTCTTCCGATACTCTCGCCCGATCCCGGCACGGACAGCCAACATTCACTTCGGTAAGTATCCCTGCATGTGGGCGGGAAACCGCGGCGCGGAAACAGGGTGTACCCCACCGGTGAGAAGAGCAACAACACCGTTCTACCCAAACGCTTCAGTGGCTGCAACCTGTCAGTGCCATCACCCTGGTGATGCCGGCCGCTTCGGTGGTGGAAATCACTGCCGCCGGCATTGGCACCCAGCGTAAACAGTGACACCGTTTCCAGCTGCCCCTCCGTTGTGGTGGCGTTTGGCGATGTCCTGCCGGCCGGTGCACCGATCTTCCAAACGATCCAGGTGGGGGTGGTTTCGCCAGCTCGATGCTGAGATGTGCTTCAAAACCCGGTGCGCATCTACGGCATGCTCGCCTTCTATCGCAGCGGTGGTCATTGCCCAGATTCTGCTGGGCTTGCTGAAGAGAAAGAGCAGGTGGAGAAGGTCAGGCCGCGAGGGCGTTTGACTCCAGGCACTCCGTTACTTGAGGCGATCAACCCATGATGTTCGCCTTCCAGACCTTGCCTATTCGCGATGTTCCGTTCTCAGGCCCGCTCCTTGTTTGAGCTCGGGCGGTCACGGTGCGCTGGTACGGCCTGCTGATTGCCGCTGCCGTGCTGGTGGTCTTTGGTGCTGGGCCAACCACGCCTCGGCCCGTCGCCGCGGCATCGAAGCGGCGCGTGATGCCGACTGCTGCCGATCTTGTTGCTCGCCGCCGTACTCGGGAGCTCGCCTTTATTACGTGGCGCTGGTAAGTGGCGCCAGTACCAGCTCAAACTGGTTCGATTGCCTTTGGCGATCTGCAGGGCGGCATTCGCCATCCATGGGCTTTGATCGGCGGCACCCTGGCGTGATTGTTTATTGCCGGCTGGCGCAAGTTGGCCTTCTGCGAACCTGCTCGATGTGCTCGTTCCTTCGGTCGCCCTGCGGCCAGGCGATTCGGCCGCTGGGGCAAATTTTCTTCAATTCCGAGGGCCTTTGGCCTTGCCCACCAATCTTGCCCTGGAAACTCTCGATTCCGGCCATCAATCGGCCGGCGCCGCTTCATCGGATGAGGCTTTCTTCCACCCCACCTTCCTCTACGAGTCGTTCTGGAACCTGGGTGTTCTGGCCCTGTTGCTGATTCTTTTCGACTGGGTGAGCGCGGCAAGCATCTCGCTGCCGGAATTGGCCCTCAGCTGCACTATCTGCTCGCTTACAGCGTCGGGCGCTTTCTGGTCGAGGACTAACGCCTTGATCCGCTCTGCCTGTTTCTCGATTCCACCCTTCTTGAAGGGCGGCCTGCGCATGGCAACTAGATGAGCTTGGTTGGCTAGATTGTGATCGGGCTTTTTGGCCTCTAGTGGCTTTTAATGGCTGTCAACGAAGCCCTTGCCAGATCGGGCAAAGAGACCCCCCTGCGGAGCGGTCCTATCCATCCTGTTCGCATCGTCGTGAGGGTCCGGGTGCGATCGACCGCCTTCACCCTGCGCCGCGGCCCGGGCCATTGAAGGCGGCTGAGGTCCTTGCATCTGGACAGATTTCGCTCGTGTCTCCCCAGATCGCTGCATTGCAGGCGCGGACTGCGAGCGGGATCCGCACAGGCACCCTCACCCTGGTAGCAGGTGATGGGAGCTGCGTGATCGATCCGTGCCCGGGCTGGTCTCCAGGTGTGCGGCCTCCATGACGCGACCCCTGTCTCTATTGGCGCTCTGGCCGCAGCAAATCTGCCGGCTTGGGCGATTGCCGCCGGCCTGGACGTGGAGGTGGTGGCCTTTGTCTGAGTGCCTATTCAGCGCCACCGCCGCTGCCCTGCAGGCGAACTCACCATCCCCGCGTCTGCGTACAGACAAATCGTGCTCAGCCGCGCTTCAGGCCCGCAACCGGCGTTCCGGAGCCGCGAGTCGCTGGAGCGGCTCGCGCCCTGCGCGCCTCGCTCTGCCCTACCTCAGTTGCCGCCCATGTCGAAGAGTGCAGGAGGTTCCTTTGCAGCACTACCCTCCGGAAACCCCTGTGGCGATTGGCTATCGGGTCAGCTGGCCAGACCAGTGGCTGCAGCTGGTGCCGTTGCGGCGAGATGGCTACCACCAGCCGGGAGCGCCAATTGATCCGCACACGCTGTTACGTGGTCAGGCCGGCGCTTGCAGGGCCCCCACCCAGCACGCTCCAAGCTCTATATCCGCCAGTCACGACCATCTGTTTCGGCCCCGCGGCGACAGCTTGGCTCCTTTAACCACCCTCCACCTTCAATAGCCTCTCCGTCCACACACCTGAACGTGGGAGTGATCTGGCGTTCACTGTATCTCAGCTCACTGGGAACCTCAGCTCACTGGATCGGCTGGCGGATGCAATGGCCAGCCAAGCTCCACCGCTTCCGGAAGCATCAAGGTGGGCTCCAGCAGCGCAGGCTCCGCGGGCGTTCTCCCAGCCAGACCACTCCGGCGATGGCGACTGAGCAGTGTGCTCAGCCGCTTGATCGCAATCACCATGGACGCGGCCGTGAAGAGCAGCGCCTCCATTCTGGCTACCATGCCGGACCGCACCCATCAGACCCGGCTCAGACCAGCAGTAGAGCCAGCAAAATTGCCAACAGTGCTTGCTGGCCAGTGCTTTGCCGGCCAGGTTCCAGCCGTTTGAGAGGCTGCCATTGGCCTGGGCTGGAAACACGGGCCGGGGTGAGCAGCGCAGGGCCACCGCCAGGTTGAAACAACGCCACCCAGGCCCAGGCTGCCGCTGGCTTTGAAACGCCGAGCTTGTCGAAGCTGGCTGCCACGCCCCAGGAGCCACCGCCACCAGCAGCATCGCCGTTGCACCGGGGCTCTGAACCAAGCTTGGAGCCAGCGGCCGTCCCTCGTCCCAGCAGCAACGCCCCCAGAACCACAGCGCCAACCGGCACTGGAGTGAGGTGGGACGCTTCGCCCAGCAGCCACCAGTCCACAACTCAGCCCAAGCGTGAGAGGTTGATCAGTGGCAGAAACCAGGCTGGAGCTCGCCGGCGCCAGGGCGCGGGCCATAGGCCAGAGGCCACCGCATTAACCAGCCCCACTGCGCCGCCAGGGCAAGCAAACAACTGGGGCAGGTCGGAGGGCTGGACCATCAGCCTTGAGAAACGCAGGGTTTCAGTAGGGCCGAGACCAGGCAGTCTCAACCCATCACCAGTGTTGGTGGCCAGCCACTGCGGCGGCAGCAAGCTGCGGGTGGCGAGGTCACGGCCGGTTTTCACCAGCAGGCCGTGAGCAGGGCCAGAACCGGCCAGTAGGACAAACAACAGAGCGGGTTCGGAGGGGTAGCGAGCTGCTGGCGGTGTTTTAAGATCTGTGGTGCGGCGAATTAGCACAAGCGGTAGCGCACTTCCTTCACACGGAAGGGGTCACTGGTCGAATCCAGTATCGCCATTGACAATGGCTCAAAAGCCTTTCATTCCGCGTATTCAGTTTGATCGCATTTTAGGAAGCGAAAACAAAAAGCGAGATTCGACGTCTTTGAAAGAAGCTTGTCTCTGGCATGTGTTTTTGGATTGTTTCTCCTGGATCGTTGGCAGGCTTTGGCCAAACATAATTCTCAATTGAATTGTCCAGTTACTCGCCCAGTATTGTTGTTCGGCCACGCTTTGTCCAGTAAACTATTCCCGTAACTTTGCGGAGACGATTTTGCAAAGCGTGTTGTTCAGCAGGTGCGATCAATCAGAGATCGATGGCCTTGGGGAATGGTCCAACCCGCCTTGGCTTTAAAGGATTGTGATCGCTCTTGGGCCTAGCGATTGAAACTTACTTCCGCGCCGAATGATATTTATATGGCGTGGATAATAGCTATTGGGTTACCAATTACCAACAGCGGCCGATTCATCGGCAGCCATTTTGCGGCCAAATGCCTACAAGGCCAGAACGGCAGGTTTGAGCCCAGAAGGCACCAGTGAAGCCCACCTGGCGTGCGCCACAGCCAAGGGGGGAAGGATGAAGCGAGAATGAATCTTAAAATTCGCCGGACCGTTCCATTGAACAAAGGAAGCGCTGGTTCTCCATTAAGGCGGATGGTCGGAAACGTCTCACCGCTTTGTCCATGGTTCCCAATGACGGTTGGTGAGGGAGTGGCGAGCCGTTGCTTCCCGCTCAGGGAACAGGCCCGCCGATCAGTGGCGCCAGGGCGTCTCCACCACCAGCTTCACGCCGTCCGCTTTCAGCCAAGGGGCTTCGGCGCAGGCGGGCAGGCTCCAGCGCTCCAGGCTGAGTATCAAGGCCAGGGCTTGCGGCGCGTCCAGGGCGATCTTCAGCACCGCCGCTCCTGGGCACTGACCTTTGATCGGCCTTGGCACCGCCAGGGGTTGGGCGGGCGATAAGGAGGCGGGCTAACGCAGTCAGCAGCGCCATCGGCGCCCCGACGGTCTGGCTGTTGCTCGCTGCTGGCCAGCTTGCAACCAGCGCTTCGTGGCGTTTTTTCGGCAGGCTGCCGGCGGTGGTAGGCGGGCGATGGGCTGCCACCATCACCTGGTTCGGTCTCGGAGTAGCCCAGCAGATCGCCGTGGCGGATCAGGTACAGCTGTGCTTGTGGATAGGCGCTTGATGTTTGATGTGCTGCCCGCAGGTGTGCAGCATCGCGGCAGCCCAGCAGCAGTTGACGGGCCTTCGCCCTGGTGCGCTGAATGGAGGCAAGCCTTGGCACTGCTCGTAGAGGGTGAGGGCGTGGGCGTAACCCGGGCTGAGCCCTTGGCAGGTCGACGCGGAAGCGGCGGGCCGAGATCTTCAACAGTGCGGTTTGAACGCACGCTGCTCTGAAAAGCTGATTGAAGCGGATCGACGATCAGGCCATGCGCAGCATCCAGTCGACGATCAGCCCCTCGCGCAGGGGGCCCGGTCGCTGATCACCAGCTCCTGAGCTTGAGCATCTCCATCGCCTTCTGCAGCACCAGGGCACCGGGCACGATGATTTCGCGCCCGACTTTTCATGATCGCCGGGATTCGCCCTGCGCTTCGTCGAGCGTCCATGGCCGCCAGTTGATTCACCAGCTGATCGATCCGCTCACGACTGACCTGAACCCCTGCAGCCGCAGGGGTGGGGCCGCTCCTCCTGGGGCAGCCGCCGAGAGCGGCCAGGGTGATCGCCTGTGCCGCTGCGTGGCCACAAGCACGGGCACTTTCACCTGGCTTAAGCCCCCGCTGACGCGGACGACGGTCGGCTCAAGGGGATCCCTGGATTGAAGGCCCGTTAAAAAGGTCAGCAGCGCCGGTGGCATGGGGTCGCTGTCGACGAAAATCCCGGATGCAATCGACACCGCTCCGACCCGGGTGCTGGTTGAGCTCGCGCGGCATCGCGGCCCGTCAGCCAGGGATCAGTTCGGTGGAGCCGCCCGATGTCCGAGGGATCAGGTGGGCCTGATCACCGAAGGCCATGCCGAGAGCACTCCCAGATAAATCAGCCGCGGCCTTCTTGCCGGAACGTGACCAGATCCACCTCAAGGCCGTGGCGGTCCTGCACCATCTGCAGGAACTCGCGGGCCGTGGGCGCTCGCGCACGGCGCTGGTGGCGGCGTGAGAATGCTGCTCGGCGCCATGGCTGTCGGCCAGGCTCGCGGTTAATGGCCAGGGCGAGGCAGGGCTCCGCTCGATCGCCGCGGGTCAGCAGGCCCGTGTTCGGGGATCCCGTTCACCAGCCGTGCACTGGATTTTTCTGCTGAACAACCGCCGAAAAACTGCGCAGCCCGGATCAACTGCTGCGATCAGCAGGTGAAATCGAGTTGGTGCCGATGCGTGGCCGCGACATGGCGACAGCGCGCTGCCGGCTCCGGGAGGGCTTGGGAGGCTGGCATCCGATCGAAGGCCCGGCGCAAACGGCGTCACTTTGCCACTCCAGAGCCAAAATTGGCAGCCACAAGAACAGCCAGAAACGACTCGAAAGCACACTAGGATCACACCGTGCAGGCCTCGAATGGCCTTGCCCCCCCACCTAATCTGCCGCGATGCACATCCGCGCCACCCTTGCGGGGTTGAGGTCGCCCTCTGCGCTTGGGCAGAAGCCCAGCTGGTCGTCTCATCCTGTGATCCCAGCCGTCTGCCGTTCCCTCTGGCTGCTGCCGAGGGGCCTCCGGCGGCCGCCCGTCGTCGGGCTTTGATTGCGTCTTGGCGGCCTCGCCGTCAGCGGTACCGGCTGTGTCGCCAACGACCTCTGGGACCGGCGCATCGACCCTTTTGGGTGGAGCGCAACCCAAGGACGACCCTCGCCAGTGGCTCGGTGTGAGTGTGGCCAGCGCCGCGTTCTGCTTCGTGCTCTGCCTTGCTCTGGACCCTGCTGGTGGTAGGGCTGCTGCCGGAAGAAGGGCGGGGGGCTGCCCTGCTGCTGGCCCTGGCGACCTTGCCAGGCCGGTGCTGCTCTTCCCTCTTGCCAAACGCTGGTTGGGCTTTCCCCCAGTTGCTGCTGGCCTTCTGCGGGGTTTTCGCGGTGCTTGATCCCCTGGGCTGCGGCCACCGGTAGGTGCCGGTGGGCTGCCCCTGGGACTGTCTGGGCGGCCCACATTTGCTGTTGGACTTCGGGCTTTTGACACGGTGCTACGCCATGGCCGCATCGCGCGGATGAATTGCCCCGCCCTGGGCCTGCGCAGCAGTTGCGCCTTCAAAGCTCGGGCCTGCGGCCCCTGCCGTCGTGGGCGATCTGTTTACGGGCCTGACGGCACTGTTTCTGGCGCTCGCCGCCCTGTTTGCGGGTGTTCCTGGCCTTCTGGCCGCTCTGGGCCCTTGCGGCGATCGGCATGCAACAACAGGCCCGCGTTGTTGCGGGGTTCAGCCTGCCGCTGGCCTGTTCGGCCGCCACTCTTCCACCGCCCAGGTTCAGCTCGGTTGGCCTGCTCTGGCTGGCCCCTGCCTGCTTGGACGGGCCGCATGAGCGCCTCCTGGCGCCCCGCCAGGCGGTTCTGTCGCCCGCCGCCTTGACGGCCCGGTGAGCGGGTGGGCTGGTCGCGGCCAGTTCAGGCCCTCGGCGACCCCTGGCCGGGGCTTGGGAGCAAGGGGGTGGCCGTGCTTGAGGACTGGGGGCTGGTGGTTGCGGAACGGTCCGTTTGATCCCCGGCCGGGTTGGGGCTTACATGCGCCGGAGACGACAGCAGCGCCGCGGGCGATCTGGAGGCCCGGGCCCGCCTGCTGGCCGGTTGCGCGGGTTGGTTGGGGGTCAGCCGGCTGGCTGGAGAGCCCCTGCCCGAGCAGGCAGGCTGGTTTCTGGGTTATTCCGAGCTCACCTCTTGCTCTGGCGCGCCTGGCGCTGGGCTTCGGCTGGGTGGCATCACGGCGCCGATGGTCACGGGCCTGCGGCCAGCGAGCCGGAGTGGAGCCAGCAGCGGCTGCGGGCGTTGCTGTTCGGGTTGAGCCGCTGCCGCCGTTGCAGGCGGAAACCCTGCAGGCCGCGTGGCGGGAAGGCCCCTGCTGGTTGGCCAACTCACGGTGGGCGACCCACCTGCTCGGCACCCCGTTTCTGCCTCCTCTTGGCGGGGGCTGTTGCTGATCCTGGAAGACTGGGCGAGGCCCGCCCTACCGGATCGAGCGCCTGCCTCACCCACTGGCGCCTCTGCCGGCCGCCTTGCAACAGTCTGGGCTGGTCTTGGCTTTCGGCAGTTTCCTTGGACTGCGACGATTCCCGTCGATCCAGCGCAGCCGCCCCAGCATCGCTTCAGCCTCGAGCCCAGGTGCTGCGCGAAACGCACCGCCGACCTTGGCATCCCCGGTGGTGGGCAGGTTTGCGGCTGGGCATGCCCAGGCAACGGGGCGCTGCCGCTGGGGCCGGCTGGCCCGCCTTGATGGCGACAAGCGGCCGCCCTCAGCCTGATTCCCTAACCCTCCCGCTGGGCCAGGACAGCGGCAGCCACGTCGATATCAAATGGCGTGCGTGATCTTGAGGTTTGGAAAGCACGGCAGCGGCGATCACCCGAACCGGCCAGGCCCAGCCGCTCGACAGGCGGCGTTCATCGGTGGACGCTCCAGCCCTGCTCCAGCGCCCTGCATGGCCGAAACGCAACGCCTCCACCGGAAAGCCCTGGGGGCGCTGCGGCCCAGAGCCCGCGCGATCCAGGGTTTCCTCCACTTGCTGCGTGCCATTTCAGCCGCTTGATCGTGTCGCTCACCGGCGTGGCGGCTATCACGGCTCCCCCGCCGCGACGCTTCCGCGCAGCGGCCGATTCAGTTTTCCGCTGCCACCCAGGCAGCGGGCGCCATCGTGGATCAGCACGCCGGCGCTTCGGCGGGCAAGGCCGCGCAGCCCCAGCCGCACCGACCTCCTGGCGGCTGCGCCGCCAACGATCCAGCGGCACGGCCGCGTCCGCTGCCGCTTGTTCTGGATCAGGGCCTCCACGGCCTTCTGATTCAACCGGTTGGCCCACAATTCCCGAATTCCAGCGTGATGGCACGGCAGCCCAGGGCCCGCCTCCAGGCTCCAGGCCAGCACGGGCCGGCCGGCGAGCGGCAGCAGCAAAACTTGTTGCTCTTCCGCCCCCATGCGACGTCCACTGCCGGCGGCGGCGCATCAGCAAATGCAACAAGCGTTCTCCCTCGGGGCCGGAAAAGCCCGGTCCGGATCCATTACCCCAATCAGGCACGCGCACGCCTGCCTAGCCGCTGCCCAGATTGCGTGTTCTTTTTTGATTCCCGGCGGGCAGCCGCGACCCCAAACTGCAAGCGATGCCAGCGGTGGCGCGCCACCGCCCTCCACCTCGCTGCCACGGTGGCAGGTGTCCTGTCCGGCTGGCGGCGGCGGGCGGTCTAGGAAAGCTTGCTTGCCGGCCGTTTCGAGAAGGTGTTGCCGTTCAGCCTTTGAGTCCGGGGGGTTCAGCCTGCCGAGTGCGGGCCAACCTGCTCGCGTTGCGGTGCGGGAGCCTGACTTTCAGGGCCTGTATCATCTGGCCTCGGATTAGGACCCCTCGACCTGCTGCTCTCCCTCACCACATCCCCACCCGGATTGCCGATCTGGCTTTTCGGCCACCAAGCCAACTCACGCCCAGGGCCGCCACAGGCTGCCTCCTGCGGCTGGCCGAATCAAGCGCTGGAAAGCCTGGGCTACCAGCCGATCGAGGTGCCCCTGCAGGCCGGACGCCCTTCCGGCTGCGGGCTGCCGAAATCTGACCTAGGGACGCCGCCACCGCAGCCCTCCCCGGCCTGGTCCCTGCTTGTTTGCTGCTGGCCCCAACCCAGCGGCCCACAACCGGTGCTGGGGACTGGGCCCGCGGCCACTGGCAGGCCTTTGCCGGAAGCAGATCGCCTCGAAATTGCCTGATCGCGGGTGAGCCCCAGGGCCAAGCGGCGGCAGGCCCGGCGCAAGAGGGCCGCCCAGGTGGCTTGTTCGCCGATGTGGTGCCTCGCAGCGATCCCCTTGCCTCAGCGAACTGCGCCCTGCTGACCGGCCACCCCCCTGGTGGCGCTGCGGTTCGCAGCGGCGACAAGCCTGGCCGCGCGCCAGGGGGCGTACAAGGTGTTGGATGAGGCCGGTCCCTCGATCAGCTCCGGTCACCGAGGTGCTCAAAGCCCTCGGGCTCTGGTAGCCGGCTCTTCTGTTCCACGCTCTTCGGTTCAAACGGGCGTCGCTGGATGCTCCCTTCCCCAAAAAAACGTCCAAACGCCGCTTCAGCCGCCGCCAACCGCCGTCGCTTGCGCCGTCGCCACCCCTGGCTGACCGCCGCTGGTTTTCATTGGCGGAAGGCGTGCGTCAAACCTCCGGCGGCTCCGGGCTACCGGATCGTCGAGGGCTGGGATTGGGGGCGATTCCCTACTGGGATTGGTGTTTGATCCACGATTCAGCACATCGGCTTAACGGGGCGAGGTGAATCCCCCACTCGCCGCCGGTCGCGCCGTGGGGACCGTGGGTTCTCGATTGGTCGGGCGGGGGGGCCTTTTTGGTGGTGGTTTCAGGGACTTCCTTCCCAAAATCCCAAGAGGCCTGTTTGGGGTTTCTGAGTTGGGAGTTTCGGGGGGGGGTTTAAAACTTTTTCCGCCCCCCCGGGCCATGGCCCCCGGGGGCGGAAAAAAAAAAAAAACCGTTTTCCCCGCCCGGCTACCTGCAAATCTCTCTCT
>Ga0163217_1037476_pt1 | contig 11574 bp, 17 predicted proteins | sample SynspAceP_FD_185933 | JGI IMG/M metagenome (GOLD analysis project Ga0163217, IMG submission 185933) | Saline lake microbial communities from Ace Lake in Antarctica - Synechococcus sp. Ace-P (PacBio error correction) | ecosystem: Environmental > Aquatic > Non-marine Saline and Alkaline > Saline ... | reverse complement strand
CCGCGATCGTGGTGGGCGCGCCTGGGCCCGACCTCCACCGCGAGTCCGTCGAAGGGAAAACTGCTCCGCCACCATATGGTAGCGCTGGGGGCTGCCGACCCAGGTCGCAAAACTGCCCTTCGCGTCGCTCCAGCACCACCTGTTGCGGCCAACCCAGTTCGCCTGAGAGGCGGGCCACGCAGCTCGCCTGCGGTGCCGGGCCCTGGGCTCGGCATGCGCAGGGTGCTTTCCCCGCGGCCGACGTTGGCCGTGAGCGACCCCCGCCAGGTTTCCTTGAGCGAGAGCGGCCCGCCACCGGGACTTGCGCAACGTGAGCTGGACATCAGGACGCAGCGTCTGCGAGCGGAACCACGCAAGCTGCGCTGGCGGGCGGATTCGCCTTCCGAGCTCAAACCCCGAGCAGGCGGGGCTGAGTCGCTGCAGCGCAAACGGCGGGGCGCGCGAAGGGCCAGGTTCCAGGTTGCCTGCCACCAAGCCCTCGCCGCTTCTGCCAGCGCAAGGCAGGGCCCGCTAGGCCGCTCAGCTCAGGGGCTCTGAAGCTCCGTTGAGACGCAACAGTGCCTCTCCAGGCCAGGCTGGCCCGGGCCGGGCCGAGCACGGTCGTCTGGTTCACGCTCAGCCCATTTGGAGCCCGCAAGCTGGCGCTGATCGTGCCCCAGCGGCCCTGAGCCCGCGGGGACCGTGCGGCGGGGCCTCGATCTCCAGCAGGGGCCGCCCGGCCTGGGCCGCCAGCAGAACTGCGCAGCACGGCTCGGCTCCCAGGATTGCCGCGCTGAGACTTGAGACGAGCCGCCTCAGCCATTTGCTCCTTCGCCGGAGCAGGATTCCAGCCATGGCGCCGGGACTCCACAGCGAAGGATTTGATACGCCCAAGGCCCGGCTATCGAGGTTGAGGCGGGGCCACAACGGTCCAGCGAGGAGGCAGTTTTCCGAGCGTCCCGAGTTGAGCTGAAGCTTTCAGCCAGCCAGCAGCGTCAGCGACTGGCGCCAGTCGGCCAGAAACCTGGCCGGTCGGAACGCAAGGCTCCGGCTGGTCGGGGGTCCGCGCCCGAGCGGGGAATTTGCCCGGCGATCTTCCAGCCGGGGCTGGCGCCAGGGCCGCGCAGGTCGAAAGCGAGTTGGTCCCCGCGTTTGGGGTCCTCGGCGGTGAGGCGAAATCAACCAAACGCTCCAGCTCCAAGCCTAGCCGTTGAGGACCCCTGCCCCAGTTCGCCATTTCGCCAGGGGGTCCTGCTCAGATTTGAGGCGCTCTCCGGAGCAAGCGCAGCGCGAGGCGTTCGATCTTCAATGAGCCTAGGCAGGAGTTCGTCTTCCAGCCCAAAGGCCGTTGAGGTTCAGGCGCCATTTGCAGCTGTTGCGACCGTCGCTGCGGCTCAGGCGGCAGGCGGCCATTCCAGCCAACCGCTTGGCGCTGTTGCCCCTGGTGTTCGGCAGCAAGGAGACCAGACCGCCAGTGCGGCTGGCGCCTTGACACCGAGGTTTGAGGCGGACATTGCCTGTGTCCCAGTTGGCGTCACCTTGCAGCGCAAAGCGGCCTTCGGGCGCAAAACAGGGCTGCTCCCGACAGCGTGATCGCGCTTTGCGGTGGGGAGGCACGCTGAGGCACCGTCAACCCGCCAGCTTCAGGTTGAGCGGCTTGACCGCGACGCTGGCAGGATCGACGAGCCGCACCCCGGCAGGGCCACCGGGGGGGGGCTCTGTCCCTTGACGCCGCTGAAACACCCAAGAAACTGGCCTGGCCGTTGGTTCAGACTCAAAGGCTGCCGCCCTTGGCACGGCCAGCTGGACACGGCAAACCCTGAACAAGGCTGCGCAGGGGGCGAATCGCTACCCCAAGGCCCTGGGGCTGCGGCCGTGGAGTTATCGGCGGACCGGCCTCAAAAACCCGGCTCGGCCGATGGCCAGTCCCCAGGGTCGCAAAACCCTGATAGGGGCCCAGTTGCAGCGGATGGCCCAAGCCCCTTGCCATCTGCGTTCCACGTCCGGGGCAGGGTTGGCGATAGAGCCTGCCAACGAGGATAGTCGGCGCCGAACCAGATGCCGACCGCGGTTCCCGCACGAGCAACACCCCGCCAACAACGAGGAAAGTGGCCGCCAATTCAGGCTCGGCAACCCCATTCGAACGTTGTGGTTTACCGCTTGAGGTTTCCGCAATCTATAAGGTGATTTCATTTTGCCGCCCAGCCCCCCCCATGCCCGTTGATCCCTGTTGCTGACCGTCGGCCAAATGGCTGGGTGCCCCAGCCGGTGTGCTGGCGCTTGTTTGATGGTCGCGGGATTTGTCTCTGGCTGGGGAATCCGCTTTCGCCTGGTGGGCATCACCAGCTTTCCACCGCCCTGTTGGTTCGCTTCTGTCTTGTCTGCCTTCGCGATCAGCTACAACCCGGGGGGGGGTTTTTGCTGGTGGAGGGGGGCCGGTCACGGCACCGATCGTGTTCGACAACGGCACCAACCTGGTGTTGCCACCGCTGCGGCCGATCTGCCCGCCGAGGCTTTTGCCCCCACGGCAACAAAACTGGCCCTGAACCTGCGCGGCAATTGGCCGCTCCCAGCCCCGATGGTCTTGGTGCATTGCGCTGCGGCCGGGTTGAATTCCGTGGGCCCGGGTTCTCAGCGGCCGTGATGTTGGCCGAGCCCACCCGCACAACCGGGGCGAGGTGGCCCCTGCTTGCTGCCTTGACGCCAACCGCCCATCGGCACACTGCCGGCTTCCACTTTCCAGGCTGAGCAAAAACGCAGCTTGAAACTGGCAGGCCACTTGATTGCAGTCCCTGGCCCAGCGAGCGACGCTGAGGCTTGCGTCGGTTGGCCCGCAATGCGTCCTCAGAGCAGCGGCTGATTCAAGCTGCGCGGCCAGGCCCAGCTGAATCGTGGCGATCGGCCTGGCGCCGCCGGATGCGGCCCCTGTTGCTCTATGCGGCATCGCCACTGCCGATGGCCTGGCCCAGGGCCTCCCCCAACAATTGGTGGTCCAACTCGGCGGCTGCAACGCTCCTGACCGGGCACCACCCTGCCGATGGTCAGCGCAACGACAGTGCGCCAGTGGATCAGTGCGGCCCGGCGTAGCACCGGTCGCTTCGCCCAAACTGACCCGAACGGGGCCGTTAAAGCCTGGCTCCTTAGCGGGTACGGCCTGAAATGGATGCTGTATCCCCTATTTGGGGTGGATCGTCTGTGTTCCTCGATTCTTTTCCCTCCTGCGGATCGCTCCGCCTCGGCCTGGCCGTTGTTCTTTGGCCTCGCACGGCGTTTCAGGCGGCAGCTCGGCGATCGCCCCACCGGCCTCTGCCTTGCTGGAGTCCGTCAAGCAGAATCCACAGTTAGCAAAAGTCTCTGCGCCGAATTTCGCAAGCTCAACAGCCAGGGGTGCGTTCCTCCTCCCCCCAGGCCGATCGCCATGGTGGCCCGCCGTCAGGGATTCAGCCCCTCCGACGCTTGGAAATTGTCATCACCACGTGGTTGGCCTGCACTGCCCCGACGTTCGCTGAGTGCCTCCCCCCCTTTCGGTGGAGTCGTTCGGATGCCTGGATGCCCTGCCCCCGATGGGGCTGAAGCTGGCCACCCGCATCTGGAAGCCGGCCGCTGCGGCGGCCTTTGGCCGGTGCTGCTGGTGCGGCAGCCCTACACCGGGCGATCGCCTCAACGGTGACCAGCGCCCACCCCCTGGTATGCCATGTTCAGGGCTATCTGTTGGCCGTTGCCAGGACGGTTGCGCCGGGGCGTGGGCGACTCCGGACGGCCCAGCTTTGCCGGTTTCGCCCAGGAGGCAGGCGATGGGGCCACCGCCCTGGCCTGCGGCCCGGCAGCCTGCCTGGATCCAATGCCGACTTGGCTTGCTATGGCTTCTCCTTACCAACGGGCCTCACCCAGCCCTGTGTGAGACCCCAACGATCCGGCCGATTGCCTGGTCCCGGCGATGGCTGGCTCGATGAACGGCTTGCCCTGGGCCAGCGACGGCGGCGCCCTCGTTGGGCGCTTGGCCTGGCCTGGGCCCTGCAGCTTGACGGCCGAAACCGTGCGCCGCCGCGGTGAGGAGATGGCATGCAGGCGATCCGGCCACAGCCTGCGAAGCGCGCCTTCCTTGAGGACGGCCTGGCCCTGGCTGGAGCTCGGCATGACCCAGGCGGCATGGGCTTGGGCTGCGTTCCGCCTCGATCCGGCCATGGCTGACGGTTGGACCGTGCATGACCCCTCCGAGACGCGTTGCCGTCAAACCGATGCTGTTGCTCGGGGGCTGGTGGGATGCCCAGCTCGAAGGATTTTCGATCTGCAGGACCGCAGCCTCGCGCCGGCGGTGGGACCCCTGCTGCGGATCGGGGACTGGACCCATCTTGATTGGAAACGGCGGCCTCGATCGCTGCAGCTGGGGCCTTCTTTCGACCAACCACCTGCGCGATCGGGCCGCCGCCACACCCGTTGGCCCGTTGAAGCGGTTTGCGATCTGACAACCGCCGGACTGGGCCCCAGCGTCTGAACCCCCTGCCATCCAGAGGTGTGGCGCTCCTGGCCGCCTGGGCCAGTCAGGGTCTGGGCCTGCATCGATGCGATTGTTGAAGGCGCCTGTTGCGGGCCGGGGGGAAGGGGAGCGGGCGGCAACATCTGCTGGTCCATGACCCTTGGCGCCCCGTTGCCAGGCCGTGGCGGACACCTGGGCCTCGATGCCGGACCTGCCGAGCGCGCCGCAATCTGGACCGCCGCGGCGATTGTTGGCCTGCTTCAGCAGCGGGACTTTTGAAACCGGGCTACTCTGCAGGGGCGCCCCGGCTGGAGTTTGGAAAGGTGGCAGCCGACCAGCCCGGTTTCGAAGCTCTGTTTTCGGCCCTGTCGAATCGTCGCGCTGCGGGCGGTCGCCAGGTGTGGCAGTAATCAAGCACGCGGTGGCCCGTTTTCCCCCGGCCCTTGAGGGGCCAGCGCCGACAACGCCCGCGTGCTGGTCTTCCAGCCGTTGCGGGCCAGCCTTGCCAGCGGCGAGCGCCGCGGCTGTCCCTTGGCTGGTGCCGCCCTGGGCCCCAGATCGCCGTTATCAGCGGTAATCCGCGATCAGCTGCCCGGGCCGGTGGGCCGCGCACCGGGTTATTCACCCTTCAGTGATCTTCTCCGAGGCGAAGCTGTGGCTGCAGCGATCGGATCGGCCCAAACTGGTGCTGATCGTTCGTCGACAACTGTGACTCTGCGTGCCCCCCTGCTGGCCCATGGCGTTGGCTTTTGGTGCTGTGTTCCCGGCTATCCCGGCCAGTGCGGGCCAGACGGCAGCCCAGCGCCGCAGCTCAGCGGAGACCGATCATCCAGGGGATTGCGCCGCGAAGACAGCCAGGGGCGATCTACGAACCTGCTCTCACCGGATCTGCAACGGTCGACCACGCTGGAGCGCGTGAAGAAACGCCCAAAGCAGCGCGATCCCATTCTCAGTATTCGGCATCAAAGAGGTGCTCACCGGGCCGACGACAGCACGGTTGAAGCTGTGCTGGTCACGCCAAAGGGTCCAACCGCTGATCCTTGGTTTGCTCGATGAAGCAGGGCGGCTGGCTGGGTTGGGAAACGTCTCTGGAGGACACCGCCGATCGAGAAGGTGGCCTTCCAAATTTTCGTGACCGCACTCAGTTGAAGGAAAACTGATCGGAGGCCCGCGCCCTAGCTCTCAGCTTCATTGCAGACCGAGATCAGCCCCCAGGATCTGCTCAACCCGCTGGAAGGATTCTGGAGGAAACTCCACGGCAGCTTCAGCGGATTCGGCGGCACTGGTGGTTGGCAGTGAAGGCGGCGAACAGCAAACTGGTGCTCGTCACCACCCAGTTCAGCCAACTCACGACAACCTGTTCGTGATCCTTGATCCCAGTGGTCACATCATCGGCGATTGATTTTCCTGAGAAATCAGGACACCTGGTGTGGCTTGCCGGCTTCCTGATCACACCAGAACTTCGGACTCAAACCAAAGCTGGCTGGAGGGATCTGCTTGCCGGTTTTTTTTTTCCTTTAAGGGGGGGGGGTTTTTTTGGATTTTTTCGATGCCTGCCTTCCATGTTCCCCGCCAGCCTCGACGGGATTCGCTGAAAGCAGGGACCAACCGGCCTGGGGGGAGTGCCGGGACGACCATTCCCGTTCGGCGGCTGCTCGGCCCCCAAACCCCCCTGGCGATGGCTGGGTGGGAGGGGCCTGGATGCCGGAAGGCCCAGTCCGGGCCCTGTTGCTCGACGGCCACAGCCACGCCACGGCCACGCCCCACCACCCCTGGTTGTTTGAAGCAGAGTTCGACAGCGATCCTGGCTGCACCTACCAGCTGGAGGGTAAGTCGGGCAGGCATCACCCAATCCAGCACGATCCCTGGGCCTTCCGCCAGGAGTGGTTGGGGTGAACTGGATCGCCACCTGTTCGCCGAAGGCAACCACCACCACATTCTGGCGGCTGCTCCGTCTTCTGGTTGCCACCCCTGCGAGCGCAGTGGTGTGCCCGGGGTTTCAGTTCGCCCTCTGGCACCCACGGCGCGCAGCGTGTGGCGCTGCTCGGTGATTCAACAACTGGGATGGGCGCACCATTCCGGATGCAACAACGGCGGGGCGGGCATTCTGGGAGCTGTTCATTCCCGGGCTTGCGGTGGGCAACCGTCTACAAATACGAAGTGCGGCAGCCCCGAGGGGGCACTGGCTACCAGAAAGCGACCCCTATGGTTTTCAGCATGGAAATACGGCCCAGACGGGCTCGGTGTGTCCCAGCTGGGCAATTTCCGCTGGAGCGATCAGGCCTGGGTTGAACAGCGGGGACAGCCGTGATCCACTCGATCAACCGATCAGCGTCTATGGAACTGCACTTAGGCACTGGATGCATGGCTCCATCGACGAGCCTTTCCTGAGAGGCCGATGGCACGCCGAGGCAAAAATCGGTGGCCGCCGGCCGATCTCAAGGCCCGGTGTCGCCTGCTCACCTACGCCGAGCTGGCCGATCTTTGCTGATTCCCTTACGTGGTGGCACGGCGGGCTCACCCACATTGAGCTGGGCTGGGATGCCGAATCGCCGAGCATCCCTTTGATGGCTCCTGGGGCTATCAGGTGGCCGGCTTTTTTATGCCCCCACCAGCCGCTTCGGCAGCCCGACGGATTCCGGGCCTTCGTGAACCGCTGCCATTGCGGTGGGCCTTTGGCCTGTTGCTCGACTGGGTTCCAGGCCATTCCCCAAGGACAGCATGGCTGGCCTTCTTTGATGGCTGCCATTTCTCTATGAGCATGCGATCCCCGCCATCGGTGCAGCACAGGAATGGGGCACCCTTGATTTTCAATTTACCAGCCGCAATGAGGTCCGCAACTTCCTTCGTGGCAATTTGATCTACTTGGTTTGAGGAGTTTTCATATCGATGGCATCCGGGTGGATTGCGTGGCCTCGATGCTTCTTATCCGGATTACCTCAGGCCCGAGTGGCGAGTGGCTGGCCAATGACGAGGGCGCCGCGAGAATCTTCGAAGCCGTGACCTTCTGCAGCGGGCCAAACACCGTTTGCTGTTTCAGCACTTCCCCGGGAGCGTTGTCGATCGCCGAAATCCACCACTTGGCCGATGTGACCCAGCCCACCCCACCTGGGCGGCCCTGGGATTCAACTGAAGTGGAAACATGGGCTGGATGCACGACATTGCTCGATTATTCGAGGCTGATCCGTGGATGCGTCACAGTCCACAGAAACAACATCCAGGTTCTCGATCTGGTATCACTACACGAGAACTTCATGCTGGACCCTCAGCCACGATGAAGTGGTGCATGGCGCAAGAGCAATTTGCTCAACAAGATGCCCGGCGATGGACTGGCAGAAGTTCGGCCCAATGTGCGCGCCCTGCTGGCCTTCATGTGGACCCATCCCGGGCAAGAAACCATCTTCATGGGCATGGAGTTCGGTCAGCGGGCCGAATGGAATGTCTGGGGGATCTTTGAATGGGAATCTGCTCCAGTTCGATCCCCATCAGGGCCTGTTGAACCTGGTCGATGGGACCTCCAAACAGCTTTCTACCGGGCCGAGCCGGCCCTCTGGCGCGACGACTTTGTTCAGTTCGGCTTCCAGTGGATTGACTGCAGCGACAGCCGCCATTCGGTGATCAGCTTCATGCGCCGGAAGGAGCGGCGACGACCAGCGGTTGGTGGTTGGTGGCCCAACTTCTGCCTTCAGTGCGCACGACCATTACCGCATCGGTGTTCGCTGGAGGGCTTCATGCCGGTGTTCAACACCGACGGCAGCCGATACGGCGGCAGCAACCTCGGCTAATCCTCGGTGGCAAGTTCAGCGACCGCCGCCGCCTAGCACGCTACAGCCATTCGCTCGATCTCTGTCTGCCGCCGCTGAGTGTGCTGGTGTTTCCGCATGGATGCGGAGGCGCAGCGAGGTCCTGTGTGACGAAGCCGCTGATGGCGGTCTACTGCGTCGGGTAGGTTCGCCCCTGCTTCGCTTCTGACCCGCCTCCGGATATCCCCATGGCCGAACCCCTTCCCCTGTGCTGCGCGCCGCCCGAGGGTGAGCAGGTGGAGAGGCCGCCAGTTGTTGGGATGATGCGCCAGGCGGCCGTTATATGGAAGGTGTATCGCGAGCTGCGTGATCGGGCCACCCCGGGCTTCCGCGAGCGCTCTGGAAAACGCCGATCTCTCCTACGAGGATCTCGATGCAAACCGTTCCGGGCTTTTGCGCCCGGCATGGGGTGATCCTTTTCTCCGACATCCTCACGCCCCTGCCGGCCTCGCATTGACTTCGACATCGTTGAAGCCAAGGGGCCGATTCACGCATCCGCCGATCCGCAGCCGGGCCCAGGTGGGGCCCTGCGGGCGCTTGAAACCGGCCGAGGCACTGCCGTTCGTGGGGAGGTGTTCGGGCGGCTGCGCAGAGCGTTGGGGCATCAGGCGGCCGTGCTCGGCTTCGTTCGGGACCCCCGGACCCGGGCCGCCTATGCGGTGGAAGGCAAAAGCAGCAAGATTATGCGGGTGATCAAGGACGAGGCTTTCCAGGAGCCTGCCCTGCTGCACCAGTTGCTGGGCCATCTGGCCGATGCGATCGCCACCTATGTTGCGCTACCAGATCGACAGCGGCGCCCAGGTTGGTGCAACTGTTCGGACTCCTGGGCAGGCCAGCTCAGCCCCCTCGATTACGACGTCTTCGCCGCCCCCTACCAGAAACGGGTGTGGATCAGTGCTTGAAGGCCACCACCCGACACCCCCCTGATTCTCTATATCTCTGGCAGTGCCGGGGTTGCTGGGAGCGCATTGGCTTAACAACCGGGGTGTCGATTTCATCTCGTTGGATTGGAACCGTGGATATGGCCGATGGCCTTGCCCGCCTGCCGGAACATGTCTCGGTGTGCAGGGGCAATGTGGGGTGGCGGATCCGGGGCTGTTGTTGGGCACCCCCGAGGCGATCCGGGCCCCGGGTAGGTGGTTCGACACGGTGCTCCAAGGCCAGGGCCGGCGCCACATCCTCAACCTCGGCCACGGCATTCCTGCCGGGCACCCCGGAAGAGAATGCCCGGGTTTTCTTTGAAGCCGGCAAAAAACGGTGAATGAATTGATCGAGCCGGCTGGTGAGCGCTCGGCCAAGGTTCTGATCACCGGCGCCAGTGGCTTGCGTCGGTCAGGCGATCGCCCAGCAAGTTGTACAGCGAATCCGATGTGGGAAGCTGCTTGCTGTGGCTGCGCGGACCCTGCCAATGCTCACCGCCGTTCCTCGCCACCGATCCCCGCATCCACCCGCTGGTGGGTGATTCTGCGCGACCAGGAGCCCACGCCGCGCGATTACCTCGGCCAGCGCGCTGATCCACACGGCCACGGCCTGGGGTGATCCCGAGCGTGCCCATTCAGGTGAACGTGGTGGCGCTCAAGGAGGTTTGCTGGGGCGCCCGACCCGGCCCAGGTTGGAGAGGTGATCTACTTCTTCCACCGCCAGCATCCTCGACCGCGATCTCAACCTGCTGCGGAAGCGCGGCCTTACGCACCGAATAACATTCCGACCAAGGCCCTCTGCCTGCAGCAGCTCGGCCCATCCCCTCGCTGAGCGGAATCGTGCCGGTGTTCCAAACACTCGGGTTGGTTTCCGGTGGATCGGTGCAACCCGTGCAGCAGCCTGCCCCACAGCTACCTCACCGGCGGGCTCAACGAGGTGGTGCGCTGGTTGTGGCTGGCCGCTGGGCTGGCGGGCTGAGGCCAGCTTCCACTTCATCCACGCCGAAGACATCGCCCGGGTCTGCGTGGAATCTGACCCTGCAGCCCCACCAACCCAACCCGGGAAGGCCGGGGCAGGGGCCGACTTGCGGCGCCTGGTGCTCGGCCAGCCGGCGGGTCAGCGTGGACGGACACCGTCAGTCGCCTTTGCGCTGGCGCGGGATGTCCCGCCCCCCGTTTTGGCCTGCAGCTCAGCGGCTGGTTTCTGATCGAAGCCCTGATCAAGTGCTGCCGATCGAGGTGAAACGCTGGATCGCTTCAGCATCCGCCAGCGCCACTTCGTGCATAGCCGATCAAAGCCCACCGAGCGCTTGGCTTGTCAGCCTGCTCCCAGCTTTGGAGCTGGCCTTTGAGACGCAGGGCTGCGCCCGTCAGTAAGCCACCTTTCACCCTGAAAACCATGGCCCTGAAGGGGTTTGTTCATTTCCTAGTATTGGCAAAAAACCTCTTGGATTTTGCCATTGCGCTCCCGCCTGTTTGCGTCCCTGTTCGCCTTCTGTTTTGCCCTGATCAGCGGTCTGTTGTGGCCCCCATGCCCGCGCATTGCCGCCCACCGTGGAAGTGAAGTTGGGCCACAGACCTCGGGCATGCTACGCTTTTGAGCCCAGCAGCCTGACCATCGCCAAAGGCGAACACCGTCCGCTTTGTCCAACAAACAAGCTGGTCCCCCCATAACGGCCGTTGTTCGACGGCCACGAAGGAGCTGAGCCAACTCGGCCTTTGGCCTTCAACCCGGGGCGGAATCCTGGGAGGAAACCTTCAGTGAAGTGGGCACCTTCAACTACTTGGTGCGAACCCCACCGGGGTGCCGGCATGGTGGGCAAGGTGATTGTGGAGTGAAGCGGGTCTCTGCCTTCTTGATCAGCTCGAAGCTGGAGCAGCGAAAGCCGGCTGATCACAAGGATTGTTTCGATCGTTGCCGGCAGGCTGGCTTAGGGGCCAACTGCCGGCCTATTTTCTTGTATCGTTGCCCGGATTTTTCCATGCGTCGCCTTTGATCAGCTTTTCGCCTCTCTGTCTTTGCCCTTCCTCTTTCGTGCAGCCAAAGCTTTGCTGCGGATAGCGCCCAGTTGCCAGGGCTCCTTCTCCGCCAATGCGCGGCCTGCCACATGGGAGGCGCAATGTTGGTGAATGCCGAGCGCACTTTGAAGCAGGGAGCTTTCTGGGGCTTACCTGGCTGGATTACAGCACTGATCATGAGGCAGCCATCGCCCGGCCCCAAGGTCACCAAGGGCAAGAACGCCCATGCCCGCCTTCCTCGGTCGGCTTTAACCGAAGCCGGACATTGCCGATGTCTCGGCCTTATGTCGAAGAAATGGCGGCAAGGCTGGACCTTGATCTGTTTTCGATCTGAACTGATTGGATCCTCGAAAATCACGGCCCGCCTTTGCGGCTT
>Ga0163217_1082289_pt1 | contig 11577 bp, 12 predicted proteins | sample SynspAceP_FD_185933 | JGI IMG/M metagenome (GOLD analysis project Ga0163217, IMG submission 185933) | Saline lake microbial communities from Ace Lake in Antarctica - Synechococcus sp. Ace-P (PacBio error correction) | ecosystem: Environmental > Aquatic > Non-marine Saline and Alkaline > Saline ... | reverse complement strand
CCCCCGGTGATGACCAGCACCTTGCTGGAAGAGGGCCTGCTCCACCGCCCCCTTCGGCTGCGGCGAGCTCCAGGGCGAGGGCGATTGCTCACCCAGGGGATGGCAATGGCGGCCTCGATGCTCCCCAGGCGGAGCACTGAGGTTCAGGGGGCCTGGAGGCTTCTGGCGATGCGGCGCTCATCGCGGTGCAGATGCGCCAGCAAGATGGGGGTTCCACCAGCCAGGGGTCGGCCACCACCGAAGCCCTCGGCGAGTTCCAGATCCAGGGCGCTCTGATCAACCCTGGCTCATCGGCACCCGAAGGTGCGCCGCTGTCCTCAAAAACCGGCCACCTGGGCCGCCGACGCTGAGCAGTTCTCCAGCCAGCTTGAGCAGCTCAGCGCTTGGGCAGGCCGCAGTGGCCATTCACACTCGCCTCCAGCAGGCGCGTAATTGACCCGGCCCGCAGGCGGTCATGGCGGTGGGGCTCAAGCCAGCCTTGCGGCGATCGCATCAGCGGGTGCGGAAGCGAATGCCGGGATGGTCGCGCGCCAGCCGGTAGGGGTTCTGCGGCCATCACCGCACGGCGTCTCCCATACGTTCTTGAAGATGCGCACGGCCCTGGCGGTGCCGACACCATGGCCTGTGCAGGAAGACCCATGATTTCGCGCACCCGACCTTCTGATCGGGCCAGGCCTGGCTTGATTCGCTGGCCGCCTCCACCCGGCCGATGCCCGGCAACCTCTCGTAGGCCTCGTGCGCCCTGCTCGATTCACCTCGAACACATGATCGCCGAACGCCGGCCACGAGGCTTGCTGGCGTAGATCGGCCCGATGCCCCGGATCATTCCAGAACCCAGGTATCTCGAGTCCCTGTCTGCGGTGTCGGGGCGGAGCCCTGAGGAAGGAGGCCTTGAACTGCTGGCCGTGGCTCCCGGCTGTTTCACCCAGGTGCCGCTCACCGTCACCCATTCCCGGCGCTGATCTCGGCGGCATGACCCCCACCGTCACCAGGTCGCGTGGCCGCTGCCTTGGATGCGCAGCACGCAGAAGCCGTTCTCGCGTTGTGAAGTGGACGCGCTCGATGGAGCCTGCCAGCACCTCGGGGGTGCGGCTGGCTTGGGTTCTGAATCTGACGGGACTGGCGTGCCAGGGCCAGAAGTGTTTGGCCTCACCTGCAGCTTCAAGCCCGTCGGGGGGCGAAGGGTGCAGCTGCCGCTTTCGGTGCTCACCTTCCGGCCAAGGCCAACTTGAGCAGGCCGGATCCCGGTGCGGCTTTCGCTGCGCCACCAGTTGTGGGCGAAGCCCAGCCTCCTCGATTCGACTCGAGTGCTCATCCGAGCTCAGGTGAGGTTGGCCGTGGCTGATTCACAGGCGCGAGAACGCCGTGGCTGGTGGCTGCTGCTGATCGGCAGAAGGTGGTGTCATCAATTCTGAGCTTTCAGCTTGTGGGAGTCGAGCGTTTGTGCTGTGGTGGTGATCACCACTGGGGCTGCAGGGGCGTCCAGCCCGCCTTGCGTTTCTCCTTCCCAAGAGCTTCAGGGCCTCAAGCACGCTCAGATCCCGGCTGATTTCAGCAAGGGTGATCTCCTGGTCGGGGAGCAACTCGCCGGTGGTGATTTCCAGCCGTGAGAATCCCGCTCCCAGGGTCGGCGAAAAAAACGCGAGCAACCTGGCGGCCAATTCACGCAAGCCAGCCATCGCTTGGCGGAGAGCGGTAATTGCCTTCCTGGCCGCAGCCTGTCACGAACCCTGCCGCGCCCAGCCCACGCTGCGCGCTAGAGGTCTCAGTCCAGGCACATGGCAGCGGTGGGTGAGGTGCTCCCTTGCACCAGCAGGCCCTGGTGCAGGCTGCAGTGAGAGGGGATGGCAGTTGCCCCGGCGTGTGCCGAAACCAATGACCAAGTATGCAGACCTGCGGCTACGGTGTGGGCAGCAGGACTGTTCATCAAGAAAGGGCCAGTGCTCGGCAAGCCTAATCGCCTGCGTCTGAGCTAGGCGCCGCCGGCCACCGCGGAGAGCGGGCAGGAAGCAGCCACGCGACACATCAAAGAGAACACCGTACTAGCAGAAGTCATCTGGTTCCCGCCAGCTCGGGCGCGACCCCAGGTGGAGCCCACGGACCAACGTCGCGCTGAAGCGGGCTGATCGGGTCCGGCCACCCAGACCCGCCCCGGTTCCTCGATGCACCGGCAGAACTGCACACGGCAGTTGACCAAGCAAGGCGAACGACCTCTGACACCGGCCGCGGGCGTTGATCACCGCCGCCTCGGATCGGCGACACCGCGGCAAACACGGATTGTCAGCACCGATGGGAGTGTTCCCACGCCCGGGTGAGGAGCCCCCGAAGGCGCGCTGGCCTGCTCGTTCGCAAGGGCTGACGCGATGCGCTTTCCGCGGCCCCCTGCTTCCCGCGCGGGCCGCGCTGCTGCATTCGGTTCCTCACCCTTCAAGGCCATGGCCACCACCCTCGCACCCACTGCGGAAATCCCCGCCGCGTCATCGTTCACCTATCCCGAGCCCCAAGGGCGGCGCCACCATTGCAGCAGCCGTTCTTCGGGAAGCGCGGCAAAGCCCGTCAAGAAGATGCGCTTCGTGCCTGCTGAGAAGGCATTCGCCATCGCCCCGCTCCTTGCAGGCACAAGGCTGCACCGTCTCCTGATCTGAGCCCCGGGCCCGCTAACGCGGCCTTTCTCTGCATCCTGCTCGCCACAAAGCGGGAGCGAACCAAACGGTGTGCGTTAAGGTTTGCACCAGGCTGAAGCGCGGCCGATGACCGACGCCGGCCTCAGCCGCCGCAGCCAGACGAGCAAACGTCAGTAACACTCGGCGAACCAGCACCCTGGCCCGCGACTCAGGAGCGCGCGCACTGAACGGGCGAAACGCACCGCATGGTGCCTGGCTGCCAGCAGCCGATCGCTGCGCTCTCGGGCTGGCGGCCGCCTGGCCGCGTTTTCAAGGGCTCCGCAGACCGGCTGCGCCGCCTGACCCGTCCGGCTCGACCAGGGCGTGGGGCGGCGTTTCTTCGCCTCTGGTGCGATGCAAAACCCACACCACCGAGTCCCTGCTGGCGCTCCGTGCTGGCTCACAGGCCTGCGCGAGCGCTCATCCTCTGCTCCCATCGCCTACGGCGCTGGTTCGCTCTGGCAGCGGCATCATTGGCTCAATGCGCTCCGCTGTCGCGTCGGCACGGCTGGCCACCGGCCAAAATCCGCAGCCTGCATGGCCCCATCAGCCTGGCAGGAGGAAGTCAAGCACGGTCGCTGGATCGAGCCGACACCCATCGACACAGCCGTGGCGCGATCTCCAGCGCAAAGCGAGCAAGCAGGAGGAGCCGATCAGATCTTCCGCTTCTCCTGGGCCGGGTAGCCCCAGGCCAGGCGGCTCAGGGCGCCCAAAAAATGCCCGCAAGATTCAACCTTCATCCGCAGACATCAGGGACATCCCGCTGCGCTGGCTCTGGTCTTGGGCGGCTTGCTCCAGGCCGGCTCCACCCGCTCGCTCCACTCGGGTTCCGCTGCCTTTGCACCTGACCGCCAAATCAAAAGCCAAGCAGCGCATCACCACAGTCTCTTCTCCTCTCGCGGCCTGCTCGGCTCGTTATCACTTTCGTGTGATGCCTCCAGTTGTTCGTTGGCATTGGCTTCCAATTTGTGCGACAGTTCCGAGCAATGTCCGCGCGTTGCTCATTTCAAAGGATGTTACCCCCTTTTGGATCGTGTTTTATTTTTCGTACACCTCTGCTTATCTTGCACCGTCGCGTCTGGTTGTCGATCGATTCATTCACAGCAAAACATCGACGCGCGTTCAACAGCGAAAGCGCAGAACCACACTGGCTTCCTACTCGCATCTTTCTCCAATAAAAAAGGCCCGGCACAGAGTGCCGCGGCCAGCAGATTCAGTCATTTGCCTCTGTCCTGATCAGTAGCCGTGCAGCTGGGATCAGCGCCTGGCCCCCGGCTGGCTTGGGTCCATAGCTGGCCAGTACAGCTCTGAGGTGGTCATGCTCTGCAGGTTGGGTCGTCTGGCAGTGCATCGGAACTCAGCGGATCATCGCTGTTCGGGCCAAGGCCGCCACGCGACTGAGAGAAAACTGAGCACCGTGAGTTGCGCCGCAACGACTCCACGTGCTTCGCGAGGCAGCCGAGGGCCGCATCGCCAAGGAGGGCGTTGCTGTCCCTTGCTGGTCGATCGGCTCGAGAATAGTCACGCCCATTGGCGTTCTGTGCTGACCTTGAACTCAGCCGCAACCTGAGGGCGAAAGATCTTCAAAGAAGCTGCCACGGTTGTCGCCACCGGTACGCCCTCGGCATCACAATGAACAAGCGCTCCAGCAGGCGATCCTTGCGCAGTTCATCCACCTGCTTGAGCCCATCACGCTCTTTGGCACCAGCTTTCACCTTGCGGGCCAGCAGAGGCTTTCCCAGTTGGCGCTCGCGCGGTGGCAATCCAGCGTTCCAGCTGTTCCTTCTGCCGCTCGGGCCCCTGCAGCCGCTCGTACTCATCGGATTTATCTGGAAATGGAGAAGCTGGCGCTTCAAGGTGCGCAGATCGCGCTCCAGGTTGTGGTCTTGCGGCGCTCGCCTTGAGGCCTCGCTGATGCTGCGCGCCCGGGGAGCAGGTCGGGCTCGGGCTCATCGCCACAATGTCATCGAGGGGTCCCTCGTCGTTCCTGCGTCCTCGTTTCGAAGCGAACTCATCCTCCAGGTCAGAGTATCGGCTGCATGGATCATGGTCAGTGTTCAGCCGGCAACCTGGTTGGCTGGTAGCTGCTGCTGCTCAAAGTGACGTAGCGCGCTTGCTGCAGCGAGTGATCAAAGAGGCTTGAGGCATGTTCCACCCATCGCGGCGTGGTTGATGAAGAGCCGTCCGGGCTCTGCTCTGCCATCTATTGCCAGTGCTCAGAGATTGATAGAAGAGAAACCCAAACCAGCGCGATTTGGGATCGGGATCGGGATCGGCCGTGGGCTGCTCCAGTGTCGGGTCCACATCCCAGAGTCACGGTCACGAGACACCGCCAGTTTCGGAGACGATCCATCCGCCAGCGGGAAGCAGGGTCGAGGCCGGATCGCTGGCAAACCACCAGATCCTGCCAGGGTCCAGCTCACTGCTGGGCTGATTCGCCGGCACGTTCACCACCAGGCCCAGCGGCAAGCTGCTCAGCCGGTGTAGCGAATCGAGATCCGGAGGTACTCGCGCAGGGGTGGGTCTGGTGTGGTCGTAAAGCTCAGCGAGCACGGCCAATGTGTCGCCCTCCAGCCACCAGGTGGCCTCAGCGCGAAGCAGTTGCGGTTGAGGTGCGCAGGGTGTCCACCGTGTGCCGTGACGACAGCCAGCAGGTTTGAGCGTTCGCCCACCCACGGTGACAATCGTTTCGTAGGTCGCCAGTTCAGGGTCGTCCGTGCGCTCAAGGTCGCACGGTGGTCTGGCGCGTTAGCGCTCCGCAATCACGCTCAATGTGTCACCGGGACTGATGACCAGCACCCGGTTGGGCTGAAGCGCCGCACCACCTTCTCGCCAAGGACTGTGGCTCCACCAGGGCGCGATTGCCACCGGACATAGGCCTGCCCACCAGCAGCAGAGAGAGACAAGCAGCTTTTCAGCTCCGGCTGTGGGGCAGCAGCCGGGCGACTGAGCCGAGAGATCACCCAGCCAGCAGAGCCATTCACAGGGCCAAAAGCAGGTGGTGGCCGGGGCGTCGTGGTGAGCGGTTCGGTCGGTTGAGATTCAAGGCGGCTGGTAGATCCGCGCACACCGAGCCCTGCCAGGGCTGGCTGCATCAAGGAAGTCCCAGGCGTAGGCGCTGGCATCGAGCACCGCCGCCCGCAGATGTAGGCCCTGCAGAGGAGCGCCCGGTATCGACACCAGGCCGTTGGGTTGTGTGAGATCAGGCGCTTTGCTGGGCAATGAAGACATCGAGCAAACAGCGCGCCACGATCACCGGGCTCCCTGGAACCGGGTGCTGGGGTTGAAAGAACAGCAACCGGCAATTGCGAACCAACTGCAAACGCGAGGCGGACATGGTCATCAGCCCGCGCAGGAATCAGCCCGGTAACTACTGGGCTGGGGGCTGGCCTTGCCAGCTCGCAGGTCGCAGATCAGGGAGAAATCGTCTTGCCGCGTGAAGACGGCGCTGGGCCGGCGCCAGCGCGGAGCGGCAGCCGCCTGCGTCTGCGGTTGGGATCTCGTATTCGGTGGACACTGTCCTCCATGAGCAACGGTGGCGTACTCGATGCACATCCAAGCTTTTGTCGCAGTTGCTCGGGGATCGGAATGGCAGCCCCTTGCGGCGACACTTCGTCACCACCGCGTTCTGCGGTGGCGCTAGGGTCAAGGGGAGGTGGAGCGAGGCAGGGCGCATCGATCAAGCGATGCATCGAGCTGGCCTTGGCGCGGGGATCGGATCGGGTAGAGCTGGCCCCAGCTGCGCCATGGCGTCATTGGATGGCACGCACGGCTGTGGCCGTTGCGGCATCTGCAGGGCACGGCGGACGCTTCGAGATCAGTGGGACGCCGGCGTAGGGTTGGTGATGGGATCGCTCATGGCTGGTGGCTGGGTACGGCGATCGGATCAGCCGTTGCTGCCATGAGGGTTTCCCACGCCTGGGGCGCTGGAGAGCGCGAGCTGTGCGTAGCCTCAGCGCTGCTGTCACGCGCGCTCGTGCAGGCGAGCCATCATTCAACTGAGGGCAGGGGCCAGGCTAGCGGGGTGGCGCGTCACGGTCAGCGACAAACCCCGGCTCCCTTGCCTCCCACGGATCACCGGTGGAGAGCCACCAGTGGCCCCAGCAGTGGAAGGACACCGAAGTCTTGTGCGTCGCCAGCCGACTGGAGGAGCCGCAAAGGATTTGCCCGGCCCTGTGAGGTGATCTCCGTGTTCACTGCGGCCGGCGCCCATGTTCTCGGCGGGCACGGGCGGCATCGCGGCGCATGTTCTGATCCAGCATCTGCAGGGTAGGGCGCGGTGCGCGGCCATGGAGCGAGCGCGGATCTCCTTCCACTCAAGTCCGCGCCGGCAAGGCAGGTCCATGAAAGTGTTCGTGGAGAGCACCAGCGGTTCCGCCGGGCGCGCATCCGCATTGCATCAGCACGTTGCCGAACTGATCGACCAGGCCGCTGCGGCACCGCCACCGGGCCAGGGCACAGCGCGAAAGCAGGTCCTCGTACTCGGCTTTGAGCCGGTAGTGGGTGAGGTACTGGTGCGCCAGGCCCAAGGTGCGGGGAGGTCACCCGCCCAAAGGCCCGCCGCATCGGGCGGCGTACCAGCCGCAGGAAGTGATGCAACCTGGCGGCTAAGCAAGCGGTGCCAAAGGGTTGGGCCCTGAAACCACCGGGTTCACGGGGGGCTGGGCACCGCGGCGAACGACGCCCTGGGTCATTTGCCATCTGGTGTGAAGCAGCAGGGCGTGGAGGGTCCAGTCCGGAAAAGCTGAGCGGACGTGCAGCTGATTGCCGTCGAGGCCGATGAAGTGAACAGGCGATGGCACCGTGCTGCCGCGGGCGTCACCGGCCGGCGGCGATCCTGGCGCCACCAGAGGCCATGGGCGCCGCCTGGGGATTCGGCTGTGCCCAGTCCAGCAGGTCCGTACGGGGCACAAGCAGCAGCCGGAGGCAGGAAGCGCGATCACCAAGCGGCGATGGGCATCGAGCGATGACCCTCGGAGGGCCAGCGGTGCTCGGCGCAGCCACCCATTCAACAGACCAGCCGCCATCGCGCAGCACGAGCAGATCGGCGACAAACAGGAACCACCGAACAGGTCCAGTGCCGTGGCCACTCGCATCACCGAGCACCCGCAGCAGGCTGCTCGGCAGGCGCGGGTGAAGGAAGGGAGCATTGCCGGCATAGGTGCGCAGGGCATTCGCGGAAAGAAGCCGGTCGCCGGGCGGCTCGATGCGGCTCCCATAGGAGAGAGAAAGGCTCCTTAGCCCTGGGGCAGGTAGGACGCTGCGCGGCGGCAGGGCGCTTCCGGGTGAACTGCCAGCAGTTCCAGCAGTCGAGGCGAGCTGAAGCCGATCACGCCGGCCACCAGGGAGGATGCCTCCCGCCAGGGGCCTCCAGCGGCGAGACCCCTTGCGGCAACGCCCTGCGTCTGCTCTTTCGGAGAGAGCGGCACCACTTGTGCGGATCGGGCTGCGACTGCGCTGCGAGGCAAGGGGCTGGTGCTGCTGTGGGCTATTGCCAGGAAGGGGGCCTTGCCTGCTCCCTCTCAATCGCCCTTAGAGTCATCCCATCCAAGATTCATCCCTGGAGGGATGGGCCAGCATTTGCCGTCAGCGTCAGCGGCCTTCAACGAACCAGATCCGGCCGAGGCCCTGCGCCAGTCCAAGCAGGGCATGGCTCGTTCGGTTGTCAACAGACCATCCCGATGCGGTGATGATGGGCCTGCATCAGGCGGTCTGTTGCAGGCACCGGGCGTGCGGACCGCACTGGCCACCGCCTGTTCCGCGAGTGGTGAGCTCCCTGGCTCGCGCCGGCCCGGCGTCGCCGAGATGGACACGGGGGGGCCGCCTTTCATCTCCCATCTCTCGGGCTGGGGATCCCGGGTGATCCGTCTGACGAAGCCCGAAACCAAACGCCGACCCTGACACCTGGAGCATGGCTTCCAGTCGTCATTTCAGTGACGCCAGCGCCTCTGATCGGCCTCGGCCCGTGTGAACGGGATCGGTTGCTGAAGGAGCTGGTTCGTGGAGGTCCTCATCCCAGCGGTGGTGGCCGATGAATGCATCAGCCGAGGGCTCCATGCAGAAAGAAGCGCGCATCACCGCACACTGGATGGCTGCTGGCTGCCAAGATTGCTGGTCCGCAGCCCAGGCGGGGCCTGACCTGCCGGATCTCGATGAGGGGAGAAGAAACGGCCAGCATTCGCCTGGCCTGCACATCCGGGCCCGGCGCTGTTGGCTGATCGAGAAAGCGCTCAGGGCGGGCGTGGGCCAGGGCCTGGGCTGTCAATTTGCAGGTACAGCCGCGGTCATCGGCATGGCCGAGCGCGCCATTTTGTCCCGTCAGCTCGGGCCGTGCTGTCCCAAACTTGCATGACAGCGATTTCAGATCGCTCGGCAGGTGATTCATGCCGTTCTGCCGGCGCTGCGGAGAGAGCAGCCCTGAAACTCCACAGATCCTGAGAGAGGTCGGGCTACGACGCTCAGCCAGCAAAGGAGATGGACTGACAACGCCACGGGTTGCCTCAAGGCCTGTTCTCCAACCAACCTGAAGTGGCGCGACCCGCTTGGCAGCCTCCGACTGCAGAGCATGCCAGGACATCCGCACGATCAAGGAACTACTGAAGCCCACCGGACGTGATCACGACCAGGATCTATACCATGTTCTCAATCGTGATCAGCTTGGGGTCCGCAAGCCCGGCAGAGATTGTGTAGCGTACTGAAACAAGTGGTTCTCGCGACCTGGGAACCCACGGCCAAGCTTATGGAGAATAAATCCGGAAACCATTGAGCCAACTGAGTTCGTTGCCTTGCGCCCCTATGTCCTTGAGCGTGGTTCTCGGGAAAGGGTGAGCTTCGTCGGTGGTTCAGCGGAAAGCCATCCAATAACAGTTCTGCCCACAGTATTTTTTGTATTTGAGTAGGCATATGAATGACTAGCATCTGTCAACGAGTTGGTCAACGGAATTATATCGTGACTTTCAGATCACACCTTAATAGGATAAAATATCCATTGGTATTGAGTATTTTGATCTGAAATCAAGGGGTACAAAGCCGAGGATAGGGGTCATGATTCTTGGGCATTTGCGATCCTATGTATACCCCCAATTCCCAAGATCCGCCCTGATTTGATGCTGACGGTGACAATCCCTCATGTTCGATCGTGTTGATATGGATCCGTGCATTAGAATATGTTAAGGGAGATCGAAAAAGGCGTCCCCCAGAAGTCCTCATATCTTGTACACAATCACACCTTTGCTGCTCAGCTTAAACGATCTTCCAACGCAACTTAAAAGCGTTGGGAGGATTTGCTTCGGCAATGTGTGGTCTAATCGGATTTTGGTGCAAAACCGGCTTCAGATGGGATCAAGGACTTCATCAAGCCAGCCCGAGGCTGAAGAATTTACGACGACTCAAAGCGAATCTGTGAATATGGCACCCAAAGAATGGTAGGCTGCCTTGGAGCCCCGTGTTGTAATTCTCTTGGGTGCCAAATGCCAGAAGCGTTCTCGCATGCGTTTCGGGGGCGAACATCCATCTATCGCTATTGAGCATGGCTCGGCACCAGGAAAGGGCGGGTTTAAACCAGTGCACCGAGAGCATCAAGCGCCATCAATTGATAAGCACCGCCCTTTAGGTAATGCAGGGCAGAAACAAACGATGCAGGCGAGCGGAGCAAAGTAGCTTATGTTGCGAGTTCCTCTAGGCCGCCGCCTGATCCGTTTCCGTTAGGCGGCCCTGGCACCAGCGATAGGAAGCCCACCATGATCTATGACAATGTCTTCAATCGGGGACCCGGTTGGGGTAGAAGCCCGGCGGATCTGGCGCGCTTCAAGGACAGAGTCCGAGCCAAGGAAACCAGGAGAAAGGCAGAGGCTAGAATCAGGATGCTATACGGATCAAGCCCAAGTTGTTGGGGCCCGCAACCACCTCACCCCTTGAGAACCTATGCGGAGGCCAATCGGTTCTGAGCATTTATGGAGCTGAACCTCCGTCGTGATATGCGGAAGAGGGACAGTGCTTGGGGTAGGGGTTGTTATGCGACCGTCGAAACGCATGCTTGAACAAAGCCGCTACGGCAGGCAGATTTGAAAAATCCAAGCATAATATAACGACTTCGAGTCGGAGCTTTCGTCTTGTCTTTGAGGCCACCCACGTGGTTGATTTGCTGCGGACCCAAAGGGCTGAACAATTTCCTTTGTGTTCTGACTGCGGAGGTCTTCCGAAGAAAAACACACGGAGGGATAAGCGCGATCGATTTGATTGGCCGCCCACTCCTCTCTTCCAAGGGGAAGCACCGCAATGTCCTTGCTGAAACAGGAGCGCTTTGATGGGCCTGTTGATGCGAAACCTGCCAAGCGATGACGGCTGCAGTGGGCCTTACGCAGCAAAGACGATCGACCAAGCTACAAGCCGAAACGCTTTAGCGTCGAGTGACCGGTCTCATTCGGGAACCCGTGTTGCCCTGATGATCTCAAGCCCCTCTGGAACTCAAAAAGACTACTTTGCCGCTTTGCTGAGCCAGGTATTCGTGGAAAGCACGATCAAGGGTCGATCTCTGCAGGTTGCCAAGTTTTTTCCCAGTCGCTATGTGCTCCGTATCGCGAGGATGGGAGGTGGATTCAGAGATCAATTCCGTCCACCCTTTCGAGTTTTCATTAAAGCCTGCCGGGATATTCCCAACTCCGCGAGGAAAACGTGCACAGGCTGGATCAAATACCGGTTGGCGCAAGTTTGCTGCTTTTTACGGGATTGTTCTTCTGGTGATCTACAGGCCTGGGGGCCTGCGCATTCAGTGAAGGTCTGGCCTGGAAGGTCCGGACATCGACGGTTCACAGCGACGCGTGCATATTCGCGATGCAGCGGCGGCAAATTATCGCTACGTTCCGATGCCGGCGTTGGACGTGGAAGCCATGCGTCCTTCTGAATCTCTCTGCTT
>Ga0163217_1109532_pt1 | contig 11578 bp, 13 predicted proteins | sample SynspAceP_FD_185933 | JGI IMG/M metagenome (GOLD analysis project Ga0163217, IMG submission 185933) | Saline lake microbial communities from Ace Lake in Antarctica - Synechococcus sp. Ace-P (PacBio error correction) | ecosystem: Environmental > Aquatic > Non-marine Saline and Alkaline > Saline ... | reverse complement strand
TGTACTGTAACCCCAAAGAAGCGCGTAATGATGGTCCAAAAAATAAAATGGCACTGCCCTCAAACATCATTACCAACGTGAAATCGCGGATTGTTGAACCAAAAAGAGGCGAGCAGATTTATTTTGTTTTGCCCCCCCCGCAACCCCCGTGCGTCTTCTATTCGTGGAGGACAAACGGCGTGATCGCTCGTCGAATAGCGACGGAATCGAGATCCCGAGATTCTTACCAATTGAGAGGGCTCGGTCGGAAATACCATGGTTTAAGGCGAACGGTTCGCATTCCTCGTCGATTCACACCCCGAATACCACTGCAAGACCTAGCGAACAAGCGCGACGATCTGAGCAATCATCTATCGGCATGAGCCATTTTTTCGTCGTCAGCCGTTTCAAAGTCCGCATCGTGTGTGTTCGGGGATGAGCCAGTGATCCAGTACCTTCGAAGCCATCGCAGATTTAATGTTGGCAGCTGAGTCAAGGATCAGTGGACTCTCGAATCGCGCTACCAGCATCGCTCTCCGTCAAGCGAATCGGATGAACTCAAGTCGTGGAATGGCTCCGACGCTCCATAGCATCGACGTTAGTTGTATCCACTTTTGCGGTCGGAAAGCGTACGATAGTGTCGTGCTAAGGGAGTTTGCGTTCGGCCTAACTCAAGTGCATAGAGTAACGGAATTAACTACGAAACTCGAATTCTATACAAGTCCAAAGCCCGTTTTCAGCGCAAAAACAGCAAAGGCGATGCGGTGTGCGTGCCATTCGAAGGAACTCTCGACCGAAAGCTATTGATGTTGCCCACTGAAAAAAGGTACTTCGCCACCGACGAGCGCGACCTTGAATAAAAAACTATGTTGTGTATCATGAACGGAAAAGGTATTAACCACCTACGAACAGAGTTGGCGTATCGAAAATGGGTAATACCGAGGAGAACGATGGGTATCGCGGAAGTGAGATTACAAGGAAAGACGGAACGTTTAGACCACCCCGATATGCGAGCGGATCACGGAGAGGGTAAGCATGCCCGCACCTGTGTTTATCTCGCGGCACCGATTAGGCCTTGGAATTCCACGACTTCATCATAACCAGAGTCGCGCATTTTCGGGATCTTGTTGCTGTTCTGCCAGTTCAAACGCAAGTAGTCATAGGGAAGCGTATGAACGATTCGATGCGGTCTTGTGCAGGCTGAACAAGCGTGGTCATACGTGTTCTCCGGAGGACATGACGACGGTAAACGAATGGACCAACCTTAGACGCCAAAGTAGACGATCGATCCAGTGAAGGCAGTGTGTCTACTGCAAAGCTCTCGAACCAGGATCGGATTTTGCAACGAATCTACGCTATGACCGACAATATGTTCTAGCCCCGACGCCTGTCGCATCATAGCGCTCATATTCGAAGCCGCTCCTTAATGCAGTTCGGGAAAGTTGTTTCTGGTGCAGTTCTGCGGATTAGTGGTCTCTCTATCAGGTTTTCGGTTGTAACCCGGCTACGCCAACGGCGAATGGGTTATACGCATTGAAATTACCGAGACTGCTTAAAATGGATTATATTTTTGGCGGCATGGGTGGTCGGCAGGTTAATGAATTGCAGTTCTTGAGTTGGTTTTCCGATTTTTGTGGTTGATCCGACGGAAGCAGGTGGCGCGAGTTTTCAGCATGACTGGTGTCCAACGAGAATTGTGCCTGAGTTATGGGATGACTGGTCGACTATCAAGCCTGAAAGAACCGCAATCGAGCTCTGCAGATGGTGCAATCGACAGAGATCTCGGGTGGGACGGTCTTCCTGCAAAAAGCGAGCGGACAATGTGTGTGTGCTGGCGGAATTTCCCCGGTTCGCGAGAAAATTCTATAAATCATGGGGACGGGAGACATGCCTTTTGAAAACACTCCCGTCCTGGTGATCGCCGGCACGCTTCACAGTCGTGTAACACCTTTAGTTTACTGCATTCCGCCCAAAACAGTTGTAGTTTTCTCGCTTGGGTGTAGGTCGGCGGGGTTTTTGGGGGGCATCGGAGCCTCGGGGCCCCTATGGGGACGATTTCGATTTCATACCATGCAGTTGCGATGAATCCCTTATTGAACCTCCGACCGCTAACTTCGACCTGATCTCGAAGATGGGTTACTGCCGAAATCTGCTTTTCGATGTATCGGGAGATTGTATTGTTCTCGGTTTGTCTGTTCGGTTTGTGCTTGGGTGCGTATTGAGGGGATTCGATTTAATGATCGATATTTGGCGATATTCATCTTGGTGCGAGCAAGGAAAGTTACCGGCCGATGTTCGTTCATAATAACCCGATTTTCTGCGTACCTCTCGGCGTTGGATGTGCTGGTCTATATCACGTGAGTTTATTGCGTGATCGATGTCAGCGTGGATCCGTGTGGACTTTTGGGAGGATCCCAGTCGAATCTTCTCCCAACTGTTTTCTCCAGTGGTTTCGTGTTATGGGCGGGGCACGCCGGTTCGTCGAATATCGGTCCGCTGTTATGTGTTGGCACCTGAGTGCGTTGGAACAATATGTGTTTATTGTGTGCTCGTGTCGAGCACTTCGACTCCCGAATTTAGGTCGATTATTGCTGTCGTACGGTGTGGGTAGTCTTCAATTGCCTCAGAAAACTGTTAAAAGGCTCGATTGCTGGACCCTCCCCCAGCTGTGCTCGTTGAGGTGATTAGAAGCCTTGATCGTGGGGCCATAAAAAAAGTGCGTGGCCTGTGGCTACTTCCTGCACAAAACGCGTGGAAATGCAGTGAACTCCTTTGAGCATAGGCGAACGCTGTCGACTAGACACTTCTGGTTTGTTTTCCCGTTCGCCTTCGAGCGATGATTTCTTCGATTCGGGGGTTCCGGTGGCGAACTGATGAACTCTCTGGTTGGATCGTTGCATGCCGAGTCTGGAGTTCCGGGATGATAAAAGGACGTCGCAGACGAATGGTCAGCCATACCGCGCTCTGTTTTGGATCATGTGGGCGCCCAGGGGAAACGCAGCATAACCCGAGATGGCAAATTGATGAGTCCGTCGCCGCAATTGCCAAAACAGACTTCCATCCGCGTAACCACCCGCATTTGTAAACGAACGAGAGATCAGAGTAGTGTTGTTATTTCGAAACTCTGTCGTTTCGCGTTCGTCGACCTTGCAGTAGAGAGCGTCGTTGTCTGTGCCGCCGTTTTTTTGCCACTTCACCGATCATCCGAAATTCCGCACCAATTCCTGGGCCGAGCGGGCCTTCGCAGTTCTTTTGCAGGTTGGAAATTGATCGACGGTGGCCGATCGGCTCCATCACGGCCGTCGCCGACCCCTTCGCTTGCAAGACGCTCTCAGTGTGTCGTGTCCGAACATACGTGCAGTGCCGAATCGCGAGTGAGACCACGCGTATCGCCTTCATCGGGGCGAGCATCTCCAACGGGCTGGAACTATCAGGACTTCCACACCGACGGTTCACTAACTCGGTTTCTCTCATTTGGCTGTCGCATCTCGTTCTGAACTCAAGCGGCAGCAGATCCGGTCTGCGGTCGACGATGTTCGGCAGAACTATCCTGCCATACACGCGAACAAACTACTCTATCGTGTGTCATACATCTGATCTCGGCCGATCAGCCCGACGTGTAGTATTTGTAGTGATGATTTGCGTCGCCACAGTCCCTGTGAGCGGCCGAGCGCTGTAGTGGTCGATGACAATTTCCCAATAATGGTGTGATCGAGAGGAGAAAACGAAATGAAAGGAAGATCACAGGCTGGATTCGGTGGCAACCGAGTCAGAATACGCTCAATTTCTAAATTACACAGCAACAGTTCAGCGTCGTCAGATGCAAAAATACGAAAACCAGCCAAAACCTAAAACGAACAACAGCCGTATGTCGCGAACGCGATCCGAAAGCGGCCTGACGCACGCGGAGCGACTCGCCAACGGTTCGCGGCGTTCTGCCGGTTAGAACCTATGCGATCATTTGCACGAGCGAAATGTTGTCACTATTTCGCGTTTGGCCGATACGACGAACCGGTTTCTGCGGAAAGATTTCGATTTCTCGCTGTATCTGCTGAACGACGGCGACGTTTTCGGTCGACGAGGAGAATTGTATCTGTCTCGTCCAACACGGACGTGCAAACACCTGCAAGACGATTACCAGATGCGATCTTACGAATACCTCGTCCGGTATTTGTCGCGAGTACACGACGCAGTTGTGAGTTCGAAGATGATGTGTTACGAACGTATTTTGAAAAAAGATCAACGAATACGCTGACGCTTATCGGACCGCAATTGAACAAGCCGGGAGCGAAAGGATTCATCCGCCGACGTAGAACGTTTGCGGTAGTCGGCTGAGCGTTTGTCGCTTGGTCTCGAACCGGGGCGGCTCGATTTAATCCTTCTTCGCCAGAAATAGTCTCGTTGCCTTATCCGCTTCGGCTTGTTCCAGCCGTCGTAATTGACTACCACGAGCGTGGTGGATCCAAATCCGGTGAAGGAGGTAAGAAAGTAGACATCGGCATGATCATACGGCGTCATAGCCCGATTGAAATGTAGATAGCATGCGTAGTCAGTTAGGAGGCAAAGAATAATCCCACCAACAGAAGCTGCGGATACAAAACTAGGAAAAACGATTGCTTTCCAACGCTTTGAGGCCCGGAGGCGAGAGGAGATTAGAAGTTTCGATTCAAGTATCTTTATCGCGATGCCACGACGGCACGCCCACAACAGGAACTCGACCGAGTCTTTAACGAAACTTCACCGACCCATCGCCATTCAGGATTGACGCCGCAGTATGTAAAGGACCGTGGCGTACATGTTCGCACTGTTGCCACCACATCCAAAAGTTGGATTGGGCGTTTCAACGTATTGAACGCGACTTCGCTGGCTTTGTAAACGCGAACCAAGTATTGCCGTCGCTCGGGCGAGTTTGGACGTCGGAATTACCGGCTGCAACCGTTATCGTTTCAGTTCACGATCAGAATGCCGACGCGCAGTCGTTTTGCTCGCTCGATAGCGCGGCACTCTCATGGTCGAATTGGATTGATGCGGGTTGTCATGACCCCTCGCAAGCTACTGGTGTTGAAAGCTCGAGGAGTCGAACTTACGTAAGTGTCGTTATATTTTGGATTCGACGGATACCAATCAAAAAATCCGACTCTTGAACCTTTCAATGCAGTCGGCTTCCGGTCCGTGGACGCAAAATCATTTGTCCTGCGCGCCATCTATATGCGACCAATGCCTGCGTGCGAACACTTGTCGAATCGTTCCAATATGATCGCACCGGTTCCGGATCGAGGGGCGCGGACGCGCTTTGCGACCCGTCGGGATTCGCTTATTCCAATTGCCGGCATTGAGGTGTGAAAGAACGGCCACCATTTGGTGATCGAGAAATCGACGTTTGATACAACGCGGTTTTCTTCAATGAAGGAAAATCGGCGACAACTTATTTTTGTGTTCCAGTTTGAAATAGCGGGATTACATTATCTGTGACGATCAACGCCATCGCCGAATGGCTTTGTAGCGCTGTGATAATTGTGATCGCCAATTCGATCATGTTTCAATTTGTGACATTTGCATCGCGGGCAGGCTTAGTGCGCTGAACAGCAGCAGCAGGCCCCACGAGAACCCCAATATCGATCATCGACTAGCAATTAAACCAGCGTGAATCGTTGTCTACGATATTTATACAAAACCTCTTCCGAAAGTGATTGAAAAGTGACGATATTGACACGGTCTGGATCAGCGATTATCCGACTCGAATCTATAGTGTACCGGAATCTCAAGGTCAGCACAAATTAAGCGCTAAATGAACATTAAAGTAGATTTCCCATCCTTGCTTATTTTAACATCGTCAATTGAGCGATTTACCCATTTCCTTTCTCTTATTTCCTATCCGAGTAAATACTAGGCCGACAGACGCGAATGTGTCACCGAATCAATGTCGTTAAGCGAATTCGGTCGAAATTGGTCTTCGGCACTATAATATGCAATGACAACATGCTTAGTCCGACGATTGAGCATGCAAGAACGATGCGTTCGGGTGGGTTCGTTGATCGCCAACATGCGACGAATGCGTTCCGCCGTTATTCGTATCGCAGCGATCGATTGAACATTGTCGCAAGTCGTCTTCGCAAACGACCGTTTCGTTTCTGATTGGTAAAATGCGGATTCGTGGAGGGGATGGCAGTCAACGAGTGAAGTATTGGTCCGTTCCGGAGCGCTGGGGGTGGTGGTGGAAATTTGAAGTAATTACCGATCATGGCCAAACACGGCGCGAAACAACAGGTGTTTTTAATCAATCGGAATTTTCTCTGTTTCATTCTCATTCGTTGCGCCTGGTTGAATGCCCGCATCGTATTCACGCTTCAACGGTGAAGAGTTAATTCCAAATCTGGGAATGGTGTTGGGAATCATCCGCGCCCGAGGCTGCATGCGTCATGTTCCTCCGAAATGCTAGGCCCCGATGCTAATCCGCAGGGCTTCAGTGACAACGTTTCCCTAGGCTGCTGCTGACGTGCACCCGAAACACGGCGGGCGTCGCTTTCCTCTTGCTTTTCGCTACATCTTGAGCACTCGGGGGGATGTTCGAGATTCCGCGGTCGAGCGGAAATTTCACGCGGGGAAATAAAGAGACCCCACAACTTGTTGTTATCCGCCGGATCGAGTGCAACGGCGTCACGATATGTACGTCGGCCATGAGCCAAACCCAGATCGCCGCGTACATTATTCATTAATATCCTCGCTGCGATCCAGAGTTCTCCTGATCCCGGGAACGAGAACTTCTGTTCCGTTACCTCGGGATTGATCCGCCAAGAGAGTCGCATTCCGGTATCACTGCCGGTTGCAACGTGTTGGGTGGGGTGAGTGGCGACCCCCAGGCGCAATTTCCGCATGGATTCTGCACAGTACCTCCTCCGACGGCGTTGGTCGCAGACTCCTCGACTAACCAGCGACGAGTATTCCTGACTGTAATTGTCGGACCGGCCGAAAACCCTCTCCTAGAGAGAATCGCTCCGATGATTGTCCAATCCATCCTGAAACGATGCGTTGGGTTGACGAAGGAATTGCTGAATCGATGTTGAGGATTCATGGTGAAGTTCCTCGGTATTCGGGAATCGGATCCCCACTCGCAGCCGATCGGGATTGAAACGAGGTTCGACCTATTCGCGGGCGGGACGACCGATTTTTCAACCACTGATAATAACGCCGGATCTTTGGCAAACGCTCCTGATCGGCGCCGGCAACAGGACATAGGTGCGGATTCTGATGCATGGTTTGGGCACGAAATTCAGTTGAGCACGATAATCTCGCCGGTCCACCAAGCAGATACTGGTCGCACCCGTGCGGAGGATCGCGTCACGCACCATATCGGCTCGCCGCCGGGTATGCCACGGAATCGGTTCCCACCGAACATACGGCTCGGATCGCCAGTGCCGCAAGCTCCCATCCGATTCGTGTCTGCTGTTCTATGATCCAATGCGTCGCCACGGATCCGCGACGGCCAGAGTCGGACCGCTCGGTGTTGGATTTTCGTTTTCGCCAACGGCAGTGTACTGAACCCGCGCCGCCGGATACCTGCTACATCTGACTTGTTTCAGGATACTACGAGCGTACTACGAAAACACGCATCGCCGATATAGTACGCAAGCCCTCGCCGCGAAACACCTCGGCTGATGAGTAACGAATCCTCGTCAACTAGCAAATCGAGCCCAAAGTCCCAGTCGATCGCCGGTCCGAAGATCGATCTGGTCGAGATTCGGGAATCGTACCGCAGGTGGAATCAAAATATCACTGTCGCCAAATCTCCACCATCCCGTCGCGTAATCCGGCATCGCAGCCGCGTTATACGAATCAGCGAATACGAGCGACAAGGTTTCCAACGAAGTTCAACGATATCGGATCAACTCGTAAGCCCGGAATGTGACGATTGTGAGATGACGAGTAGTTGGGTGTCTTCGATTTCCATCGTTATCCATTATCAACCGGCCGAACGGTCGTGTCGCAGTGTATCGGCATTCAGCCGGTGCGTCTTTCAATCATCTGAGAACGCGGCATATCCCGCGTACACCGGTTGATGACGGCTCGCATTTCGCAAGTCTTAGCAGTCGCATTGAAAATCGCGATCCTTTGGTCGTCGTTTTGTTTCTCCTATGCAAATCTCCCAGCGAGCATCCGCACCGCGTGTATCGTCGGCAATCCCCCGTTGTTACGCGATTCGCCGACGATTCGAGCATGATTCGCAGCATGTGCGGGTGTCCATGAAGCACGATGCGTCGCACCCTCGTGCACGGTATGGTTAATCGCGAGCTCGACCGATGGCGCCGACCGCGCAAACCGCCACCCCCCAGCCCGCACCCGGTGTCTCCGTTGCAACATCCACCATCGCCGTGCTCGCCATCGAGAGCAGTCGGACAATCCAGACGAGGCGAACAAGTATGACCGTTGACGCAACACCAGCAAAAATGGAACCAGATGGATGAAAACACCACAACACGGCGGTGCAGCGTCGAAAACCGCGTGAGGTTTGAGACAACCAGAAAACCACTGAGAACACAACGAGGAAAAACCCATCACGATTTGTCCATCGATGTCAACGGTTGCACATGGAGGCAGTAAAACCGAATGGGGTTTTCGCATGAGGAATGAACGCCGCGATCGAATCCGCCAAGCATGAACGACCTCGCGGATTCATTATCTCGCCCGAAATCGCCAGCGCACGACGCACTCGCTCGCGAACAAACTGCCATGATTGACGTTTCGTTCTCCACGGACGTGCGGTCAAATTAATCAAGCGACAGGCGGTGAGCATCCGTCGCGAGGTTCCCCAAACGAACCAGTAAATCCGATGAACAAGACTGAAGCGTGTGAGGTAATGTCGTTGTAATTCGGATGTTTGAGCACCGGGTAAACGCATCGCGACCCCAGCGACCGATCGCAGACAAATCCAACAAACGAGAGTTGTCGTTGATCGGCGCTTAATGTCACCGCTTGCCAAGGGTGATCAAGCACTTCTAATCGACGGGCCTGTCTATGTGTCGATTCGACTCGTATCGTTTCCGTCGGTCGCGGGCTCGAGAACACCATCATACCACGCCCACTCGCAGCGCGAGAGGGGATTTCATCATGTCGCGTTGTCGCAGGGTTGGGTGAAGACGAGATTAGGTGGATGGACTCGAGTCTAATTCCGCTTTCCGCTCCGCGTTCGAGCGACAGCGCGTTTGGTCGTTGCAATCAAGCGCTCTGTGCATCGACGACTGCCAGACTGAGTGCACGCGGAAGTCTGTCTCCGCGAAGCGGTTGAGAAATCCGAATGCTATCAGTGAACAATATCCAGAGCTGAATAACCAGGAACGGATCGCAGAGTGCGCCCACGATTCAGCGTCCCGCCTTGACATCATCCGCGGCATATTGCCGGAGTCGGGATGCAAGCAGAGATTGTTTCTTATCCGATGTGTTTCGTTAATCGTCTCGGGATTTTCATTCACCCAAGAGTTAACAAATCAGATATACCCGTTCGTGGTTGCGGATCAGAGCGACGTGTTGGACGGTTTCGGATTCGAACGGGGATGACATCATGTACGAGAGCGATCGATGACTTTGTTTCCATGCCGCACAAAAGAGTTCGCTTACGAATTTTAGCGCGGGCTTCCCCCGGCTCCGGGGGGGGGGTAGGATTCTATGATGCGTTCGAAGTTGCGATTGGCCGAGAAGACCTGGGAGATCGTAAGCCGGGGGGAGTGTGGGTGGCATTTTGATGATTGCGGTTTGTCTCCGATTCGACCGCATTCGAATGAAGTAGATCCGGCATTTGCTTCGATTTTGTCCCAAGTTTCGGTTTCATGTTGTGAAAGATGTTGATGCGAATAAATGGTTTTTTTTTTTGGACACTTCGGCGCTCGGTGAAGACGGCCGAGTTCAAATCGTCGGATTCAGATTCAACTCATGCGGCCAGCACCTGGTCATATCGGCGCCTCAGTATTCTGAGAGCAATGTCGGCGGACCGATCGACCGTGCACGCTGTGGTTTCGAATTCCGTCGGCGCGGTTCGAGACGCGAACGAAGGCAGTCGAGTATGCTTTTGGCTGCGTCCGTGAGACAGGGGTAAACGGAACCGACGTGTAACCCCGATCGTTTCGGGCCCCCGTTTCCCCCCCCCCGATCGAAACATGATCCCCCAAAACGTTCAGTCGCGAGCTAACTGTTTGCGTCGGCATGGATTCCGTTGAATGATTGTTGGTTATTTTCTCCCAGGGAATACGGTGAGCCATCCTGTCCAACTCGCGCGTTGTTGACGCCCAATCTTTTTGCCCCCCGTTCTACCTAACATACTATTACAGTGACCATCGGAATGCGAAGCGCCTGTTGGGCGACTACCGGTTGTCCCCGCTCGATAGAAACAAGGAAGCCAAGGCCCCGTTTCCGCGAGTTAGCCGAAGGACAATCGGTCGAGTGTTGTTTTAACCGGACGCGATGTCCGCGATCGTTTGAGTCGCTATCGACGTTTATGAACGGGTCTATGCCACCAATTGCCGGTTCGCCACAAGGACCGATCATCGCTGAGACGGCCCATGTCACGATTGAGTACTGTACCTGCCTGCAAAGCTTTTCGAAACTGGTCCGGGTTCATAAAACTTGAGATGAGGCCGTAGATCGGATCGAGTTCCAATGCAAGGTCAGTGGGGAACATGATCGGCGTGCGATTTGTCCGTAGGTGTGTGCGTCGGGACAGTGTTGCGGGGCCCGGTCGTTCTTGGGATCACTTTGTCCACGCAACGGCGGACTCTTGCGATTTCCATTCGTAGTGACAGGTTGTCAATTCGTTGGACCATGAGGTGGGTCCGATGTAACGCGCCTTTCCCAAACCTGGTATTGGTATCGCGGCGTTGCCGGTTGCGAGGGTTTTCCACCCGAGCTTGTTCTTCCCCGATCACCCGGCGCCTTCGTGTTCGCGGCACACGTGCCTTCTGCCACCGGCGCGCCCGTGGATTTACGAAGTATTGACGCGGCGATCAGAGGCGACGTTATCTTCATCGTTCATCGCCAATCCGTCCCAACGTTTTCTTCGAATGGTCGATGGACCGATTTGATTAGCGTCTGTTCGCCGTTGGGCCTTGAGGATGACGTAGCTAAGTACCATATGAACGGCGGCAGTGGAGAATCGAGTTCCCGGTCACCGGGACGGTTTTGTTCGCCCACACCTCGATTCGGGACCCCAAATAAATGTCTTTCCGGCGGCTCCCAAACGTCTTCACCGAACCACGGCGAATATCCCATTCGTTGGGAACCTCTGGTTCTGAGTGCGGAATTACCAGCTGGAGGACTATTCAGTCGGGCAGGAAAAGCGCGTTTGCCGATTATTTTTTGGTTTGATCGGTCCCCAGGAGCACGGCGGGCTTTGTCGAGAGTTCGCGTTCGGGGGCCCAAAACTGTTGAGCCCGGCGCTAAAAACACCCGCTGCTCCCCGTTTACGAAGGGGAACCGGACCGGGGCCGTTCCGCCGGGGGACCGTAATGGTCCCCCGGGCCCCCCACCCAAACTTTTTTTTTTTTTGTTAGCAAGGGGGGGCACATTGGCGGAGAAAAACAATGGTCCGTAGTTCGTGTATATCTCTTACGTG
>Ga0163217_1024241_pt1 | contig 11578 bp, 15 predicted proteins | sample SynspAceP_FD_185933 | JGI IMG/M metagenome (GOLD analysis project Ga0163217, IMG submission 185933) | Saline lake microbial communities from Ace Lake in Antarctica - Synechococcus sp. Ace-P (PacBio error correction) | ecosystem: Environmental > Aquatic > Non-marine Saline and Alkaline > Saline ... | reverse complement strand
AACAAATTTGTTCTCATTTTCATCTTTTCGCCGACTCACGATTGATATAGGTCTCTCACAAGTCTGAGAACAGGAGAACTATGTCGCCAATTACGCTTCCATTGCCGCGGTGTGCGGAGCCATCAGTTTCTTCGTCGCGGCTTGGCAAGTCGGGTAGTGTTGGGGCCCGCAGGTTACATGGGCAGCATTGGGCTTTCCGTGGCCCGGCTCCCGTTTGGCGGGGTATCGCGCTGGAAATTTCTCGGTGCATCGCCATCCTGCTGGTTTTTTCACCCGCTTAGTACCGCCTGGCATGGCAGCAATTCTGCATCGCATCGGCTATCTTGGCCAACTTCGCCTAAGACCAGATGCAGATGACAAGCTTCATGAGCACCTCCATGGCAGGCGGCTTCCCTGGCGTGGCGGCTGCGGGTGCAGCGTTCTCGATCGAGCGCACGCGCAAATAAGTTGAAAAGCAGATCAACTGACAGCCGGCGCTTCACGCGCCGGGTTTTTCTTTGCGATCAAAACCCTAACGTTCAAAACTTATTCAGTTGTCAGGGCAGCCCCTCGAGGGGCGCGGCAACCAGTTTGGCAATGGTCCAGATTGATGGATCGTGAAAGCGCGTCCTGCAACTCGAGGTGCGCGAAGGGAAATATCCCTCCGCCAGCGCCATATCAACGGGCCGATGTAAGGCCGCTTGAGATGAGAACCCAGCATGGCCGGTACGATTGTCGCCACGCAAACTCCGTGTCATGGACTACGCTGCGTTACAGCAGACTACGGGACAGAATGCAGCAGAAACTCGCATTGCGACAGGACCCGATCGATTCGATGGTTGAATTCCATGATAACCCCCAATCCCAATCATCCCGGTGCTGTGACGAGGCTGACCGGTGGAGAACGGCTTTGTGGTTGGCGGGAGCCATCGCCGTTCAGCGCAAACATTGCTGGGCGCCGAAGGGGACGCGTGCGGCCGGGGTCTTTCCGGGTCTCGCAGATTTCTGACTCAGTCATGAAAAACGCAAGTGGCGCGCCTACCGCGGAAAAATATTTTTGTGGTCCTGCCGCCTCACGATGTTTCGACGATTCCCGTCAGCCAAGCGGGCTCACGACTGATGATCAATTCGCGACACGCGGAGTCGCATCGTGTCTCCACCTTGCGGGCCCGCACAGACAGGCTCGCGACTGAGGATCACGCATCGACAGGATACGCAGATGATTTGGCGGTCAGGGTCGAGCCGGTGGAGTATGTCGCGTGATATCCGCCGGCACCCGAGCAGGGGCGCCTTCGGTGGGCTTCGAGCCTTTCCACGATTCGCTACAGGTGAATGCCGTGGCGAGTGGGAGAAGTTCTGGGTAGCGCCAGTATTTGGTGGCAATGCAGCTTCGTCCGTGTGGCGTCCCCGGAAGGTCTGTACTGCGACATCGCAAGATCGGCCATGTTCGACCCTTCTTAGATATCCGGCACCAGCGACGAACATCAGCGTGGCCGAAACCGGCCGTTGGCGATGGATTTCCACCCGCTCTCAGGCGCGGGCCAGCTTTCGGGCCAGATCCTCGCGGTAACACCGAAATCAACCGCACCGGCTCGAGTTCGCGGGCGATCTCCGACGCCGACAGGAATGCCACCTCGACGCCGTCGATTTGCCATCGAGACTGCCGCGATAGCGGTCGATATCTGCAATCGCGAGACGTAGCCGGCCCGGCGAAGACGGGCAATGCGTCGTCCTTCATGCGGCCTTTGGTGGCAGGCGCACAGTCAGGTCGATTGGCCTGCCTCACGGTTCGATCCGTCGAGCCACAGCGGAGAAGCGACGGCGGGGCTTGGTCACGCGGCGCCGGAGCCAACCGTCCATAGCGGTCTTAGCGGCCGCCACGGCAGCACAGACTGTCCGCTGGTCCGCGGAAATCTCGAAAACGCGAGGCCGTGTAATAGTCAGCGGACGCCAAAGCGGTGCCAGGGTAGCGCCCAGGTCCTCCGCGCCGCTCGGACAGCGCCATTCAACCGGGCTTCGAAAGCCGCCTGTGCGACGCTGATATCGAGCGGCATTCCGGTGCAATATTGCCGAAGTGCCGATGCAGCCCATATCTCGACGCGCCACTCAAGCAGACCGCTTCGAGATCGAGCGATTTGGGCGGACAGTCGCGTGCGTCGAGCGCCTGCTTGCCGACCAGGCCGGCGGCTGTTTCGGCCGGGCGAGGGCTGCATTGGTGGAATAGCGCGTCTGGTCATCACCTCTTCAGATATGGGCCTCAAGCCCATCGCCATCGCCGTTTCCAGGAACGGCCCGGTGCATCGGTTTGGCAGCACTGTCAGGATTGGCGAGCTGGTGATCTCTCGGTGAGCGCCTGTCGTTGCCAAAGGCATGGATCAACGGCTTTCTGCCAGCCAGACGGCAGACAAGCCTGCGACAACGGCTTCGACACCGGACGGGTGGTCTCCAAGGAGATCGCAGATTTTCTGGGGGGGCGAATTCGGCGTCGCGCGCGGGGCCTCGAAGCCGCTCTTGCATCGGACTGCTTCATCGGGTTCACCAGATTTACGGACGACCGGCCCTAGGCAAAAACCGTTGCCCGCCTTCGCGGCGCTCGGAGTTGAAATGATACAGATACCTCCTGGCCGGATTACGGATAGAGTGATGTATACTGCTCGCACTGCCGGGGTGGCCGAATCGTTCCTCTATGAGGGCCCGTAATGTGGGGCTGCATACTGGAATAGTGAATTCGGCTGAGGCAGGGCGTTCGCCGGGTCTCGCTTTTTCGGTGAGGAAAGACGGCGGCGCGATCCTCGCCGGCCATATCGCAGACGCTCGCCGGCTGATCACCGGGTGTCTGACAAGATTTCGCCCAGCGCACCAAGCGCACGGGCGAGTTTCGTGCGACTCTGGAAAGTCCGGCTTCAGGCATGATCTCTCAGCCCTGGCCCGTCATGCGTCGGCGAAAAAGCATCAGAGGCCTGTTCCGGCAAGGATCCGTTTGGGTGACAACCAGATCGCTCTCGGTCGACCAGATGTTCACCGGGCCTTGGCCCTGCGCCATTCGGCGTTGTCGGTGATGGTTTCGCGATGGTTTGCCCTCGATAAGCGCCTGCGATGGATCTTGCCGGCTTCCTTCTCGTTGCCGCCCTGACATGATGGCGATGGGTGAGCCGCGACGGTCGCATAGCGGAGCTGCTTGGGGGAAATCCTTGGATTGCCTGAAACAACTTCCGACCGGAATGGTGGCTACTCGAGCGGCTGACATCAGCGTCGAGCGGCGTTCAACTCAGTGGCGCAGCTCGTTTGCGCCATTTGCTACTCACCGATGCGTCGCGGTCCATGATGGTGTCTTTGAGGTTGATCGGGCCCGTTGGCGGCATCGCCAGAACAGCTTCCGAGCTTTTTAAGCGCCGTCACATCAGCCTCGAGACGCCGATGGAGAAACGGTGCGCGGGCACGGGCCTGCCCCGATGAAGCGGTGAAACCAGGACCATCGTAACGGCGCACCGCTACCGACGGAGCCGACTGACCTTGGGCCCTTCTCGTTGGTACATCGAACAAGGCTCGGGCTTCGTAGCAGGACCGTGTATATTCGAGGCCGGGACGCGAGGGATCGATTAGTTTCTCGGTTCCATAAGGCCTGCGCCTTGATATTCAGGGCCACTCTGTCGAAGTCCACGAGTCGCCCAACTCTTCGGTTCTGCGGTTCAGCACCTCCGCTTCTCAATCATCTCCGCAAGATCCAACATTTATCTAGCCAACTGGCGTCAGTGTCATCGAGTGATGCGATTATCCATACCACTACGATTGTCGACAGCGCCACCCGATTCGTTTTGGTGAAGCGAGCACCTGTAGAAAAAAAGACGACTCTTCTCTTTCAGGACTTGGTCTTTGCCGCCTCACTCCAACTGCCCCCGTGCGGGCACAAGGTCGCACCTCGCCTTCCTTGGCCGCCATCCGCAGGCCGGGACCGAGCAGAGCTTGACCCCTCAGGCACACTTTGTCTTTATAGTTTGTCGATGGCGCGCAGGCACGGCGAGCGGCGTCGGGCGTTCTGCTTCCGCCGCCGACCATGCTTCTCCATTCCGCCATTCAAGCACCTTGCGGTTGTTGACCGCGGAAACATATTTGCCCGCGCTCATACCAGTGCTTTCCATGGTGTCGGCCATTCATCATGCAACATTTCGGAGTTCAGCTGGACCGCGCCGGTGCGCCGGGGCGCACTGTCGGCCGTCGGAACTGCATGAACTGGCGGATAACGTGACCGCTGGACCGGGTTTTTCGTTGCGAACACCCAGCCGCGCGATAGCTGCGGTAAAGGGCAACACTTGCATCTACTTGAATTTTCTTCGGCGGACAATGGCGGGCCAGCGGACAGTCAGTCATGCGCAGGCTTAGCCACTGATCGTCATCCGTCCTGAAAACGAGACACGCCTTCGTTGGGACAACGGTCGGAATCAATGGCCAGGGAACTTAAGCCCAGCCGCTATCGGTTCGTCAACATTTCGACAAAGGCTTTCCACCGGCTCGAAGCCGAAGCGCTCGTAGTACCGCTGTGATCTTGCCATCATCTGATCCGGTTGGGCGCGGTGTCTGACTCGGACCAGAACGTCAGGGAAAAACCGCGCGCCCAGGCGGCCCTTGAGTGTGTGTGTGGGCCTTCTTTTGACGTCTTGTTCGGACATGGAAAGGGCCTGCGAAGAGGAGAATTGCTTTTGGTGAGCATCTCCTAGTCGAACAGGCCTTTGCGCAAGGCTCTGGTGCGGTCAGAGACACCCCTCACCCCAAACTCAACAACCGGTTGGTCGCCTTCAATAGTAAGCGAAACGCATTCGCGTGGCCATGATAGGGCTGGAACGAGTTGTCTCCCGGCGGCGATAGGAGCAGACTTGTTACTATGCACCAGCCACTGCGCCGGGTTGTATAGCCGCGACGGCGACACGGGTCGGAACTCTGCCCCCGGCGCGGTTTCGCGATGATGATGCCACACGAAAAAGGGCAGCCGGGCGCGGGACACCACGACAACCATTGTGCTGGCAGTAACCGGGGCGCTTGTTGCGGAGACCACGCAATGGCCAACCCATTGTTAAAATCCACCCGGTCTAAACTCCGCGACAGAACATTGTGATGCGTATGGCGCCAGTGAATCCCGGCGCCCCCTTTTTGTGAAAAATCCCGACTCACTGGATCACACGCTTACGGCCCGCCCGCCCGGAACTCAATGGGGATTGATTCTCGCCCTACAACTCTCGCCTCGGGGCGCCGCTCGTATACACTCCCACCAGCCAGCATAACGCCGCGCATTCGGAGAACTTTGGCGACGCTTGCTCACGCCTATTAAACTTCACGGCATCATCGACCCGACCGGATGATCATGCCCAAACTTCCTGGTGAAAAATCACATCACGGAGTCCTACACATGCACACATGGCATCAAGCCGGAGCAATGTTGCGGTAAATTCATTCGCCACGTCCGTCGTTTCCCGGCGCGGGCCGATTGTGATCCAGATCGAGATCACAAGAGGCGCGGATTTCCGCGAGTTCGCCACATACGACCGTGCTTAAATTTTCTTTAATTGAAACCCTCCAATGTTAAAAAAAAGATAGTGTCGATCTGGATGTCCCGCCGACAAGTGCACGCCGCGCGCAGTTCCGCCGAGCCCACAATGGTTTCTGGTTCCCGCCCGCTGCCTTGTATTCTGTTGTAATGCTATCATCGATCGGCGGCATACCCCGCGTCCGAGGGGCCAGATTGCGAGCGTTCGTCGCCGGCGAATGAGACCAACTCTAAAGCGCTGTCATTGTCGCGCTGGTGCCTGCTCCGACGACACGGGAGGGAATAGGTTTGTCTAGATTCGGCTGATGCCGGAAGGTCCTTCTTGCGGTTTTTATTTTGTCCCTGAGTAGATCATCAATGAAAATCGGTGGCTAGAGTGTACATAGTATCGCTGGGCTATCGCGCCGCGGGACCATACTCGTTCCAGCCCTATCCACTGGGCCACGCCGGGAATGCCGGTTCGCCTTACTATTGAGGCGGACCATCCTCTGGGTCTTTGGAGAATTTTGGGTGAGGTCCGGGAATGTGTCTTGACCGCAACTCAGCCTTGCAGGCGAAACAGGTGATCCTGTCGGTGCTAGGGAGAGATTGTCTTCCGACCAAAAAGCAATTCTCCTTTCGCAGGGCTCCGTGTTTGCCATGTGTGCCGACAAGAAGCCAAAAAAGAAGCCCAGAAGATCTCAAGAAACGCGGCCTGGCGCGCGGTTTTTCCGACGTGTCAGGCAAGTTCTAGGATACGATCCGCGCACCGATCAGATGAAGATCCGGCTCAAACTGAGGTTCATAGGCGTGATCTGACGAGCGCTTCTGGCTTTCGAAGCCCGGTGGAAACGCCTTGTGTCAGAAATCCTGACACTCTGTGCGGCTGTCTATAAGATTCCGCTGTCCAGATTCCTGAGCCAGGCCCGAGACCGAAGGCGCTGCGTTCGTCCGTTTCAGGACGCATTGACGTGTATTCACGTGTACGCCGTGCGCTGACCTGGACTGCTTTCCGGCTGGCCCGCCATGCGCCCTGAAAATTTAGTGGACCTGTGTCTCTAGGTTGCGCTTACCATTGCAGCTAACCTCGCAGCCTGGGTTCTTTGGTGTGTTGTCCGCATAACGACCGAGAAACCCGCTGGCCTGGTTCCGCGTCGCGCGTTTCCCTCAGCGGACGGTTCATTGCGAGATCTCGACCGGACGGAGTCGTCGGCAGCATAGCCTGACGGCGTCCAGGCTGACGGCCGGAAATGTGCATGATGATGGCCGTACTCGCACCTGGAGAAGCACTGGGCGTATCTGAGCGCTTGTGCTACCAATGGTAGTCGTGGATGCCGTCGCGTTCAAAACCACAGCCGCTAAGTGCGTGTGCTTCGACTGCGTGCATGGAAAGCCAAATGTGTGCCCTCGGGCCGGCTGAAGGGAGCACCGAGAATCGTGTCCGAAGCCGACCGGCTCGCACATTGCTGGCGGTGGCTGCGGCGGCTTGATTCCATCTGACAAACTAGGAGCAATAGGGTTCAGGGGCCTGTGGACCGGCGTTCAAGCTGCTTGCTTCGGTCCGGTCGACCGGCTGGACCGGTGGCGGCTGGGGTCATAGGAAGTGGATGGCACTTCGCGCTGGGGCAAGGGGTTGTCGGTTGATGAGCGCAGAGTCACCATCCTGGTGGGACACGAGGAAAGTCGTCTTGTGTTTCTATCAGCTGCTGCGCTTCACCTAACACGGCGTACAATCGGGTGGCCGTGTGGACTTCAGGTATCTATGTGGAGTTTTGCTAAGCTCTGAGCTCTCGATGACACACTGATCGCAGTTTCCTGGCTAGGGATCAATGTCTGAGTCGTTGCTGTGAGCTACATGGTGCTATGAGTTGATGAAGCGCGGATTTTGGTTAGGGTGCTGATGAACGAAACCTGGTTCAAAAGGCAAAGGATAGTCTGGGGCTTGCTCTGAGAGCCCTCCGTCGAACAAATGTCACTGAATTATTGTTTCAAGGGCGGCTGGGCTATATGTGGACCCTGAGAGGAATCTAAGTCCTAGATTCCTCGTGGACGTCTAACGGCCGGCCGGCATCGGATATGTTTCATGGTACCACGCAGAGTGGCCTGATCTGTACCGGCAAGCCGAGTCTGCTCTTGTTTCGATGTTACAACGAGAAGTGGCCGAGGAGAGGGTCCCAGGTTTCGGTCTCGTCCGGTTTCTGTGTGGCTTGGCGGTGGCGCGTTACGGAGTGGTCTTGTCTCCCGCTTCATGGGGCAGCCCGTGTCCGCGCCACGAACGTGATCGTTCTCCTCACAAATCGGGCGTCGGTCCGAGTGCTGATGACGTGCGCATTTAAATTAAGTCTTGTTCTTGAGAGCTCGTCTTGCGCGGGAAGTGTGGCCGCGCGAACGGCCCTGATCCAGGCGTCACATGGCACCGACTCATGGCCGAATCCGCCCGAGACCTGGCTCCGGTGATACGCACAAGAGATGGCGCTTCACCAGAAGGCTTGAGCGCAGCTTTCGAGTTGACAAGCCCGCTTCTGTATCGCCTGAGCAGGTACAAGTCGCGCGTCGAAAGCCACCATTCCGGTCGACGTTGGATTTCGAGTTGCGAATCCCACATGGAATTTCCGGTCTCCAAGCACGGCGTTCCACGCTATGCCCGACGAACGTCGCGCGTCTACACCCAATCGGCTTCGGTCATGTCGAGCGACCTGAACTTCAGGTTCAGCGGGCGGCCCATGATTTCGACTGCAATGTTGCGTTGACGGGCAACGGGGTAATGGAATGCCGGACAAAACAGTACATGTTCGCCATCGTCCCCACCGGAACCTTATCGAGGTGCTATATAACGCCATCGTCCTGGGGAGAACCTTGGATCACTCCGACAGCGCCGTTATGGCGCGCCCAGGCCAAGGGCGGTTGAACATACTGCCCGTCTCCGACGAGATGGCGGATCTGGTTCTGTGGAGCGTTTCCAACGCTTTCTCCTTTGACGAGATCAGCCGTCTTGGATGCCTTCGCCGACTGCGCAGATTCGACCCGGCAGGGCTGACGAAGAATCAGTCAGCCCGTCAACTCGAAAGCCGACGCTTCCAGATTCGCAACTGCAACTCGCTCCGGTCTGCCGCGTGTGCGGAAGCGTTGAAGTGATATGGGTCTGGGCATGGCATGACCGGTGCTGCGGCTTGTTGCGCTGGGGGCGGAAATCCGATGTCAACATACCCTGGTATCGATAACGCAGCCGTCTCTGATGCCTGATTGTGCTCGATATGGCCGGCGGAGGGAGTAATCTGGCGCGCACGCTCGCATCTTCCTCACCGAAAGCGAAGAGCAGCGGTGCGAAGCCTCGTGCCTTCCAGGCCGGACGAATTCACTATTCCAGTATTGCAGCGCCACATTTGCCGAAGTCAACGTCCGCGAAGCCCCGCCAGGGCGGGCGGCGTTTCCACACCATATCCGTGCAGGCTGTTTCCCCTCGTCGCCCGACCGTCCCCGGTCGGCCGTCCTGCGGGCCAGACGAATCAGCCGAAGGCGGGCAGCACCACGTACGTTGTTTTCAGAGCCGTGCTGTTCGAAGATCTGGCATGGGCCGATGAAGCCCTGGCCGATGCAAGAGCGCCGTGTATCGGAGGCGCCTCTGCCGTTGCTGATCGGATCCGGATATTCCGCGGCCCCACCAGAAAATCTTGAACTTCGATCATTCCTTGGAGACCAGTCCAACGGGTTTCGGAAGTCCGTTGGTCGCAGGCCTTGGGTCTTGCGTCTGGCTGGCAAAGAAGCGTTTGATCCCATGCGCTTTGGCAACGAGCAGGCCGCGCTCACCCGCGATGATCACCAAGCTCGCCAATCCTGGACAGTGCTGCTCAACCGGATGCATCCGTGGCCGGGTTCCTGGCAACGCGCGATGTCGATGGGCTCTTGAGGCGCATTATTGAAGAGGTGATGAGCCAGACCGGCCTATTTCCACCCAATGCCAGCCGCTCGCCCGCCGAAATCGCCGGCCCGGCTGGCTCGGCAAGCAGGCGCTTCGACTGGCCACCCGACTGGCACCGCTAGAGATCGCTGCGATTTCTGCAAGCTTTTTCGTGGCGCATTGATGTGTGGCGCTCGATAGGGGCATAAGCCTACGGCACTGGCAGATTTTTGCTACGGAGATTGCCGGGTCGTTGTGATATCACAGGCGTCGCACAGGCGCGTTCTTCGAAAGACGCCGGTTGGAACTGTGCGTCTTGGTGTGCACAGAAGTCGCTGCGATCTGGGCCCGTAAATCCCGCTGGCAGCCGCTTTAGGCCGTCCGTGACTACGTTACACCTGGTCTCGTCTTCGAGATTTCCGGCGGGCAGCGACAGTCTGGATGGCTTGCCGGCTTGGCGTGCCGCTACGACCGGCTGATGGGTATCGTTGCTCCGGCGGAGCGCGCATTATGCGCACGAGATCCCCGACGCGATCGGCTTCTCGCGTGTTGCTCGACCGGATCGAAACCGTGAGGGTGTTCAGGCCAATAGAGCGAATACGTGTTGCTCTTCCAGTCCTCCCAAGAGGCCGCGGCAATTGGAAGACGACGCCCCATTCGCCGTGTGCTCTTCGCCCGGGCCCGGCCGCACCGTTCGTCGAAGGCACGGCATGGCAAGTCCATCGCAGATCGCAGAAGCTACGCGGCCGTATCGGATGGCAATTCGACGGGCGTCGATGCTGAGGTAGGCGATTTGCTGCGTCCTCGGAGATACGCGCGCGCGGAATACATGCGGGACCCGCCGCGTGCGGTTTTGACACTGCTTCGTTGGTTACCGAGCTGTAAGATCTGTGTCGCGGAAAGCGCTGTGCCCGCTTGTGGAGTCGGGTGGACAGGTCAGCGCGCACCGGGCTCAGGTGCTTTCGCCAGCGGCTGAAATGTAATGTCGTCTCCGCTGTGTGCCCCGGACTATACGTGCACGAAGGATTGTCTGAGTCATACCATGCCGATCTTGGCAGGTCGGCTAGTCGCAGGCAGTGACTTTCGTGCACGCAAACGGAGGTTTTGTATGCCTGGCGATGTGCCCACCAAATAACTGGGCGGCTTAACCCTAATGGTTCTTCTCAACACATCGTCTCTCTGTCGCACATTCATTGCTGTGGTATCGGCGATTCGTTGGGAGAGAGGTCTCGGAAGGGCGCGACCCGAAGGCGCCCCTAGCCAATACGGACGAAGAGGTTGGCGTGGCCGGACGTGTACTGATCACTCGTCGACAATTTCACCTCCACCGGCTCGACCCTGATCCCGCCAATCATCTGCGCTATCCTGTCCGATGGCGTGATTCCTCAAAGTCGAAGAGCCTGTCTTGGTTGCGGGGCGCTCTGGGCCGAGAGTGGAACACTGTAATTTGTGGCGCGGACCACGAGTAGTACTTTGGTGCGTGATGATGTGTCCGCGTAGTCATAATGTAGTCCAATGCGAGGTTTCGCTGGCGACCGGCGCTGGCTTGTGGATCGGGAATCGTGTCCCGATAGTGCATATCCAGGTTTGAGGCTCGGCGAGGCCACCAAAAAAGTGCAATATAGTTCTGTCTGCGGCGGTTAGGGGGTGGCTGGCGCGCCGCACTGGTTTGTTCTAGTGATCCTGAGTCAGAGAATCTGTCATCTCGGAGACTGGCCGGGGAAAAGACCGGCTCTGTCAGCGTCGTCCCCTTCGCGCCGGAGCCAGTTGCTGTTGTTCGCTGAACGGGCCGATGGCTCCCGCCAACCACCAAAAGCCGTTTCTTCCACCGGTTCAGCCTCGTCCCAGGCACCGGGATAGATTTTTGGATTGTAGGGGTTATCATGGAATTCACCGCGATGTTCGTGCGACGTGGCGAATCGTGGTGCCTTGTGGGTGTCGTCAATGGCTTTTGCTGTAGCGTTGTGCGCGATTCAATGTCCCGTATGTCTGCTGTACAACCGCACAGGACACGGCAGCTTGCGTGCGGCGGACAACGTACCAGGCACCGATGCTGAGCGGTTCCTTACATCTCAAGCGGTGCTTACCGTCGGGCCCAAGTTCGCGCCATGAATGGTCGCCTGGCTTGTGGGAGGGATAATTTTCCCTTCGCGCCACTATCGAGTTGCAGTGATCGTCCGGAC
>Ga0163217_1019228_pt1 | contig 11578 bp, 5 predicted proteins | sample SynspAceP_FD_185933 | JGI IMG/M metagenome (GOLD analysis project Ga0163217, IMG submission 185933) | Saline lake microbial communities from Ace Lake in Antarctica - Synechococcus sp. Ace-P (PacBio error correction) | ecosystem: Environmental > Aquatic > Non-marine Saline and Alkaline > Saline ... | reverse complement strand
CCTGGGCAAACGCAAAACGGGTTATCCGTATCTTGCCAAGCACGGGCCATCGAGTGGGTAAATCAATTCACAAGGCATTATGTGCCTCACGCACGGCTTTAGCTGGTAGCGAGTTAACTCGGGCACATCGCGATTAATAGGGCTTTAGATAAAATCACTCCAAGCTCCCAGAATGGCGGGTTACGGTGCCTTACCAGTAAGCTGAGTTTAGGTATCAATAATGTTTTGTGTGTTGGTCGCCGTTGCAAAAAATAAATAAGTTCTAATTCACTTCTCAGACCAAAGATGCTATGAACCCACGATTCGACCAAGGCGCATACCTAAGCTGTGGTGACGGGTGATGGGTATGCACAAAGGCGCCCCAGCCTTGTGGGAACTCCAGCAAATGGCGTGGTTTTTGTATGAAATCTCTGCCATTTACCCAAGGCGTCATGATTAAAGAGCCGGCAGCAGTTGCCCACGTTTATTCAAACTACCCCATTTTTCTTCCGGAGCACATAGACCGGCTCTTCTTGGCCGCAAATCAAAAGCTAAGACAACCCAAGCCCCTTTGCCGTCTTCTTGCGACATTAGGAGGTAAACAGGTTATCTGACGCACAATAGTGGCCATCAGTTGGCGCCGTGCGCTGAATTAACTTATCACCGTGATGCAAGGTAAAGCAAAAGGCTGCTTTTGACAACGAAATCGCACTGACCACTTTTTTTAATCTCAATATACTCATCTTGTTCAATGAGTTTGCAAGTCAGAGTGTCTGGTAATGCTATATGCACAAGCTAGTGATTATCACCTGGGTGTACCGCATGCGTAAACGCATTTTACCAATAGCATTAAACTCAAGGCTTAATAGTCCTTCAGAGTAGAATAGAAACGTAATGTTCACTCTGAACTGACTAAAGCCTGACCCACTTATTTCCAGTTGTTTTACGTAGTTCCAATTTGGGGCACTGCAGTCGAGCATCTCTATAACCTTTCTTTTAAGTCGCTGTGCCTTTGATTTAGTAAAAAGTTTTACAGCTAGGCGAAAGCCATACGATCAATCTTATATAAGACATTAATTTAGTAGGTTAAAATATTGTCAACGAAAACTTCACGATGACCCAAAAGCGAAATGACTTTGTGATACATTAAATGTTAAAACATAATATTGTATAAGACCTCAATGAATAATATCCTGAAGGTCTTGATCTTTAACACGTGGTTTAACCTAGCCAGTTTAAAATATGAAAGAAACTCGTTTTTGATAAACAAACTTAGTATTACAGGCCCCAGTCTTTAAACCACTTTATAAGCAGGTTAAGAAACACGTTCAACAATTAATCGTATTGAACAAACGCTGGAAACCGGGCGATATGTTCCAAATGAAATTCAGTTAGCGGCAGGAATTAAACGTCAGCAAGGCACTATGCGTAAGGCTTTGAATAGTTTAACGACACCAAGGTTATTATGCGCAAGCAAGGCTGTCGCGTACCTTTTGTTTCTGAGCACACCGCACAAAATGGTTTGTTTCCGCTTTTTCCCATCATTTGCCGACCGGTAAAAATCCAGAGGCTGCCCAAGCGGACTTTTGTCAATCGGAAACAAACCGCGAGGGCCTCAGTGAGCGCGGCCTGTAGAATTAAAATAAAAAAGATTAAAGTGATCCGGCCATGCGCCGCAAGAACCATTCTGTTAATGGCGAATACTGTATTGCATAAAACCATTTATTGCCCATGTTATACTTTAAAGAGTTAATTGGACATGACGATATCCCGCATTACTCTGTATCACTTCTATCAAACTCACTTAACTTGACGGTACACAGCACAGAAGATGCGATTAAAGCGGACTCGCAATCACAAGTGTTATTGAGCTATTGGTATTAAAAAGGTGAGCCCCGTCTTAGTGTACAACGGCACTGCCCATTCACTAAGAATGGTAAGGCAATGGAGGAATTTGCGTATTAGCCGTTGTAGAAGCGAACAAAATATCACTATTTAGTTAAACTCAATTAGGCCTATACCTTAATTAATTGCTAAATACGGCCGCTAAATTGCCTTTTGTTGACTCGCCATAAAATGTCGTTGCTTGCTCTAGGGCTCACCAAGCTAAAATTCACTTTTATCCCCGCGGACCAGTTGCGGCCTAGGGCAAATAAGTCAGGCACTGATTCACATTGGCGATGGCGGATAGCCCCATTTCCAGTTTGGCCATCAACACCTTGAAATAATGGGTAACCGGATGGGGTTAAACTGCCACACTCCTTGCTTAAGCCGCCTAGAGATTCAATTCGTCCAATGTCATTCATGCTTAAAGGCTCACCATCAAAACGCAAACCCACTTTCGAATTTGAATCCACTGCGTTGAATAGCTCCTAGTATAAAAAATTGGCTTGAGTTGTGCTGGGCTAAAGTGCACTGGTTTCCACACTTCGGCCACAAGCGCAGCCAGATACCTTGCCGCCATATGTGCTGGCGCACATGAATGGGTAAGGTTCGGGTTTGGTCTTACTTCACAATGGCTTAAAGACAGTGATCACCCACTTGTAATGCCCTCCCTCTAAAACCTTTGCAAATTTAGCAGAAAAGTGCGTGGCACACTGCCCTAAACACCGCCTCGCAATCAAAGTCCGCTGGCTATGCCAGATAGGTTCTAACACCTTTGTAAACGCTTACAAATTTTTAAGCGTATCACCAGCGCGCATGTTGTATGTTTGATGACATTGACCGCCAAGCAGGTGGCCTTCTTTGCTGCACACTTCATGTCAAAATTTAGCACACTCACTGCCACTGATACCGCTTGTTTAAATCGCAAAGGTTAGGGGCCCAATAAACATATTTCGAGCACAGGGTTAGCTGGAGAATTCCCACTGCCAGTTAGCCAGCGTCATTGATAAGGATCATGGGCCCCCCCTTGGCCAACCGCCCAAGTGCAATATAAACCATGTTCGCCCTCTATCTTGAATGAAGATTGTAAACCCGGTTTAATCACCTCAATGCTCATTACAGACGCCTCGTTTTAAGGCCTAAAAACTCACTACTATCAATGGATTTAAAGCGCCACTTTATCTAAAGGCGTGCAACACAGGGAGGCCAAATAAGGATTGAACTACTACTAATGGGCGTTGCGCACCAATAATATTTGCCAAGCCCACCGGGTTGTTTCTTGAGGGTAGATGCCCGTTTGATTACCACCAATACCCACGCTGCCAGCCGCACTCTTGCACTGGGGAACTCGCCTTACGCGGATAGACCAACAGAGGGTTTTAGACCACCATAAATATAAAAAACCGGGAGAAAAACCTAACATATGCAGCGATAAACCGGTGTTGCTATGCAGTGCATTACCCTCCTGCCTGTCTAAAACCTTGGCTGTCGCCAGATGCGTCCATATCAGGACCATAAACCCTGTCATAGCAAACGGGATAGTAATTAATTGTGATTCATAATTCACTTGCGGTATGTCATTTTTAATACACTTACCAAGCGTATCTAGAATCTGTTGTTGATTGCCCTTTAGTGGACATAAAACAATAGGGTAAACTTTGATAGGCTGGAAATAATATCAATGATATAGCTGCAGCCAACTCCGTGGTAAAAAATCTGGCTAACCATGGATTTTGCCGCGACAATTTTTCACTTACTGGCCGCCAGTAAACAAAGATACTGACCACCGGCATCGCCGTAGCACTATTGATACAGTTTATTTACTCACTGCAAGCTATTCTTCCAATTTTGGCTCATTTTAATGCGTTATTCAGCGGCATAGCGAGGTCACACTTTGCCAATCTTGCTATCGCCATGTACCAAAATACTATTCAACCTTGCAATCTTTAATGGTTGATGTCGAAGGTGACAATTTCACTCCACCGTTTAGAGTGCGAATTTACCGTGCAATGCATTTCTCAAGTATTTCGTTATACGCTTCCGGCCTGCGAACGAGTTGCCAGCGGTCCGCTGCCCAAATAAGCTCCGGTCCATAAAAACCTTCCCGTAAGAACACTCAAGCCATGTTGTTGAGCGCACTTTGCATGGCACCTTGCGGCAAACCTAAGACCGTCAGATTGGGGAAAAAGCGACGCCTTAACATCTGGCATATGTTAAGGCAGTTTGCGGCGAATTTTTCTGCGTCATTATAAAGGGCGCCATGCAGTTCACATGCTTAAACTGATGGCAGTTTATGGCCTGCTGCTGCCAGTTCAGATATTTGCGCCACGAACGCTTCATTAGTTCAGAGGTAGATATTGATAAGGAAGTTCGTCCAAAATTGCCTTATCTGCATTTAGCACAGGGTGCTGCCACCACAAATAAGGCCATGAGGACAATGCGCATTGCGTAAGGTCTCCTTGCATGTCAGAGGATTTCCTGCGTGGACCTCCGCACGCAAATTACAAGCGACAGAAATTATAGGGCATTAACAAGGCATCTTCGCACACCAATCCGCAATATTTTTGTTCCTTCGCCTAGATCACAATGAATATCTACAACTGGTAGTTTTCACGATATCCTTGATGGCTTTTTGTAAAAACTCAAACATGTCTCCCATGAAAGCGACAGAAAAACCAAATCGAGCAATCTACGCTAAATGTTTCAGTTTCATTGAACAAACCTTTGGCAAATGTAATCTTAGTTAACACGGATAATTCGTGTATACTTATTATGCTGTTAACTATCGGGCCCTTTAGCCAAACGAAGCCCAAAGGCATTACATTACCTAGACGGATAAAGTGCGTAATAAATGAATCGCAGGTTTAACTGAGTTAGCTCAAACATATGGCAAAAGTTTTTAGCCACAAGTAGTGAAGGTTATGGCCATTTTCAGTCATGACGACAGTTTGAATTGCGTATGTAACCAAGCATTTGCTACCCTCTATTCGGTGGTTCCCCCGATAAATTTATCCTCTTCATTTCGCCGATATTTATAGGACATTGCCTTTTCGACTCAAAAAGGCGATTAGATGATTCTGACGATATAGAACCAATGGCCTAGCACAGCCCAGACTAAAAGACGAATCTTCAAAAATTAGAGTGTTTGAAGTAGACTTACTTTGATGCTGTCGTTGGTTTTTAGGATGTCAGAACCAAATCTTAGCCAGTGGCGAAATTGCTGTTCAAGCCAGAGATATTACAGCGCAAAAAAAATTTGGAATTCGGAACTATCTGCCAAGTCGATGCCAAAACTGCGCCACACTTGCCCTTACTGACGAACTCACGCAAATAGCTAATCGACGCAGGCTTTATTGAAGTCAGTTCAAACACAGAGACTCCAGTACTTGCAGCAGACCTATAAGGGCCAACATGCCTTTCTTGGCTTGATACTCGATTATTTTAAACACGTCAATGATACCTACGGTTTACCAAGCAGGTGATGCTGTATTGATTTCTATAAACAAAAACTTATAAAGCCCTTACACTCAGAGATTACCGATTATCTTTGGCCGCACTGCAGCTACGGTGGTGAAGAATTCCGGCATCTTTTCTAGCAGAAACGGACAGCCAAACAAGCTGCTCGAGGTAGCCGATGCGAATTCGCACAAAATAATGCAGCATAAATTGTGCATTTGAAAGAACATCTATCTCTTATTACCGTCTCAATAGCGGTTCGCTATCCCCGGCTGCACAGGTCAAATTTGAGTCAATATCATAAACGCGCTTGATGTTGCCCCTTACCAAGCCAAAACTCGGGCCGCAACAAAGTTACTGTTTTAGGCAAGTTGAAGATTAAAAGAAAGCCCAGCTTCAACAAGCTATCCCCAAAACCTTTATTGAATGACTATCACTGCTTTTACATAAGCCTGTGCTTAATCCAAGCTTAATAGGCTCCCTTATACAAACTAAGCCTGCCTCATTATCATCGTCATTAGCAACCTCTATTAAACCCACTTTGAAAAAGTAATATCTCGATCAGGTGTAAACTTTTAAAATATGCCAATTGGCTTGACTCGGGTCAAAGGATAAAGAGAAAACAAAGGAGACCCACTGAAATTGATAGTGCCGTATGCTTTATGGCTAAAACGGATTCATCGTCAAGTTTAATATGATAATTAACGTATCTATTAAGCAAGTTCAGACCCTGTTCAATTTTTTAAATTAAAATCGCTGCATGTGGGTGCATGGGGTGGTCTAAAGCAACTCAACAAGTAAGGTAAGGAACTTCTACAGGTTGGTTCCTAGCAACAATCTAGGCACACAAATTAATCTCTAAAAGCTGCCGTTATTCCTTCGCTAATAACTATAGTAATAGACCGGCTGCCTCTTAAGCCAACATGAATGGTACTTAGAGCAGAGTCTCAATAGCAAGTATACCAAGCGTGGTATATCGGACTATTGCGCTTAGCTCTATTGACTCATATGCTGTGTTTATCTTTATATCAAAGCGGAGATAGCCAACCACTACGAGTATCCCTTGACCCTCCACTTGACTTATGATACTTGTTTGCAGATGATTTCTTCGATTCCATTCTTGTGCCGCTCTGTTCACTGCTGGGCTATCAGGTGGGACTCTCAGTAACACAGCCCCAAAAAAAATTTTAAAAACCCCTTTTTAATGGATATTTTTCTCCTATTCTCTCGCTTCCCGCGGCTTGACAAAGGAGGGGGTTACACGTGCTGATATATTTATCAGCACTTCGGTGCAGAATAACGCTAGATATACCCTGGTCGTGAAACTCGCCTATATAATCAATTCTTGTCCGTAATTCAGTCTCTCTATTTGAGCAATCTCTGCTCGATATCTACCTCCCTGCGCAATTTCCACCCGGCTGTCCAATACTGAAAATGTGTCTCTCTAGACATAACGCTCGAAACGCTACGGCGGTTAGGGCGTTTTATTGGCTGCAGTCTATCACTCGGCAAATTTAGGTAATTTATTAAGCGGCGGAAATTTGGCATAAGAATTCAATCGGCCACTGAAGTAGGTCCCCTTTACGGCATAACTAACCAGTGAGCACGGCAAGAAATTTGATCGCATTCACGGGCTGGACATAACCGCTCGTTCCCGGAAGGTCGCGATGAACTTTTTGCTAAGCGTAGCAAGTGGATGAAGCTAAGGTTAATAAACAGTAGTAACTTATCGCTTGATGATGCAGTTGACCTCTCCGCGTGAATCACTTCAAAAGCATAAAATGATTACCCATGCTCATTTACGGGGCGATAAAGCTTAATGAGTGTTGCCCTGTCGATCGGAGAATGTGTGGCCGCCCAATACAGTGATTCTGCCAGGGCGCTATATGGAGGAGAGGAATTCATGCGTTAGGTAATTCGAGGATGTTTGATCGCGCACAAGGATATGGCACTGATATTGCGAATAAAAGTCCGCTTGCATTCCGAAACACGCACTTATTTGAGCTTGAATGACATGACAGGCACATATACAACTAAGCACAACCATAGGCGTTTGCCTCTGCTTCCAGTAGTGAAAACTTTGTTCAATTGAACATCTTGGTGGAGTCTTCTTTGCCTGACCAGGGCTACTCTATCAGGGTAAAACGCAGGTCGAAATGTGTATATTTGGCGCTCAATAACGGATTGGCCTAACAGTAGTCACATAACATTTGTCTTTGGGACTTAAGCTTTGCACATTTTTCTTAAAGGCGTGAGAAAAGCTGCATCGTCTAAGCCAATGCAAAGCTTAATGTCGGTTTAAATGCCTCCATTCATGGCTTAAAGAGCTGAGCTTTTGTAGAATATGCACCTCTGGCAGTGACAGTTTACATAAGCGACAAACCCAAACATTATTTATGACACAGTTATTCTCTCAGTTCTCAAAATCTCTAGCAAAAATCACCCACTCAGTATGCAACTCGACATCCAGAATATCATCCCATATTTACGCTTGGGTGTCCTGATAGGTAAATATTCAAATACAGTAGATTCATTATTTAGTTTAAGCTCGGCGGTATCACAATTAATAAAGCACCTGGAGATCCAGCTCTTTTTGTTTTTCTCTATATCGTCCAGCATGTTGGCGTGTAATATAATGCCGATGTTGGTTTTATTCTGCAGCTCATCAATCTCAGCTTAATAGTGTGTTGCGATTAGTTAGTTGACCCGTTACTTTATGGGGTCTTTAAATAAATAGTTGCGCCTTGAGGCAAACGCTCAGTAATTGATATTTATAGCGCAGAAGTTCTCGCGCCGGTCTTATCTATCAGTTTTGTCATTGTAGGTGTTTAGCTTCTCGGCAAACCTCCTCATGAGCAAAATTTGGTCGTCCATACCGGTCCACCAGACGGTAGCTTGTAGTATGTGACGATCATGCGGGTAGCTCAATATGTGTATTGCCAGATAATTTTTCTCGGGTTAAAAGCCTCCTTTTACTCTCGGTAGCTAGGCTGTCAGTGCGAATGAGAAGTATTACGGTCACGAGTGTAATAGGGTAAATTATATACAAAATTCTCACCCATGTAGCAACGCGCGCAGTGCTGAAGCGTCCTGTGTCTGTATCCCAGCATAAAATCTCTCCTCACGCAAGCGCGTACGATGAGAGCGGACCCTTACAATATGGAGTGCTGTTGTCCAAAATATAGGGCGCGGAAGACCGCATCATTAAACCGTAAACAAGTTCAGCTGTGAGGCTGAACTTATGGTGAAGAAAAAATATCACATTCGGAAAACCGGGCGATGATCCATATGGTCTTTATATTAGCATTCCCGCGTGTGTATAACAAGTTTGCTTTAATCTCTCTGCTCGTCATTGGGGATAAATAGACATTTCCTGCAAGGATGTCTGAGTTAGGCTACGTCATCAGTGCGCATGGCTTATTTGGGTTTTACGGGGTACATAGACTTTCAACTCTGCGTCCGAAACAATATGGTTAATCTCTCCACCTTTGGAGATTCGCGTTGTGCCTCGGTTTAAATTCTCTTTACTATGGTGGAAGTTAACGCTCGAGGAGATTTTGGAGGATTTTTATTTGGAATGGATGGACATATTCGCAATAGGTTGCCGCGATACGTTTGCCGTAGTAGGCTAAAATTAACGTCGCTTAAGTCTTAATTCCTTAATTATCCCAATATGGCTTTGGCTCTCTGGCATTGCGCTACAACCCTAATGTTATGGCTCAGGTTGCTTACTGCTCCCGGCCCACGCGTTAACTATCGACTCTCACAGTGCGTGCACATGGATCTTACTCATAGATATTGAATGTGTTCCCGTTAAACAATGTTCGCTGCAAGCCTCCCAGTACGACCTATGAACCGCAAAGTGATACCGCAATGCAGTATATTCGATGCGTGACGAAGCGTCACGCGCTGACGGCGATGGATTCGCTGTACTAGACATTACATGATTTAATTAATATCTGGATGGCGACCCTGTTATCAATTTCATATGGGACCCTTATCCCTGAAGACCCAACTGAGTGGCTCGATAACCGTCTGCTGACTGCCCTTGGTAGAACAATTCAGCACTTTAAGATGATGGGACAACGCGGTCGCGCTGACCCACCGCCTCCTGAAAGTCCCTTTCCTTATACAGACATAAATTGAGTGGGAAGACACTGGACGAGTGTGGACTCTCAATCTCGATTAAGCGCCGGAACTCTGATCGATGTAACGATGGTGTTACTTCCGACATTATAATCGATGACCTTACGCTCCTAAGGCCCCAATGATACAACCAATGAGATACCAGATAAAAGATGGCTCAAGGCAACAACGCGCGATAGGTCCGGGAGGGATGATAACGAGGGCGGAATTAACGAGTTTACAAGATTGATGCCTTTCCACCTGCTGGTGCCTCAGGAATCTTTAGACGGTCCGACAATGATGGCATCGGCGGATAATGCAACGCGCAGGGACAGGAGGATCGGTTGTGAAGTGCGAGTAGTGTAATGCCAGGGATGGATATTTTCCTGGAGCGATTCCCAGTGGAATGGTTTCGATAATGACGGCGACGACGATTGGCGACAGATGGCCGGATAGCGATGATGGAGAGCAAGTGATGCTGTTGCCGGATAGTTATTTGATGCTTTTAGAGAAAGATGCGAGCGAACATCTCGGATACTGATGGGTGACGGGGGTGGGCGGGCAACAATGCGTGACGAGCGATGATGGACGGTGATGGGCTAGTCGGAGCACGGGGGAGCGGCATTTGCCAACTTGACCCACTGAGTTACGATTGATTACCGACAGATTGACGGTACTCCTCCACGGGTAACACCAACCTAACAGCATCTGACGACCCCGGACCCGGTGACCGCGTGTAGAACCGCGACCCCGCGTAACTCCAGCATGCCATTCCCCCATTTACCAATACCCAGCCGACACCTATTTCAGACTACCGGATGGCCCCCGATCGGCATTGGTAACATTAATGCAGGACACTGATGGACGGCACATGGCGCCATGGCTGTGCCGCCTGATCATCTCAAATGACCCCCTCCTGACCTCCCGCTCAAAACTATGGCGGCGGAAGCACACCGACACCGCTGGCCGACTCCGGCATTGGCCAACCTAACTTTCGATACGATGATGCGGCGATGTTGTAGCTGGATGGCCTTAATGCTTTCCTTAAATAAAAATGAAGTGGGATGATACGCATGGTGATGGCTTTAGGTAATTAACCTAGGCGGTGCGACGACTGATAATGACGAGACATAGTCAATTCTTGCATGATGCATTCTCACCTTGACAGCCCTCGAATGGCATTGATACTGAACGGGGACGGAAATAGGCAATAATACATGACGCAGATGATGAGACGAGAGAACGAGCACTAATACGAACAAGTGAAGATGACCATTAGGCTAAAATGCCAATGAAGCTACAAGGAACACAGAACGGATGAATGGAATGTAGGTATATGCTAAGATAGTAGACAGACGACACATGTTCTAATTATCCCGATGCACAAGATGCATTTCCCATTAAAACCAGTAATTTGAATGGTTAGACACAGACGGGAAGATAGTATGGCCACAATGACGAATAATTGGAACGATGATAAAATGATAAGAGCTTTCGATAGATTTCATTAGAATAAATCTTTCCCCTAAACATGAAGCGAATGGCTCGATACAGATGCATGATGGCAAGTGGGTAATAAACGCAGAATAGTGAAAACGACGACAATTTAGGGGGACGGCGCCATTAGATACTGGACGATGTTTATTACCCGCTAGATATTTTCAGAATGCATTAGATACTGGACCTAGAATGGTATTGGCAACCCAAAATTTGGAATACTAGACGGGACCGATGGGTGACGGTAATCTCAGTAATCTGGAATTTATTTCCATTAAATTTAAAGCTGGAATGGGGACCGGAAACCACTATTGGTGATGGCTTTAGGTAACAAACGCCAGAAAGTGATACGATAAATTGATTGGAAATAAGCGGGATACCAAAAACGAGCCTTTTCCACTTGAATCCTTGAATATAAGACATTTAAAGATTTTACCGATTTTAGAGGCTTAGGCAAATGTATTTATCGATTAACGATGGGAATTTGATGGTGACGGGCGTAGGCTACGATTCTGGCTTTGGACCTCCTTTCCATTTTAAAACTAGCCGCCAAAAGAATTGGCTTTGAAAATTTTTTACGGAAATTCCCTTTCGTTCCCTTCTTTTTTTTTTGTGGTGGGGGTTGGGGGCAGGTGGG
>Ga0163217_1007742_pt1 | contig 11578 bp, 14 predicted proteins | sample SynspAceP_FD_185933 | JGI IMG/M metagenome (GOLD analysis project Ga0163217, IMG submission 185933) | Saline lake microbial communities from Ace Lake in Antarctica - Synechococcus sp. Ace-P (PacBio error correction) | ecosystem: Environmental > Aquatic > Non-marine Saline and Alkaline > Saline ... | reverse complement strand
CTGAATGCCAGGTTGTCCTACGAGATTGGGCTGAGTATAGATCGCTGGTTCGGACTACGTACCGCCGGACCGAAACGCAGTCGAGTTCTGTCAGAGTGCCTCGACAGGATATTTCTCGGTCAGCCAGAGCAGTTTCCTGCCAAAGCGGTTTGCGCCATTGTGCGACGGGTCCTCGGCGGATTTCGGCGAGGATTTTCGGTCACGAAGGACGATTTTTTCATCAAATCATGGGACACGGGAAGGCCAATTGCCTTGAAAAACCTCGGATCCTTTGGGGTCGGCGAACGCTATCATCGGATGAAAACCGTAAGGAATGCAGTCTGCTAGGCCTGCGTCTCGTCTGACTAACTGAAAACAAACGGACCGGAATAGACGCTGGCGACATACCAGATCACTACGCATTCCGCGACGCGCCTCTTTTCAATCCGACCATGACGCGCGGCTGACGATGCTATGCCGATGTTGAGTTCCCGGATACGGGAAGATCGCGGCGACGGGGCGGACGTTGTGGTTAGGTCAAACGTGGCCGGGTGTGCAGCCTCATTGCCGAGCAAGGGATTTGGTCGCCGACGGTTCGTTACGCGTTGCAGGTCGATGTCGATTTGATCGTGGGTTGCGATTCGCTAGGGACCGGCTGTGCAAGTTCGACGGCATCGCCGCCGAGCGCACGCAGGGCGGGCATCGATTTGACGTGGATCGGGATCGAGAAAACGGCTTGGTCCGAAATTTCCCTCGCCAGCGATCACGGGCGACGGCGTTTCCGGATTCGGCCGAATCGGAGGGCGACGTTCGAGGCGCCTTCGGTCGTCACCTCCTTCGCGACTTTCGGGGACGAGTAACGCCCAGTTCGGTTTCAACCGGCACAGATCGCAGAGGATTCTCGTCGGGCAAGGCGAGTTCAAATTAGTACTGACTCGGACCGTTTGCATGAAACAGTTCGACGTACACCGGTCATTGGATGTGCCGGCGGTCTCACGCAGGTGAACGTTGATGCGTCAGGCACCGCCTTGTTCGGCGAGCGCGGCCCGCACCCGGATCGGGTTCGGTTCGTTTCGGCGGGCATTGGCGGACCGTCGCTCGACGGGGTCGACGTTGACGCCGACGTCAATTGTGGGTGGGCTTGCCGATAACGTTGGATTGAGGCTGTTTTTGGACCACGACGCTTTTGTACCAAGACGCTTTTGTTTACCACGGACGCTTTTGTACCACGACGCTCCGCGTCGTGAATGACTCATCTCTCGACGCGGGAGCGGCGACGCTACTCTTTACCATCAACGAATCGGATATAATCAAATCCGCCGCCCGCGATTATTCCCGGCAAGGGCCTGTTGTCTTGCATGGCCGAATCGATCCGGAGTTTGCCGTGGCATCGATCAGGGCGCACCGACAACGCGTAGTTTTTCGATTTCGAGAGTGCCGATGAATTACGAGCGCTCAGGTGATCTGTCGTTCGCGTTCTTTCTTTAGGTGTTGGACAATAGATTGATTCGCGTCGAATGTTTCTTGAAATTATTGAGTGACATTGTGGTTTGAGGTTAACCGAAACTCTGCGAGAAAAACGGGCACGTGGGAATGCACGACCCAAACGTTTTGGTCGGTGATCGGGTGGCTGTGATTTCGCAATAAATCGGTTTCTTTCAACGATCCGGGCAAATCCTCGGCGAGTTGGGAATTCGCCTTTGGCAGGTCAACCCGTCGGTTTTGATGCAGGTAGGCGATTCCTGGGCAAGGGGACGAATGAATCGGTGCGGCGGGGTGGTCGGCGGGGGAATCGATTTTCCAGTCGACGACGATGGCCGTGCGTGATTGGACTTGGCAGCACGATTTCCGGCGTCGGGTATCGCTGGCAACACTTCGCGTTGATTCTCCATCATGGACGGCGGAATGACAGACGTCATGACATACGCCGATGTAACGGCGCTGTGGTTTCGGTAGGTCGGGCAATTGTTTCTCGAACCACTGCACGATTTTTCGGAACGTTGCAAACAGGCATCCGGGTTCGGTTTTCGATCAGCCACCACGATGCGTTTTTCCGGGTGCGGTCTTCGAGCATCCGGCAGGTCTCTCGGCGAGGCGGCGAAAGATTTTCGTTCCGGCGTGAAAGAATTCTTCCTCGTTGACGTCCCGCCAGACTTCCGGGTTCGTCGGGATTCCAAACTCATCGATTTGGACGGGGGCCACCCAACGGCGTCTGTGCTGATCGTTCCCGTGGTCACGTCCTCGGGCAACATTCGACGAGGATTTTGGCAGGTCGCGGGTGTAAGGTCATTTGCGTTTGTACGTGGCCACCAGGTCCGGCACGTAAACGGCATGTTTGACCCGGTCGATTGAAAATCGTCGTAGGGGAAACCCGGTTGGATGGTGTAGGCGGCAGCTCGTTTTTTTTGGATCGCGTTCGACCAGGGGGCGTGCATGCCATGACGGCGAAGGGCAGGTGGCGGCTGGTCGGCGGAAAATCCATTAAACCGATCCGAGTGTCCCGCGATGCCTGGCGTTCCGGGCGACTCCGAGGAAACGTTTTTCGGTTCGCACAAATGTCGGCAACTTCGACTCCCGGATTTGAATTGTTGTTGCAATAGGCCAAAGTCTATTGCGGGAGGCAGTGTCCACGGAAGCCAGTTGCCGATTGGGAAGGCCAGTGTCGATTGGGGAAAGCCAGTGTTTCCGTTGAGAGAGCGGATTCGACGGCATGGATGATTGATCAATCGAAGGAATGATTCGACGCCTTCCGAACCTGTTCGGCAGGCGAGGGAAAGGGTAAGTGCGGGCATCGTTGTTCCGCCCTCCCCGTTTTTCTCGCCTCACTGCCAGCCCCTTTCGGGTGGTATTCTCATGTTTATATTGAACGCGAAATCATCGCCATCGGGGGAGAAATGATACGTGGCGGCCCGCGATCGATACAACACGGCTTGGCTCAGTCGCCGGTTTCGGCGACCTCGGCGTCGACGTTGCATTATCACAGCACGTGGGCGACACGCTCTTCCATTTAAATACCGATTGCGTTTCGCGTCGCGGACGCGTCGAGCGATATCGTGTCGCCGGGACCGGCGGACTCGGTCCGACACGAGACGATTAACGCGTGAGGCGATCGCCGAGTCGTCGGTCGCGTTGCGGCTCGATTCCGGGAATCCTTGAAACACATCGAACCAATGTTCGCCGGTCGTGGAAGAGGATCCGGAACGGAACCAATGCAAGCGATTGTTCCCGATCGGTTGCGACGCCCGATTTTTCAATCCGCAAGGCACGCGCCGGCGTCGATGTCGTCGCACACGCAGGGACGGGGATCGTCGTCGCGAATTATTTGCCCTCCGGGGGTTGCCGGATGAAATGAAAAACCATGTTCGACGAAACCGTTCGCCCGGCGATCGCGGAATTCGAATCAATCGGGAATTCCTAATCGGCACGCGTGATGAAGTTCTTCGGCGTCGGTGAGAGTTGACATGGAACAGACGTTCTCGGCGAGATGATCGACCAGGCAAACGACCAACGCGAGTTGGGGGATCACGTCAGTTCAGGGCGACGATCTCGCTGCGGATCAGTGCGATGAGGTCGACTCGCCGAACCACAGTGTGATGGATGATCGCGCTGACTCGGACCGAGATTCTTACCCGGGTCGGTGATCATGCAATTTTCGGTGACGGGAATCGTTTTGAAACAAATATCACGCGTCGAGGGCGGACGCTTGCGAAATCACGGGGGCAACGATTGGTTGATCGTCGAACTCGGGCACGCAGGCGCCGCTGGGCGATGTGTTCGCGTCGCTCGGTCGATCCCGTCGCTGGCCGGCGGGTGTTGTCCGCTCGCGAGAGCGGGCGAGCTAGCACGTGCCGAGTTGCCCACGTTGGACGCGGGTTTGAATATGCTCGCGGGTTCGTTTTCCGGCCAGATTGGGTGTTTGGTGGTCGGACGGCCTATCCCGACCTTCAGCTTCGATCGGCGAGGCGATGTTGGCCCGCGGTCCGAGGTCGCATTCCATATACGCCCGCCCGATGCGGACCGATGCATCAAATGACCACGCGGTTGGGCGGTCACCCAGTATCGTGCAAACCGCGAGCGCGAGCGGCGTTAATGTTTTGAGGCAAACGCTGCGCGGACCGGTGGGTGATGGGTGAATTCAAGCAAAGTACGTTAGGGCCTTTCTGGGGCTGAATTCGTTTGTTTCGGCCAGTCAGCCTGGAAAGGCTAACGATACGTGTCAGCCTGGAAAAGGTAACGTACGGTGTCAGCCTGGAAAGGCTTAACGTACGGTGTCAGCCTGGAAAGCTGACGACGGAACGGCTTCTTTAACGGTCCTCGTCCGTGATGGAAACGGATTCGATTGCACCACAAATGGCGGCGGATGCGACTTCAACACGTGACAATCGACTGTTCGAAAACGCCCCACACCGGGCCGACAAACTCGGTTTGGCCGCCGGAGGGTGCAGTGTTGAGCAAAACACGCCATCACGCGGGTTTTGTCTTTCGTTGGTCTCGTTTGAGCTTCAACGATCCCCGGTGAATATCGTTCCCGCACGACGCGTTCGAGTTACATCAAGGGCGACCGGTGGAGCAATTAAACATCGAGGGGGTTTTCACGTAACGAGACGCCAAAACATTCGACAACGCTTGCACGGCGACGGAACGATTTGCGATTTGCTGGTTCCGCTCTTGGTGCGCCTCCGCGGTGATCTCCGCCGGACGGTTACGTGATGAACACACCGAAGCGGTTTCGGGTTCGCGATGCTGGCCCCGGTTACCACTGGCGTGACTGCGTCCGGGATCTCGCATTTCGACACACTCATCCACCGCCCAACGACGGTATGCGGCGCATCGACGATCGGCAACAGGCAGTTAGCTTCGTTCCCCGGAGGCACCTCCGCTTTGACATCCAGGCCACTATGATTCATCCATCACCGACTCACTTTTTATATTCTTGCGGATTGGTTAGTTGATCGCTGTATGGTTGCATCGTCACGGGGAGCAGCGGGAATTTTTGTCGTTAGCAATCTTGGCTTGAGTGACAAATATTGATTTCCCACGGCTTTTTTGGTCGAGAGCAAATTCGGTCTTCGCCACGGATCGTCTCGTCGTTCGTTGTACAAATCGTGTCACCGGACTTGATCGACCGGGCGGCCTCCTATGCTTGCCAGAATCGCGATAATGGTGATTCACTCGGGGTGAAATCCACTGCCAACCCGTAGCCGTAAAACGCACGCTAAGTACGCTGTTTGATTTCGGCAGCCCCCGGTTGAGCCAGTACTCGGATAATTTGATTTGCGAAACTAGGTATTGACGAATGCTGGCGAGGCGTTCGTTGGGTTCCACGGCCCGGGCCACCGTCGTTAGGCCATGATGTTGACAAAATCAAACTTGGCAACGGTTTCATCCGACACGTTGTTTCCGCCGTAACTTGCGAAAAGCGGCCGTTAACAGTTTCCGTCGGTTGAAATACCTCCGCGACCGCGTCGTGAAGGGTCCATCTGGCGGTGATTGCAGGCCCTTCGATGTCCACATCGAGCCATCGAAGTTTCATGTTCGATCACATAGTCGAGCAACGTATTGGGCAACATCGACGTTCTTCGGGTGATTGCAAATAATCGTAAGGAGCTCGCAGATTCTCGGTCGCTCGTGGCCGCCGCCAATCGCAACGAAACCTTGACGGCCGGTTTTGTGCGCCTTTTGAATCAGGGACCGGTTCGGCTGTGGAAGAGAGTTCGCGATTCTCATTGGATTCGGGTTTTCGAAAGCGATGTTGATATGGTCAAACGCTTGATAGGAATGGAGCTGAAATTCGTTGAAGGTTTGATTCCAATTCGGCACGTTAAGGCGACCACGCGAAAAGGATTTCAGTTTCCGCTGCGAGGCTTCGCGATGAGATCGAAACGATCGACAGGATGAGGCTAGTGAGTGGAGTTATTCCGAAGAGCGTTTCATGATTGTTCGCTTCGATGTCACTTCGTTGTCATTATCTGTATTCCAGGCGATCGATGGATTGGTATCAGACACCCTAACGTGTCGATTGAATTAATATGAAAAAATAAATGGAACCTCATTGCGAAGACCGCACTTCTCCGGTGCAACTGGTGGCCTAAAACGGTTCGGAACACGTTTGTTTCATCCGACGGAAGCGTGCGGAGACCCAGGATCGAGGTTTTCAGGCCATGTCTCAGTTGTCCATGATTTGATGAAAATCGTCCTCGGCGAACTCGAAATCCTCCGAATCGCGAGGACCGGCGGCCCATGGGCGGACGCTTTTGCAGGAAGACGCTGGCGACACGAGATCTCCCTTGGTCGAGTGCACCCTCTGCCAGAGCTCGATGCGGGATCATCGGACAAGGAATGATGCCGTGAGTCGTTGAATTTCACTTCAAAGCGTCGTTCGTCGGTTCCTCTTTTTCGGGCCTGTGGTTTTCTGGGTGCGCAATCGCGTGGCCGGGCATCATGAAAGCCGCCGCCAGGACGATCGACACGGTGGATGCCGATGCAAGTGCGGCCGTCGAATCGCTTTATCTGGCGATCGTTTCCGTCGGTGATGAAAGTCCATTCGAGACAATTCGGGCAGCACTGTTTGCCGGTTACCCGAGCAAGGTTACTCGTCGGCTGAGCTCCGGGATTATGGCACAACTCGCTCGGGATACGAAAAACTTCTCGTCACTACAAAACGAATTTCGACAGGCTTCGTGCTCGCGCGGGCCCGGAAAAATTCGGTTGTGTGGCGTGCTTAAAGAAGGTCATTCGTGGACGATCGTGGATACGACCGAGGAGGGGTACACGATCGTTCAACGGGACCGATCTTTCCGTCAATTGATCGCGGGTTTCATTGGCGTTGGGACGCACGGTGGTGTTGGTCGCCGAGCAGTCCCTCGAGGACGAGAGTGCTACGACCCTGGGTAGCGGGTTTTTACGTATAAGGATCGCAGCGGCGCGGCGCTGTCGGTTGTCGGGTTGTGTGTTCATTCGCGGGTACAGAGGAAAGGCTCATGAAAATGATTCGTTCGAGACAAAATCTGCTGTTCTCGGGTAAATGTTGTGTCTGGTTTCACTCGCGGTCGGGGAAACTGCACGCGGTGAGTTGGTGGTGAGAGCTTGCATGGACCGCGCCGACGTTTCGTCCCTGGATCTCAGTGACATTGAGATTGCAAGGCGGGTTTTGCAAATTAATCAGCTTTGTGCTGAAGAATCAAATTACCGAAACGAATTTCGATCCTGCAAAGAGATTATCGTGCGGGTTGCGTGCAAAGTCACGCGGGGTGCGGCAAACGATGCCGCAGGTTGCTTCGTTGAATTCGAGTCGTTGCTCCTGTTGGGCCAAACCCGGAAATCACAGGAACCGTCTTCACACAACACAATGATCACGTTTCTTTACAAAGGAGTTTCCGATCCCTCGTAGAGAAGATGAAGAGATTGGAAGATTACGTGGGCAGAGTGGGAAAACCGGTCCGCATTGAGCCAGAAACCATCGTGATTCCCAGATCATCAAAGCAATTGTTTTCAAGCAGTCGATCACCATCACCGCGTCGCAGCGGAATGGCGTCAATGACGAGCTCTCATCGGTGCGAATTCACTTCCGCGGGTTGCAAGTTGGGTGATTAGTGGAGTGGAAAGGAAACAACGCACTGCAGTTTTCGGGCACGGCTGCGACTAAATCGTTCTTGGATGCCCAACGCGACACCAATTGTCGGATTGGTCAGTTCGTCGTAGATGATGAAAAACATTTTCGTCGACAATTTCCTTATCGATTCGAAAAACGATCCGAGGGTGATAAGGGCGTCACGAGTAGTTGGAGTCAATTTCGGTGAGCTGGGGTGATGAGGAAACTGGAAAAACGGTTTCGGGTCGTTTGTGTGGCCTGAAGGATTGGATGGAAAGTCAGCGGGGACGGAATCGTTTCCGAGGACAAGCGGAATCGGTATCCGTCAAGCGTCGGCTCATGGAAATACGATCCAATGAGGAGAATTGCGAAAAAATTTTGGTGACGTTCGAAGGACCGAAGTCATCAGGGATGTTGATTTATTGAGTTTTCGGCAATCCGATGGTTCCAGTCGTTCTGTTCCGATTCAGTGTTTTTCTGCGAGAGCAATAGATGATTTCGATGGGTCTTTCGAATGCACGCGAACCGGTGTATAATGACTGAACTCATGTTGGTGTTGGCTTTATTCCCGCGATATTTTGCTGTCGGTGAGCACACGGTGGGCGGTCAGGCGCGGAAACGCTCGCGTTCAGATGCTTTGTTTCCAATCGTGTTCGACAAAATGACCTTGGCGCCCTTGAATATGAAAACGACCATCGCGGGTTTGCCGCCGCCACGATTAACGAACACCAACTTCAGGAGATCGACGCTATCAGGCTTGGCTTTATTTGCTTCCGTATTTGGGGCACGACGACCTTGTCCAAAAAAAGTCCGCAGTATGTTCGCCGGTAACAGACTCCTTCCTGGCGAAGCTTACCAGTGGTGACGGTGTGAATGACATCCTTTGCCCTTTCTGTTCTTCAGATTTTTTGCTGGATATCGTTTTTTGCGCTGGGTCAACGCCTTTTCTCTATCGTATTCATCGCTGGGCGAGGCACAATGGTGACGTTCGGATTTTTCGGACACCCGCTGTCTTCGTGAACGCACGGGCTGTCGCACACCGCCGGCATTCAGTGGAACGCTGTAAAATCAAACACGATGGGGTATTTGATTGGGATCGGACTATGGAAACATTCCTTTTTTTCCATGCGTGGCGATTTATTGACACCAGAGTATTTTGCGGACGTTGCCGAACAATTACTCAGTCGCCCGCCCCGCCGAATCAGGTGTTTGCGGCGGTCGCTACTGGGCACACCCACGGCGACGCAGCGTTATTGTACGATCACGTGATGCCGCCGAACGATCGTTGCCGCGGAATCGTTGGGGACGGGATAGACGTACTGTGGGCGGATAATCGTGTGTGATGTCGCCGGCGTGTCATACCTGCGGGCGTCGTGATGTCGTTGCTCGGACGGATCGGTCAAGGTGGTCATGCCGATCGGGCCGTGGACCCGCAGGGTTGGTCGATTACGGATCGGCGAAGGATTTGATCCCCAAAGGAGGCGTTGGCCTTTATTCGATATGATCGCTCAAACGCCAACCGTTAAGGACACGAGAAAACGAAAGAGCTTAGAAGTTGAGAGGTTAAAAAATAGTTGGCTCGTTGTGACGGTTCGAAAACCCCCGTGTCGAGATCACTTTCGGCGATCGGCGTGGCAGGACGTGATCAATCATCGGGTCGGGGAGGTTCAGCGGCGGGGTGAGATAGACGCAAGTCGCCGAAGGGTCGAACCACACGCCCGCGTCGACGAAAACCGTTGCGCCGTTCCTGCACGGTCGTTCGAGGCGAGTTCGAGTTGCACACCCGATCGCGCCGCGGCAGCGCACGTCGGTTCACGCCGGGCGATCGCCGACACGCTGCGAGGACCGGATTTCCATCGTGATTGAATGTTTCGGGCTTGTTCGATTTCGCGGGTCGATTCGAAAGATCCAGCGATGCGTTGGCGGGGCGGCGCAGGCGAGTGGGTTGCCATGAAGTCGGTCCATGGCATTGAGCGCCTGTCGCGCTGCGATCGGAATAGAACGATCAAAGGGACGCAGGGTTCGCGGGCCACGGTCACCGGCCATCGTCATCGTGCTGCGGTGAGTGATTTTCCGAGACCAAATGATGTCGGGCACGAAGCCTCGCAGGGCGTCGATCCGCGAACCGGTTTCGGTCCGTCCGAAACCGTGCGATCTCGTCGGCATCACACACGTGGTGCTCGTCGCAGAGTCGGCGGACTCGCTGCACGGTGGCACGTCATTGGAACGATCCCGCCGCCGCCATTGAACGAGCGGTTCGAGAAACACGCCCGCTGATTGTCACGATTGAATCGGAACAACATTGTTCATCGCCGTCGTGCTCGGTTCATCGATTCGCAAGGGCAGTGATTTGTGTCAAAATCGCGTTCTTCCGTTAGTCGGGGTGCTCCGCCGGTCGGGATCGCCACAACGAATTTCGCGCCCGGTTGGTGTCGCCGTGGTACGCGGGATCGAAAAGGAGAGGAAACGTTTCCGGCGGGTTGGCGTAGGCGTTGCAATATCGCGGCATTCTTATGGCGATTCGACCGCGGACGCTGCACTGTCGGCAAAGAAGACGTAGTGAGATCGGCGGGCAACATTTGCCGCGAGTCGTCCGGCTGAGGTCGTTCGGCGGGTTCGTGCGTGATGCACCGAACATGGAACATGCGGCATCCGGTGATGCAGTTGCTCGGTGACCGCACTCGACGATGTGCGGGTGTTCCGTATCCCCCCCCCCCCCCCCCCCCCCCCCCCCCCCCCCCCCCCCCCCCCCCCCACCCCCCCCCCCCCCCCCCCCCCCCCCCCTTGAAACACACGACCAGCCACGAGGCACATCGCATCGATTGGAGCCGGCGTCCTTCGGCCAGTCGTTCAATTCAATTCTTGAGCGGAGACGATTTCAGCGGAGCGGGGGCGGTTTTCATTTAGGCAGTAGGGTCGCCAAATGGGATTGGTTCTGGGAGCACGGTTTTGGTTACGCTTTTCACTCGCACGATCACGCTTTGATACGCGGGGCGTTTGCTTTGTGGTCGGCGGGCGTGACACCAAACGTTGCACCTCGGGGGTAATACATTCAGGCGCGTTTACGGGGCGGATGTCTCGTTAGCGCGGGCGAGAATGTGGTCCATGTGTCGGTCTCGTTTTCAATCGCACGTTGGGTGTGTTGCAAACCCGAGCACGTTTCAAATCGTCGGGGAGTTTGCATCAAGATGATTGTCCCGTTGGTTTGGTGCGATACAAAATCCACCTCTATCGTAACGGACCGTGTTGAACTGGCCTTCGCTGGCGGAGACGGTCATCAATCTCAACTCGTCGTCTGCGGTTCTTTGAGCGGCGCAGGCGGTGGACAGTGCATCACGGCGCGGCGTCTTCGGTGCGAAGGTTGGGTTCGTGATAGATCCGTCGCCGATGTGGAATTCCTCTATTCGTTTTTTTTCCGATCGTTGTGATTTTTTCGTACCAAGGATACGGACCGCCGGGGCCGATCCATGCGGATCGTTTCGGTGATCGTTTTCAATTTGCTCCCAATCGATCCCTTCGGGCGTCGGGCAGTAACACGTTTGCGAGGTCGAGATGACTTAGGGGAAATTTCGCTACGGGTCCGGGCAGACGTCGCGGTCCCCGTTCGCTCAGCTCCGACGAAAATTTGAAAAACATCGATTTCTTGGGGTCGTTCGGGTTCGGGTTCCCATCATCGGCGGGCGAGCACGGCAGGATGATCGTTTTTCCTGGGGGCCGAAGGCCGTGGAAAAACGTGGCCGGTGTTTTCATGGGGGTCGTGCTTGAAGCATTCACGTTGAGGATCCAAAACTTTTCGACATCGCGTGACGGCGAAAGTTCGCGTCGGGGGTTGGAAACGAATAAAATTCCCGCCCAAAAAACAAGAACGGCGGGCTTTGGGACGGTTTTTCCCCGGGTCCCGGGCCCGGTTTTTTTCCATTTTTGGGCAGGGCGAGTGGGGTCGGGAAGGTCGGGGCGGGTGGGTCGGGGCAAAAAAAACGAAACAATCCTTCTTTCTTTTCCCCCTTG
>Ga0163217_1007760_pt1 | contig 11579 bp, 1 predicted proteins | sample SynspAceP_FD_185933 | JGI IMG/M metagenome (GOLD analysis project Ga0163217, IMG submission 185933) | Saline lake microbial communities from Ace Lake in Antarctica - Synechococcus sp. Ace-P (PacBio error correction) | ecosystem: Environmental > Aquatic > Non-marine Saline and Alkaline > Saline ... | reverse complement strand
CAAAAATTCGACACATATTTACCCTATTGACGATTTGCATATTATTTATAATTTGTTTTAAATTGCATAAATGCTGATACATTACATGAATGATGTGGTATTATTGAGAGTAATAGAAAAAACCAAATATTGAATTGAGTTTTACGAACATTCCAATTGTATGAATTATAAGTAATATTTTCGTTTCTATTTTAGTTATTGTGTGTTTAGGATAAGCTTTCAAAATACATCATTACAGATAAACAGAAAGGACTAATAGTAATATTGCAGTCGCATGAGTTGCATATATTCAACTATATTCGGTGCGAGGTAAATCTAGTTGAAGCGGCTCACTCGGCTCGCACAATTTTAATATGGCAGACGATAAGCTCAGTCTTGCTATAAAGGTGATTTATTGTGCAGTGTGAATTTTATGCAATATATGGTATGTGTTGTCTGTAGATGTAACCGCCATTCGTCTTATTCAATTAAGGATTAAGTGTGTCTGGACGCAGTGATAGTGTTCCGCTCGGCTTCATAGTTATGTAGTAATTATGTACTTATTATGATGAGCACTGTGAAATGATTAAATCACTGTATGGCCTTTCACATGAATGGACGCTTGGCACTGCATTAGCGTGGGAGTAACTTAAATAGTAGATATCGCGAGAATCATCTATCTTGATAGATTGAATTTGAATGTTGTAATGGAAATTCGTATTATATGCTCAAGTTCTGACCGGCGTCTCGTGTTGAGTTTTTTGATCAAAACTAATTAGGCAACTAGTATTAGAACTGTGATTAGGATTCGGTCGCTGGTCAGATACGGTTCAATAGCGCCATTGACGGCGAGTGACTCAGGATGTGATGTTAGGAGGAACTCTGACCTTATTCACATTTACACTTTATCTTTGTCAATAATAACAGTCAATTTTCATATTGAATGATAATTTATATGAATGGATATGAATATGCATTCATATAATTTGACCAATTTTCTTGTGAAGCTCGCAGCGCGTCGCTATCATATGTGGATTGTTGCTGGATATCGACTTTGATGTTTCATGAAAACAATATTCATTTCTTGCCTGAAGTTATTTTACTCTGGAGATTGAAATGTGTGTGAGGCGTTTAATGATTTTATTTCAGGCGACATGAGCGGGATATATGATTCTTGGCGGCTTGAGCACATACGAGTTTCTACGCCACTTGTGGACTCAACATGAGCCATAAAAATAGACATGTGAAATTTGGAAGTTCTCTCGAGATTGAGCAAAACAATACCTTAGTTGAATATGTTGCAGAAATATATATAGCCAGGCGAATGATTTTATGATACTGACCAGTGGACACCAGTTAGTGTACCTTGAATTTAATCTCTCGACACACCAATTATTGTTGAGTTTTGCATAAACGAAGTTGATTTCTCTGGCTCAATCAGTTGAGTGCATATGACTAGCACAGATTTACCTTTGGTCCGACGCTCAAATGATGCATGATAGCGTCAATGAGATCAGCTTCGGACATGCTCATATAACGTTGACGATTTTTGTAATTTGTGCTAGCACTCTCGAGTTCAATTTGTTAGCGCGGCTTGTTCCATTGAAACGAATAATTGTGATAGCTCGCGCAGATTGGTGTTTGTGGTATGGAATTATTGACGTTTATCACATTAAGGCGATGATTTGGCGACATATATAAGGCTTTCTTCATCCAAACGGACTCTCAAATTATAGTAATAAACGATTGAATTGATATGAGTTTTTATTTTATTTATGGTTATGGACCCCGCTTGAAGCGAATTAGAGGCCTGCAAAGTTATTGCAGTTTGGAGCAATACTTTCTCAGAATGAGCAGTACTTGAAAAGAAGTCGAGATCGATTATTGGGTTGCTAAGAAGAGTTGCAATCTTAGTGTTCGCGATTATATCAATGATGAATTCGGAAACATGACAAATATTACGAGGCAGATCATAATTTTTTCGGATTGCGGTATGAGTATTTAGTGGGACTATGTATCGCCGTAAAATAAGTCATAGTGTGTAATTTTACTGAAGTATTTCAATATAATGATCGACTTTTACCATCCATGGATCAGGATGAATTGTCGTGGCGATTATTAGTGAGTGATAGCTTTTTGTATTTCTGTGGATATCAGGCGGAGAATGATGTAGTAATATAATTCATAGAGTTAGAGATGGGGCGTTTATAAAGCTTTGAAGGAATCGAAAATCAGTTATCCAAATCCTATTATATGTGGTAGGGGCTTATTCCGAGCGTGTGGTGAAGCTCAAAGTCAATTGGGTGCACGTGGCTCCATATTGGTAGAAACTGGACCAGTATAGCGGTTGTTAGATCAAGTGGCGACCTCGAATGATTTGGCTGTGCTAGTGAATAAATAGGACGCGCACTCAAATATCTTAATCTATTGCAAGGATGGATAGCGCTCAAGCGTCGCGCGGAGTGATTTGATTTAATGTTAGTTTTAGCATGATGCGCTGGAATTTAAACTGGCACATACAAAATGACTTAGCCATGAAGGAAGCATGTATTCAAGAGTGATCGAATTGGCCATATGAGACACATGGTGTGGTGTTCTCTACTACTGCCACAATCAATCATTGATTATCCATCTCCCTTCCACTCTTTTCCAATTTGCCTTTTATATAGCAGCTTGGCTGGCTCATATCCAACACACAGTCGTGTAGCGTTCGGTTGGCACCTTGATATTATAAATATGAATTAGATTACATGCTTGAATTTAAAACTAGCACGCAGGAAATTTTTCTACTGACGTGCAATACCAGGAAAGTTATTCGGTCCAGAGATTATTAGAATGACCATAGTGAGAACCCACTGTTTAATTAGGGTCCAGCTAGTAAACCTCCTCAGTTTTACCAATGCGTACTCACATTTGGTTTGTGATATTGAACTGTCCACTTTCTGCTATTTCTGCTATCCATTATTTGTCATTGGCGACCGTATAGAGTAGTATTACAATTCACTTTAAACAAGATCTTTCATTCGGACACATTCCACCATTTTCATTTTTAATTTGAGAATTATCACACCGAGTAGTGGTCATATGCGACTGACCGTCTCAGATTGTCAAACCTTTCTTCCTCTACATTTTTCAGCACATAATCTGACAATGGTTTACATATGACACTAAGTGAAGGGTTCAGTCTAGGGTCTCCCTATAAAGTGTATATTCTCTCACGCCATTGCGGTTAAGAAAAGTATCATAGAAGATTAAGCAGTTTTATTGTCTCCAAGAGTAATACTTGTCAATGAGATGAGAGTTAGGATAGTGATGATGGGCCATGATGACTAAACTAGTTGATTCGATATTCTGCAGTGTGATGTTGCTATATATTGGAATTTTGTAAATTAAATTAAAGTATATAAAGAAGCTGTTAGATTGATACCTCTGGGGAATCTTTGCGAGGTTTATTTATAATTTCTTGCATCAATTTTGAACATACAAAGACATGTTTCATTTATTAAAAAAACAGTTGACAATATTCTCAAATTTTTAATAATTATTATTATCATTTATATTGATGCTTTGAACCTATTATTTTAAACTCGTACTTTATAATTTACGTGAAATAGTTAAATTTAGAGTCTTGATTGCGCTCTTCAGAATTGGTGTCAAGTGTGTATGTGGATTCGCTTCATATGTGAAATTATAACCAAGCATATTACAGTGTAATTCACATATTATAACCAATGTTCAAGAAAATGAATTCACAATTTGAATAAATATATGTCGTGGAAGCTCTAGCTTGGATAATAGATAAATGAAAGACCTATATTCTTAGTTTCTGGCAGATTACCTAGCCATTTCCGCTAACACTTTGGGCAGTGCCTAAATTACTACCGTAATGATATGTTGAGGGGAATACATGTGAATTTGAGATTATAATAATTAAAGCAACAAATTCAATAAGACAATAAAAAACGTTCTTGCAGAACCCACATTAGAGTTTGATCTGAAATGAAAAGCTGATCAGTGATATAACGAGATTTATTGTGTATGTGAGTGAGTTTCGCAGACCAGCATAAAAGCTCTCAAAAAGTTATCAGCACGACTACACCAAATTACTCATTTCCCTCAACGTAAAATCTCTCACAGTGACCATAAGAGAAGGACTAACTCTAAAGTGGCAGCTAAGAACAACCACTTTTTCGCCTTAGGCAAGTGGGTTTTGTAATGCATTGATTGTAAACGTTGATTAACTGAAGACGGGGATGCATCCCCTGATTAGGATTAATTGTTTTAAACACTTCAAAAAAAATGTCCTATAAAGTATATATATAGTTTTAATAAGAGAAACCTTCTATATCAACCTGATTTTGAAACTGATAGACAGATGGTGATATTTCTTACCGTGCATCATTTTACTTCCATGCGACATTTAGTCATTTCCACGCATGGATCTTTTTAACGGCTTATCCAGCAAGACTTCTTTATCCAGATATATCATTGAGAATGACAATATTTCGCAATTTATTACTCTCTCGCAAGTTGATATATTAATGTTATTTGCCCATAGGAATACACATCATGAATAGAAAATGAAAGCACGTTAGTTTGGACAATTAGAGATAATTCGTGTAGTCTTCTTAAGAAATACCTTGTGAGCGATATTAAGTTCAAGTATTGAAGTTAGGTCATTTCTCTTTATTCATTACCATTGTGTCACCCATTAATTTGAAGGCTTGGACTCTCATAGTCACATGAACTTCAGTTTTGTGTAACCTTAAGTATTGATTGCCATCAGTTGTATTTCTTATACGCTCATTTTAGATGCTGGTGTTACTTGGACAATCCACAAGCATCGTTATTATATGGTATTGTGGTACATTTCAAGGGGCATTTATATAATGGAAAAAGTATAAATTTATTGCACGTTTAGTTTACCGAATACATTAATTCAGATTATTATTCAATAATATATTCGGTACGTTCTGGAAATTATAAATTTATAACCTACTAACTTTTGCAATAAATTAATCATTAATTCCACATCTCCTCTCACTCTCAAATTAGTCATCACTTAACGTGATTTCTCATTGATAATCACATTTTTATAATTATTAGTATTATTGAGAATAAGAGATCTCACATAATCGATTACCAGTAACTACAGTATGAAATGACCGTATCTCATCGCTTAAGTGAGGATATAAATAATCCTAGCCATACGTTCTCGCAACTAAATCACTTGTGCAGATCACCTTGATAATAATTACGAATCTCTTCGATATTTAACTAGGTTTTTTATCTCAGTTTGGCTTCTCAACCATCTGAGAAGTATTAGGGACTGAATTACTCTGAGAATTAATACTTTGATGATTCTCTCAAAGAACATGTTCAATAACCCAAAAAAACCGCCATATGCGCCACATGATATGCATTCCGCACAGTTTTTCAAGGTGGAGTGTGGTACGCCACAGGTCAGTGATAAGCTGAGGCACAACTATTATTACACGTTAAGAGATTTGAGTGTGTTAGTTTAAGTGTTAGTGTCCCGCATTAATAAACCTTGAGAGTGTTGACATATACGTCTCTCATTCTAATTACTAATTCGTCAAGCGAACTCCTCAACAGAGCTTATTCTCACAGTAATATACATTTGCTCAGCTCAGCGAGACGCGCCTTGTGCGCAAACTTGAGTGAGATGACTTCAAGAATGTAACGGGCTGCGCGAGGCAAACAACGAGATGACCAACGTATTAAACGTCTTCAGTGTAGGATATTCTTCGTGAATACACGCGTATATCGCCTAAACCGAGGAACCTGAGCTGAAACTAGGACAATATCTCACCCGATTAGGAATCGTTTTGAGCGAATATGTAATTTATAAAACGAGCTGTCTATACAACTTCAACATAGCCGAAGTATCGAGATTAAAGTTTGTAATAGTGTTACTTTCCGTTTATGTTCCGAGCGACGTCAGTAAGAAACTGCAGTCAGCGGTGTGGCTCCGTCTCAGGCTATCTTATTCTCTAAAATCGCCTCGTGTTGGCATAACACACGTCACAAGAAGTTGCAGCGTGATACTTTTTATGCTGTGTTTGCATGCATGAAGCCGCTCTTCATTATGTAGTGTAATTAGGAGTCTTTATTATCGGAGGCACACTTAAATTTAGCGTTGCACAGATAAACTACGAACTCGATATCATATTACGTGTAGATATATTGTCTCAAGATACAATCTCAATGTGAGATTTGATCAGAGTAACTCTATATAACAAAAAAGTACATTAAAAGCTCTCACTATGAATTAATATAGGCATTTAGCACAACTTGACAAATATATTTAAGATATATAATCATCCAAATTGCATAATGAAATAGAAGAAATAAAATTTATTGACTATTAAATAAAATAAGGAGTCTTGGATAGAAAGTCTAAAAAATTGAATACTTTGGTATACCGTATACTCTAAGGGGAACCATTGTCATATGTTTCAAAGGATATCGTTTCATTTGCATCTCAAAATTGGTAAATATAGTACAACATCTCGTGGAACCTTTGAAAGCATAAATGTTTAATATACTTTCTTTAGACAACAATAAATGATTTTTACTACCTAATTTACACTTATGCGTGTGTGTTATGTTAATTGTCAAGAACTCTTAATTTAAATTGGACAAGACACTTATATACAACGATTCACCAATGAATATTTTATGCTGTGGTAAAGAACGCTATAGTATACAATAATAGGTAGTTTAGAAACAATCAGTATAGTGCGCATTTGCTCATTTGATAACTACACCATTCAGTGATTTAAGTTACATATCGTCTTTCGTCACCTACTTGCATTTTTGGTGATGGATTATAACATTCCTTTATATCTACAGTATTTACAATTAGATCATTTAATATAGGTAATACTTTATTTTTAATCAGTCTCCCCTAAAAAAAAAAATTTTTAATATGAATAATATTTTTGTGGAAAGGAGTTTAATAATTTTCATTTTTATTTAATATTATATGAGAGGAGATGGAGGTTATTTTAAAAAATTAACTAATATATAATAAAATGGAGGTTATGCTTAAACATTTCAATTCGTTTAATATTACTGTCAAATTCAAACCTCAATCATTCTGTGAACTGATTACTAGTAAGTGTGCATAAACGATGTATAGAGTTATCATGTTAAAGATTAAGAGCGATGAATTTAACTCGAATAGATTAAATTAAATTTCTTTTCGTGTGTGCCATATTATGTGAACATATAATATAAACAACATACTTGAAAAATTTGAAGACTTTATATTATATAATATTTATATTGAGTAAAATAGGTGTTGACAGACTTTTATTTTAAAAGTATTTTGTTTGATCGTACCATGTCTTTTATGAATTTTACATCTGATAGTAAAACTTCATATAGGAATTTTTTTGAAAAACAATAGAAATAATTAATTAAAAGTTCTCATTTGGAAAGATTTACCTAAGACGTCCCATTTTTCCAACTGTAAGAAAATTTAGAGTACAATAAAAAATGGATGGATCTCAGTTTCAAAATGTCTATTTTAATTGCAAGCAATTTTGTTGCGTGAATAGTGCTAAAATCGTCGATATATAAGTTGATGTATTAATCTATATATACACATGGTTATCGCCAAATTTGTGATAAAAACTTACTCAAATTTGCCGGTTCATTTATAGATTATAAGATTCGTTATCATTCTTATTCTCCAATTGTTCCACAAACAGGGAATGTTCGTAAGGATGTGTGTGAGTATATAGTGTAGAAGATTTATGAGAATGAAATTAAGTACCAGTGGGATATATATATTTGGTGAATAGATTTATGGATGAATGATCCACAATATTGTCTCATAAGAGCATTGTCGACATGATTGGTTACTTAAATGACTAAATATGTTAAAGATAATTTATCACAGAAACACTCTCTCAGTTTTTTATTTTTTTGACTAAATGTTCTGACTATATTGGTGGTCACACTGGCTTAATTATATATTCATATTAATTATTAATGATATTATGGCAATACCCAATCCTAATTTTTATATTTTTTTTTATGCTAACGGATGTCTATTTTTGTATAAATTATTTTATTAATATCATGTCTTAGGAAACTTTGAAATTTATACTCGCAATTTCATCCGTACTCGCAATAAATCTGCGATTATTCTATATGGTGTAGAAAATTCCCAGAATTTTTGGAAATATCTCAGTATGTGCAGCTAATTTAATTGTTTCTCCTCTATTACTTCATATATTACTTTTACTCTCCAAATTCTTACTATAATAATAAAAAGATGTTAGAATATGGATGTAAATTTTTTATTTATTTCAATATCCAATCTCATAATTCATTTTTTATTTTGACATTTGAACCCATATCGTATGATTTAAGGGAATGTTTCTTATCCAAAATAACCACCTAATCTTATTTATTATATTGTTAATATGCAATTATTTTCATAGTTGGTAATGGACATGAGCATTTAGTCCCTCGCCATAACTTCTTTGATATTCATTATTTTTATATGTTGGATATTAGTGGTTTAGAGAAATAACAATACACTTCCATTTAGATTTATTGTTGATATCTATTTTTAATATAATTATCTCGAACTTAATCAGGATGAAAACTCAAAAAATTTAATATTCCAATTTTAGATACTATTAATATGCACACTAAATAAATACACAGAGTATATCGTGTTAGAATAACTCGGAGTAATCTACCTTTTATAGTTCAGGCATGTCTTTATTTTAAGGACAATCTTTTGTGTTACCGATTTGTTTTGATTAAACCAAGTTCATAGTTCGATCTTTATTCGTTTAAATTTCTATTACATACGCCATATGTCAAACACCATCGCATTGTCATTTAAAGTGAAAGAGTATCTTAGAACAATACTCCGCCGTAATGCGATTATTTTCATTAATATTAACTACTGAATAAGGTGTTTTTTTTTATGTTATTTATTTAATTTTTAATTGCACAATTATTTATCTATTAAGATATACTATGCAAAAATCTGAAATGTGCACATCATCTCTGAATAATTTGATATGATTCTCTTTTTTCATGATACGAAAATGATGTTGCACTGGTGAAATGATTATATATATTTAGCCGAGCGATATTATTATCAATTCTTAGCTTTGATAAGGTTTATATGTTTTTTTTATTTCAATCTAAGTCTTATAGTCCTTCTATGTATCATGATATATTTTATTAATATTCATAAATTATGAAATTCTTAATATTCGATATAATACCTTACATATAATTCTTTATTTATCTCAATAATCACTATTAATTATCATTATGAAATATAAATGAATTTTTACTTAAACCATAGCCATTTTTTAAATTCACTATTAAATTTCGTAGTTCACTCTCACATACACATTAAACAGGATTCACCATAATCCACTTTTTTGTGAATTTTCTGGTATTTTGTTTTATTATTTTTTCATTTTTAACAATGTCAATAGCTCTCAATAGAATACATTAACTTATTTTGATATTGTATAACTAACTGCACATTTTGTGTATAGTTATAAATACTTGATCAATATTGAATTGAACTCTCACAACACATATTTTGTTCATCTCTCAACAGACTTTTTGTTTCTGCGTCCCTATTCTATATTAGACAAATTAATATTGTATTAGTTATAATTTTTATATTTATTTGTTATTCGCTAATATTTTTTCTTGAATTTTTACTAAATACTTTCTTCAATAGTTTGTCTTCCATAAGATATTTTGTCCACTTGAATCATTTTATTTGGAACTCTGTTTTAATAAGGAACCTAGTTTTATTCCTTTTCTGTATAATTAATCATTGCTACGCATTTCCAACTCTGAAAAAAACTCCGTTATCATTTGAAATTTAACTTAAATTTCTATTTTAATTCGCTGTCCGCATTTGTTGTTGTTTTAATCAATTCATTATGAATATTCACAGTATTTTATTGAAAAATTTATATGGAAATATAATGTATAGTTGCACATTGGTTTTTTATCATTTTGTTATATTTTATTGTTTAGTTTATTACATTTCGTTCGTCTAAATAAAAATTTTTCTACTCAGTATGTTTTTTATAAAGTATCTCTCTACTCATAACTTTAATAATATTATATTTACTCTTACTTCATCGTATGTTAGTTGATGAATTTTTGTATACCAGAGAAGAATTTGACTTAAAAATTAGCACCTAGTTAGAATTTGTTATTCCACACGAAGTTAACCAAAAAAAAGCCAATGCTATTAGATTTTTATATTATACATTAATCTGAATCAATGTTATATATGAATTTTTGACAACTTCGTTGGCTAAAAGTGAAAAATGATAGTTTTACTATAATAGATCGGAGTTTTTTCAGAGTATTGTGATTGCGAGACAATATGAATTTCATGGACAGAATAAAACATAAGGTACATATAATCTCAAGGTTAGTGTGAAAAAGATCAGGGAACAAAATTAAATGAAGACTCAAACATATATCGAATGAATTGTTAGAAATTCATAAGATATTATTACTAATTAGCAAAAAACACAATCATTAATAATATATTCAACTAAAATATTGCCTAATTGCATAATTAGGGAATATTCCAAATTAATGATACTGTTTGGAAGAGTACTAATAATAAATAGTTAATCTCAAATCAGAATATGTATTTAATAATAACAAAAAATGGAGTTTTTGAACATTAATAGGTTAAGGCCAATATGGACTCTGTACACATTTTGAATAAATATAAAACAAATCAGATATTCCACATAATAGATAGTATAGGAACTGTTTAGTAGGTTGTAGTGAACCATTAAATTATGGATTTAATATAATGCAGGTCTTTGAAAATTTGTTTCATTCTTTGGATATATAGAATGAAGTGTTAAAAGTAATCCATGTGAATGAATTTCCAATATTGGAATCATAGAAATAAATAGTTGAATGATCATCAATGAACTATGATTTGATAAAAAAACTCTTAAACTCGTACAAGCAGATAGTGTTAATCGCTGGTTTGCTAATATCACCGTGCAAACCTCATATTATCTCTAAATATGGCATTAAAAAAGAAGAAATCAATCAAACAAATCAGTTGTATGGCCCATTTTGTTTTTTTAGGCACTCAAGTACTTAGATAAATACACTTGCATATCTTCGCAGGGATAAAAATGAAAAACCTATTCACTCAGTATAGTAAATATTTTGATTTAAAATGTACTGTGACGGATTTATGTTTGATCTTTTCGGCTTAAAAGCATTTTGACTTCGATCAGGTGGTTGCAATGGTTTGTTGTTAAAGAAATTTTGTTTATAATATGATAGTAGGATGCTTGTAAATTTGAATTGATTATATTCGTATAAACAAAAAAACTACCAGATTGACTATTAATAACGACGCCGTGAATATGGAGTTTCACGATAAATTAAATACAAATTAAAAACCGGTGTTTAATTATATCCCGTTGTTTTGGGATTTTAAAAAATTTGTATTGTGTGCATAATTAGGAACAATATTTGTAATATTAAATTTAGAAGTTTCCTGAATAATCCGCAAATAATGAAAAAATATC
>Ga0163217_1033684_pt1 | contig 11580 bp, 10 predicted proteins | sample SynspAceP_FD_185933 | JGI IMG/M metagenome (GOLD analysis project Ga0163217, IMG submission 185933) | Saline lake microbial communities from Ace Lake in Antarctica - Synechococcus sp. Ace-P (PacBio error correction) | ecosystem: Environmental > Aquatic > Non-marine Saline and Alkaline > Saline ... | reverse complement strand
AATATCTGCAGGAATTATTGTTAAACTTCTTTTACCTCAAAGGAGAAAAATTCAACAAGGAAACTCATTCGAATGAGTTCAAGGAATTGGACGGAATTATTAAAAGACTCCAGTAATTCGCATCCACAGGTCCTATATGGTCAATTTACAGCACATATTCAACTCTGTAAAGAACAAAAAAAGGCTACACCTTAAGTAATCCAATATACCCAGAAGAAAAATTCCTGTTTCATTGGTTACAAGACCAGCTTTGAAAAAAGGTCCTTCCAACTAAGAAAATTGTCCCAATTAATCCCAAATAGGGCTATTTCATCAACATAAATTTTCATAGACATTTAATAGGTAGTTGAAACACCATCGTTAATCTTGGTGCAAATACACTTGTATTTGTGTAACGCGATGAACGGAATATATTATTTTTAAATGTCTAGGCTATTTAGCTTCCAACACAAAATCCATCAAATCCAATTGTTACTATTGCGGTTTAGCACCGCTTGGGTTTAAAGTTAAAAAATTTTATTGAATAACAAAGGATAATATAAAAACGAGTGAAAAAAAAGTAGGGTCATATTAAGGATAATTATACTGGAGTCAATTCTAGGTTCTTAGCACTTGTATTTTTTTCAGGCCAAAGACCCACAGGCTACTATTCCTGTTCCACTTCTAAAAGGCCAACTTGCCCTCCCGGATTTAAGTTGATTGCAGAAAATGAATGTATAGCAAGAATCTATATAGTCATATGCCATAAACCAACAAAGCGGTGTTGCGTGGATGTTAAAATCTGCCCTACCAGAGATTCGCGATGGTTTTTCTCCCCCAAGAAATTGACTTTGGGAAGGTATTTAAAAAATTTTTTTGACCCCCCGCTCTATCAGCCGACCCAAACCATTTCCTGATTGCAACCTGCCATTGATCAAACAAAGGATTAGCGATGGAGAGGGAACTAGCCGGGGTTAAGGATGGGAATGATTGAAAAAGAGCGGCACCTCCCTTATATAATGTAAGGTTTATTTAAAAAAGCTGTTTTGGGACGGTCGGGCCTCAACTTTGGAGGAGCAGATGTTGGAACCTTTTTGTTTTCCAAGAAGAAATGGAAATACACCGGAGAATTGTACTCCGGACTATTAAATGAAAAGAAAAAATTATAGAAAATGATTTGCAGAAGCATATCCCAATAGGAATAATGACGTGGCTATAGTGCTCGAAGAATTACCTAAGGCCATTGCGCCTTCAATCTTCCTTATTTCTTTAACAGTAAAATATGACCATATGCCCATGGTACGAGAAGCATTGAATAAAAATGAATAGAAGTCTTAAATGTTTTTAGTCGTTCGTAGCCCGTTGCGCCGAATTGCCATTACCCCTCCCCTTTTGTACCAATCAACAATTTGCCGTATAGGCACCCCCGAACCAGATGGACTACATTAGATCCAGGGGCCGAAAACCCTTTTTGAGGGACAAAGCCTGGAGGGGCATTTAAGGTTCCCAAGTTCTTAGAAATATAGTCCAAAACGCCTCCTTACATTGCACTCGGAAGATGGTTCCAACCTTCGTGAAACCGGTTCAATTTTATAACAGACGGAAGGGGTCATGCTATTCCGGAGGATGAAAACTTATTGATACACGGGCATATTATGGGAACAATTTAACGATTTACGGAATTAGACCGCATAGTAGTTTTCTTAAAACCTTGACGACGAATCTTTTAAAACAAAAGTTCCTGAGCACTTCCTTCGGGACTATAAAATATCGACTTAATCAATTAAATTATGAATAAAAATCGCCTTTTTGTTAAAAATCATCACCGCTCTTTTGCTCATCAGGCATGGGGTAATTATACGGAAAATACATTCGTTTGGACCAAAAATTTGTAAGAGACATATTCCGATATCCGTCAACAATGGAAATATAGAAACATTGGCTATCCAATGACCACTTACTCAAATAGCCTCAGTCAAGAATATTACAGGAAAATATAATATAGAAGTTAAGAAAATGGCTCATCTATCCAGAAATGCCGTAAAACAAGCCATTCAAGGTGATCTTATCCGTGGTTTAATCCCAGGGAACGTATTACGAGAAGAACGTCAATACATTGATTAAGAGGACAATATTAGCTTACAAGGAGTCGTCATCATGGAGAATGGGACCCACCCTGGACGGTAAAAGGAAAATAAAATGATGCCTTCCTATTATATCTGGCAATGGCATTCTAATAGAGAATTTTAAAATTCATTCAACTACAAAGGACAAACGTGTAATGGGCCAGCTTAAGGTAACAACTTTATAATCCGCAATAAACTGGATTCATTGACACCCGGTTGTTTTATGGCATTTTTTCCACCAATAATGGAAAAAACCGGGAACTTATTGACCATTAATGTACTGAGGTAAATAGCGGATCCGCTATCTATGTAGGATAGTTGCGGGATAATGTTGATGTACTACATAACGAAAGTATTTGATATGTTGCGGGTATTGAAAAATTGAAATTCCAGACATGTTGTAGAGAATATTATTGTCCAACAAAACAATCAGGGAGGAACTACTAGCCTTATGTAACACACGGGTTACCAATAAAGAACCACTTTAGATTGATTATACTGACGCAATAATTTATGTGGTTAAACAAACACCACAAAAACTTTGGCCGCCCCCGGAAATCAAACAAACGTTGCAGGAATTCCCATCTGGCCACAGGAATTCTAATTTATGGCCCGGATGATGTAATTGTAGAAAATAATATCATAACGGGAAATAACAATACTGGATTACCATTGTTGACCTGCAACAGGCGACCCCAAAAGCCAAGACCCCAATTCCGAAGAAAACCCTGACAGGGCGGTTAATTCTTGATTAATAATCATGTTGAAAACGGAATGACCCAAACTGGTGAAATAAAAAAGCCATAATGCTTACTTCAAATGGATTCCAAAAGGGCCAGATATTTTCGCTTATTGGCGAGGCCACCGAAGCACGGATTAGGAATAAGAACAGATTATGGAACTTTTGGTTTTGGATATTTATGGCATCCACAAATAACGATACCAAAAGATATACCAACGATGGATGACTCGTCTCCGGTGCCAACCCAAGATCGGTTTCTAAGAAGAACTGGGGCGAGCTTTTAACTATTATGGAGTCTGCGCCGGTCTCTGTCATGCTTTTTGGCACCAGATTTATCGGTCCTCCAACCGAAATCCTTCAAGCAATTCACCACGATAACCCCCAAGATAGTCCGATTTTATATCAAGTAATCCCAAAAACCTTAGGGAGGAATTATCCTGAAATGCCACCACAGAACTATTTATCGGACGAAGCTAAAATGGCCGTAGCAGAATATATTCTGGACTGAGGAATTTAAATTTTTCCATATGCATGGAATGGCATTATTACCGCGTTACAAATAACTTAAACAAAACCACCAAACACAATTATTATGAACAAACTAATTCTAATATGGCCGTATTGCACTATAATTACTACCGAGGCACAAAAAAATATTTGGTCAGGTGCTAGAAAAAAGATACGAACACGGCCGCTTTAGGGGTAAGTGTATTGGTGAAGGCACCAAGACCGGGACGAACCACAATTTTGATGGAAATTATACCCTCCGCGATCCTCAGCCAATGATGGCCATTATTGAATTCTCTATAAATATTGGGATATACATACCCTAGAAAATTACCCTTGAAAATCAAACGGACTATAAATGTCTTCTATGAAATTAATGCCGAAACAGATGGCCGAGTAGTGGTTCGGCCCTGGAACATCCAACAGGGATAAAGGTCACTTGGGTATTCCATCTCCCAGGGTTATCGTCTGAGGAAGTCAAACGTTGGGCCGTGAAAATAACGTTATTGAATTTCCCTCTCAGGAAAAGTTCTCCGGATTAAGATTTACTCAAACAATACTGGAGTGATGCTCTGTTAGAATTACTGTTTAAGGGGTATCACTACGATTAACCGAAACAATAGACCTTTAGTTGTTGTGGAGGTATTCCAATTAGCAACGGTCGGGTGGCGCCGGTGGGGCGGAGGTATCGACGGGAGATGCTTTACGGATATCAATCCTGATGACGTAGAAACCAAAGTGTACTAAAGGGCAGGTGCTGCCGCCGCCTATGGCTCGCTGGCATGACGGAGTTATTTTTGATTAACTACAGTCGGAACTAAAAAGGATGGTGTTGTATTCATTAAATTCGTCCTTCTTCATTTCGGATGTTGCCTTAACCCCCAGATTTTCAAAACGGATACGGTGCCGGAGCATTTAGCGATTTGCGCCGATAAATGCCGATGGACGACCCGTTTCTAGATTATCCCCTTTTCATGGAGCTGGGGCCAAAGATGGAAGGACAAAAGCCTATACCAACTGTTGGGGACGGCCAAGAACACCTACTCTCCCAACCCAAATAGGAATCCATATAAAGAGTTTTTATCAACCGGATTTACAATGTCGAACACCTTGGGCTTTGAAGGCAGAAGTGATAAAGGCTCCATTTTAGATTTGTAATAAACCGAGAGGATGGACCAAGGCCATCGTCAGTAACAAACATTGACCAAACAGACAATGAGCTTAAGAGGTTCTTCTTAAATTGACGATCAGATAGCGTTGATGAAAAATGACCTACATCACTTCCAAGAAAAAATAGGCCGCAACTGGCGGAAGGTAGTGGTAATACGCCTTTACAACTTTCCTTAATGCCCAGGATATTTCCGTTCTGGCAGATGTCAAGAACAATACAGTGAACGCAAACGGAGAAGAAATCAAATGGAATCTGGACAATACATTCAACCAAACCCTTCTGGGCACTTGAAAATGCTGGAAATTGTTGATGAAAAAGATCATTTTCAAGGCTTATCTCCGCAAATTGGGAGATTGATGACAAATTCAATATTCACGCAAAAATCGGGTATGGATTATATTATAAACGATTTTACAAGTTATGCGGGCAACTGGGCACAGGCAGTTCAAAACGTATTAGGTTCATACAATCATGATTGACAGTAAAAGCAATATCTGGAATCGGACATCTTTAGGAATTATTTCGACCAACATTTCGGATTTCAATGTAAACCCTAAGTTGGGAGCCAACTATCGCATGGAATACAGTAGCTATAAAAATATTTCGGGTAATGACGCCAGAGTTCCCCAAATTTTTTTTATAGAATCAGCAATTATAAAATTCAATTTTCCTCTTGAAGGAATTTCAAAAAAAGCTATTTATTCCCATTACTATGGCCTAGGTTCATTTTAGGCTACGGAGGTTTTATATTTCGATGCTTACCTAAGAAATGTAATTCTTCAGCATTACCGCAGGCGAATAATTCATATTGAGTTACCTTCCGAGACATTTTAGTTGTTATTCACGAAATTGTTGGGCATCAATTCCAACATATTAAGTCAGGTTAAACTAAGGGGCTCCTTTTGCCAAAAGTGGGAACGGACACCAGCCCGTATAGAACGCAGGCAGTTTACAACGTTGCCAAAACGGGTTAACCTTTAACCCCATACCCGTTAAAAAGCTTTTTTCGGGGGGGGGGGAATTTTTTTCAGGAAGTCTTTCCCCTCTTTTGATTTAAGACCGGAAACATCCCGAATTTCCATGGGAAATTGGGCAGATCTTAGGCTTTTAAGAATCGGATCCAATTGGATGTCACCTATTACAAAACGAATACACAGACCAAATTATGGCAGTTCCAATTTCAGGAGCTTACGGCGTATTCGTCAAAAGGATCAATGCAGTGAAGAAATTGAAAATAAGGGTTATTGAAGCCAATTGAATCTGATTCCTTTTGATCTGATAATTTTTTCATTGGACCTGGGGATTTAACTTTTACCAAAAGTAACTCTTAAGGTAGTTTACATTAAATGCAAGGGCTGGAAAGCATTTCACTAGGATCTCTCTGGACCGCTTTCCGTTGAAGCAAGACCAGGCAAGAATTCGGAACCATATATGGCAATGATTTTTTGAAGGATAATTTCGGAAGAAAAATAATCGCAATGATTGGCTCGCAAAAAGAGGAGATCGTTGTAGCTTGGAAATATAAATCCAGTTGGTATGGTGGTTTTACCAATAAGATACGCTTTAAGAACTTTACTTTAAGTTCGCTTATCAGCGCCCAAGTTGCGGGGAGTATTTATTCGTACGCGTCGAGGGATCGTCTGTTTTTCGGAAAACTGATGTCCGTAGTGTATAGGAGGGAAACGGAATTTATTGAGGAGGGCATCCAATGAATTTACTGTTTTGAAAATGACAATTCAACCAGCGCTCTACTAAAACAGTTTACAGATATATTTTCAATGTGAAGTTTGCCACAGACATCATTCTCGATGCTACCAACGTTTAAAAACTTAGAGAGGTGGCATTACTTTTGATTTTCCTAAAACCATGTTGCGAGACACGTTTATTCAATCGGCAAGTCTATCGGCGTGCAGAAACTTACTCTTTATATATATGCCTCCGGTGATATAGATTCCCGAGGCAACCTATAGTAAGTGGCCCGGCCAGTACTGCTTGAACACTCATCTCTGCCTTCACAAGGAGTTATGAGTTAACCTAAAAATCAACTTGTAATACATATGACTATTGCAAAACGATACATAATACAATAAGAAAAACAATATTGTCGCCAGTAACAGGAATGTTGTTCCTTTCATGTGAGGGCTCATTTGGAGGACCTTTATGATTAATCGAATGCCGTAACTTCGATAGATGATTCTGCCTTATTACCAGGGCGTAGAAGCTTATTTCAAGGAACTACGGATAATGGCTCTGCCCATTTTGCCGGTATGTACGGGCCCATTACTCGTGCAGGAGTACTTGGAGGCCCCAGATTCAATATGGGGATGGTCATGACGGGATTACAAATAGTATTTTTAAATGGATGGTTATAGCGGAGCCAATCCGTCATATTGAGGAAAGTTTTGAACTAAACTGGGCTTCTGTTGGGCACCACAAAACAATGTACGCAAGCCCTCTGCCCCAATATCATTGCTGTGTTAGCTTATGCAAGGTTACCGATGCTTTGGTGATGTAACCCTACACTGGGCCGGGAAAAGGCAAATCACAAGATATTTGTTGCAAAATATGATACTTCAGAGGACATTAATAAAGATTATCATTAGTTGACAAACAGTATTTCCGATTTTAAAGACTGCAGTCCTGTTAATGGCATTATCCCAATTCCGAACCCGATCTACAACAACGATTTGAGCAAAATGGGTGCGATTTGCGAATAGCGTTCGACTTCGTTTCTAGCAATGCGCATGCGTTATGCAGACCGGGTGCGTCACCAACTACAAGTGGCACAATTTTATCTTGAACCCTTATGGAAAACCCCTGGGCATGATTGCCTTTATTGATTGAAACCGAAGGTACTGGGAAATGCATGGTTTATAAAGAACAGGATTTCCGTCCATAAAGATGTCAAATTGTTGATCGATCAATACAGCGGTACCAATTGATTCCAGGCTGGCGGGTTTGTTAGTTATTGATGGCAACGGACAGTATTCCGGTATTACAAACGGGTTGACCGATCAGGCTTTTGAAATTCCAATTTGCCACTTATCCAATATGGGTCTTGCTTTATCTTCCCAGAAAGTTAAACTATATATTGATGACCGCCTGCTGAACTTGGTGTACGGGCAGAGGCGGCCTTGGCCTATGAACAATGGACCCAGGCAACGGGCCAACTCATTATATAAACTGTATTGAATTTCTTCCTTAACAATGGAAAGATGGTGCTGCGGAAGATAACTAGGTTCATGGCCTCACCTACAGCTTACTTTGGCAGTCAGTGAACGATGAAGAGCAAATTGGCGTGCAAAATGTGGTTGTCACTTACCCAAATTTCTTGAGGATGTCGCATATACGCCGTACAGGCTATCCTATAATACCTGTTCGAACTAGCTGACGGAATTTATCGAAAGGTGCAACCAACGGTTATCATGCCAATAGGTTTAATTACTCTTCATTTGAACAAGGTTCAAAACAGCGCCAACGTCCAAGAAGCCATTGCAAGACAGGGTGCAATAAAATAGGACACCCCTGTATGTGGATAAAAAAACTAAAGCGTTTAAAAAAACCAAACTAAATGAAACCCCATGACTAAAATAATCTTAAACACAAAAGAGCAATAATATTTTAATCACAAAGGTTACATATGAACCAATGTTAAAAACCATAAATATTAAACAGTATGAAAATATTAAGATATTAAAGTACACTACTACTAGCCATAATATTGGTTAACTGTAGCGACGATAATTGAACCACAACTACCCCTCTCCGATTTTTAATTCCTAGTCGAAGGCTCTGTGGTAACTTTTAATGGAACGGTTGAAAATACCCACTTCTATTAGTTGGGAGTTTGGCGAACGGTTCTTACTAGCTCTGAAGAAGATGCCTGTATATGCCCTTTGCCAGCCCCGGAAACATACAACGTTTGTTATACAGTAATTGGACTCAAACGGCACGTACTCGGAAACTAAAAAATCACCAATTCTTCCCACACTTGATAATTCTATTGACAGGTTGGGCCAGGCCAAGACCGCAGTGGTTAAAACATGCGGTAAAAAAAAGCATATACCGCAGGTAAGGATTGGTGCCGGAATGATCGAAAAAAACTAGGCCTTTTGATCGCATCCTTTGACAATTTTACTGGGAGCCGTAGGATTGGGCGCTTCCTATGACGATTGCCTTACCTTTGTTTATGACGGAACCTATAAAGTGGAATAATATTGTGGCCAAAGCCTTAGGCATTATACAAGCCAGTGCATTTCACGGGAGCCAATATTACTTGCCGTTTCGCCAGATCTCGCTAACGTTGCCCTTGGCTCATGCCATCTATGTGGCCTATAAACCGATGCCACCTGGAGGCTTAACGAAAGGAAGATTTTACCATTAACACCCTTTATCCCCAGGTAGGGACTGTAAGTGAAATTTTTACAGGAAAGCAACGTCTTATTTTAGGAGAATATTGGGGTTTCAAAGGGAAACCCAGTAACATAGAATTCTAAAGGAAATTACCCGAAACTACGATGAACGTCGCTTTGGGAATACATTACGGAACAAGATTATTAACGATACGCCAACTTGTCCTTTCATTAACTTTGGAATCTTTATAAATTCTGAAAATTTGCACTAATTGAGTGAATTCATATTCATAATTTGTGATTCAATATATTAAATTTTGATGATATCCCAAATGATCTTTTGGGGATGTTTTTTATTATTAATTTAATTGCCATTGGACATATTACAAAAACAGCGGATTTCTTTGCAACACAAAAGACCAAAGGATGTTTCATTTCGAAAAAAAAGTATATAAAGCTGATTGCAAAAAAGAAATAATTGCACGTGAGGATGCTATTGCCAAGCATTAACAACGATTTTTCAAAAAGCCTAAGTTCGAGGCCTTGGCTGCAGAGACCCCAATCGTATTGCGGAAAATAAAATTGGTCTTTGCGAAATATAGACTTTTGGCAAGGCCTGAAAGAAAAATCTGCTTTACCTTAATGAATTGGCCTTTCCTCTGATTTGGAATCATATAAGGAGCCATATGGTGCCGTATTGGTTATTGCGGCCATGGAACTAAATCCATTTTCAATTTGGCTTTTGCCCCTATGATCGCCGCTATTGCGCGGAAACACGGTTGTTTGGGTTAAAACCTTCAGAAGTTACACCTTATACTTCAAGCAATCATCTCAGAAATTATTAAGCAGCTTTCGAACCGGCACATGTACTGTCATGGAAAGGAGGTTTGGAAGTATCCCAAGAACTTTGGCCGAAAAATGGGACTTACATTTCTTTACAGGAAGTACCCGGGGGGGCAATTGTTTATGAATCCGCAGCAAAACACCTTTACACCCGTTACCTTGGAATTGGAGGAAAAAATCAACCATTGTGATTGAAACAGCATCATCAACTTTGGCAGCAAAACGGATGTTTGGGCAAGTTCTTAAATGCAGGGCCCAAACCTGTATGCTACCGATTATATACTTGTACACAAAAGAAGTGAAGGGACAAACTTGTGGCCGCACACTAAAACAGAACATTACCAAGGTTGTATGGAAGATAACATGAAGCATCACCTGGATTTTTCACGAACGGTAAGCAAAAATCATTATGAAGGTCTAAACGGCAATGCTAGTGGGTGAAGAAATTCTATTTGCGGAGATAGCAATGATGATGATAAATCTATCTAGGCCCACAAACCACTGGTCAATGAGGCTAATTGGACAGTTAAACTTGATGGCAAGGCGAAATTTTGGGCCTATTTTACTCCCGTTATATTTGCCTACGAAAACGAGGGCCGATATCGAGCGTCAATATTATTGAATATATGGCAAAACCCTTGGCAACCTATATATTTCTCTAACCAAAAAAATCTTTCCAGGAAAAAAAATAATCAATAGGTATGTTTTGGCGGGGGGCGCCATCAATGACACGTAATTTTCCAAAATCACGAATAAAAGAACTCCCTGTTGGGAGTTGGTGCAAGAGCGGATCGGGTGCCTTATCATTGGCCCAAAACATCTTTTCGACCATTTTCACATCAAAAAGCCAATTGTAAAAAAAGCAAATTGCGTTCCGATGCACCTCTTCGATACCCACATCATTAATCTCCCTATGGTCAGATTGTAAAGAAAATTAAAGTAATCTGTTTTAATCTTGAGAATGGTAGTAATTGAGCCAAGACCTTGTTACTTCAAAATAACACAAGGCCGTTCCCCAACTCAATTTAAAACCTCAGCCATTTTGGCTTTCAATTATGAATTTAAAACCGGTTCTGTCCCACTCCCCTCAATGTTTTAAGGATTAGGACTATCAAAAGAAAAAGTAGCGGAAATTCAATTTTAAACAATGTTTTATTTTTAAAACTACCCCCTTTTCATTGGATATAACCATTGGTGGCTATTTTTTTCAGATTACAACACTAACTTTCTTTTTTTTAAATAAACGATTTTATTTCTAGCTCTTTACGGGAACCAAACCCATTGCTTTCTTAAAATGACTGCTCATAAGCTTTTCGTAAAGTATTTTCATTTGGTTAAAAAAAAGCATTATGTTATTAAAAGTAGACCTTGAACGGTTTTATTGCTCCTTTATTATCTTATATTTTTTAACAATCTGTTAACGATTATTGTTAATTACCTTAAGCAGTTATAATTGGATTTGTTAAAAATTCATGATTAAACCACAAGGCCCTTTTCTCTTGGCGGAACCATTTTGGTTTTGGTTTAATGCTCTTTATTTTCCAAAACCACTGCCCTATTTCCAAATTATTATTTGGACTTATTTTTAAGTACGGTACTGCTGTCCTTAGAGAAAAAGAATGGGCCAATAAAGTTCATTTTGCCCCATTAAAATTCCCCTCCCCAGCCCTCAAAAAACCGCACCTTCGGAAAATAGACCTTTGAGGTTAATTTTAAAAATTAAGTTGCCCCTCCGCATCCCTTCTTAAAAACCAATTAGGCAAAATAATTTATTCCTTTACATTTGAGAATTTTCCAAATTAAAAAAAAAAAATCCCAAAAAAAAAAAAAAAAAAAAAATTTTCCTTTTCTTTCTCTTTT
>Ga0163217_1091812_pt1 | contig 11582 bp, 9 predicted proteins | sample SynspAceP_FD_185933 | JGI IMG/M metagenome (GOLD analysis project Ga0163217, IMG submission 185933) | Saline lake microbial communities from Ace Lake in Antarctica - Synechococcus sp. Ace-P (PacBio error correction) | ecosystem: Environmental > Aquatic > Non-marine Saline and Alkaline > Saline ... | reverse complement strand
TGCCCCTAGTGCAGATTTAGGAGCCGATAGTTGACTGTTTTACTCGCTATTGGAATCTGGTGCTTTTGTCGCTTGTTTTCGGCGCTAATTCTTGGCTACGCAAATGTGCTTTTCATGTGGAAGGGCGCCCAATAAATTGACCAAATTGACGCGATCCTTCCACCAAACCAATGTGGTCAAATGTGGCCATCCAGGTTGTCGTCCGTAGCAGAGCCATCTTCCAACGGGTGAAGCCATCAACATTGCCCTCCCGGTGGACAAGCAAACGATTTCAAGCGTTAGCGGATTTACTCGATGTCGAAAGCCATTCATTAGACGGTGGACCACGGCACAGAAAGCGCGCAGAAACGTGTCCCAGTGATTCGCGGAAGACGAATGCCATAGGTTGCACAAAGTGCATTTCAGGCTTGCCCTGTCGATGCCATTTTAGGCGCCTGGCAAAACAAATGCACACCGTGATTGCCGATGAGTGCACAGGGTTGCGATCTTTTGTGTTGAACCTTGTCCAGTAGATTGTGATCGATATGGTAGAAGTGGCGTAACAGCGAAAAAAAACGTGTGGGCGTGGAACAAACCGCAAGGCATCGCGGAAACCTCGTTGAAATATTATTGCCACCGACCGCACAGCGGAGGGTGTTCACTAATTGCAAACGGCAAACATTTTTTCTTTCACGGCGGCATTCATCCAGCTTGAAAATAAAGCGCAATCATTACAGACTACACTGGGCCGACCTAATTTTACCAAGCGAGCTTATATTTGCCGGCTTGGACAACACATAGGGACAAAGTATCCGTCCGCTTGTGGCAATCGGCGATCACGTGTTAAAAGGCAGACCATCGCCCATCCAATAATGGCTTTTTGAGCAGTTTTTACACGCACCAACGTCAGGCACCATCACCAGCCATTGAAGAACGACTTATTGCCACACCCTCTGGATTAAGTGACCTTTGCATCATTTTGTCACCCGATGGAAAAGAAGAATGGACTGCCACTTGAACCATTAATCCAGTTGGCAAACAAAACAACAGCAAAACTGACGTGTTAGCTACTTAGCAAAAAATTGGAATTGTCGGCATGGGCGGCGCAGGCTTCCTGACGCAGGTAAAGCTGCAAGGCGCGCACAGGAATCACTGACGCATTTCATTATCAATGCGGCAGAGTGTGAAACCTTACATTTACCGCGGATGAGCATGTTGATTTCGTGAGAAAAACCCTAGAATTAATTTTTAGGCATCGAAATACTTCAACACCCGTCGAAGCGGCATCAATTGTCATTGGCATTGAAGGACAATAAATCACTGCGATTTCGGCTTTAAAAATCATTACTCTTGAGAGCGTAACAGCGACAATCCAAATTGGCGGTGGTACCGAACTAAATACCCTTCCGGCGGTGAAAAACAGCTCATTCAATTGCTCACGGGCGAGAGGTCAAGCGGCCAATATCCAGCCGACATTGGCGTACTTTGTTCAAAAACGTTCGGGACTTGTGTCGCCGTTCACGATTCGGTTTCTCTTGGCAAAAACTCTTATATCGCGCTTTAGCCACCTTGACGGGTGATGCACTTAAAACGCCACAAAACGTAGAGTTTTGTTGGGAACACCCCGTCGCGCAATTTACTGGATCACGCCGAATCAAAACCAAGACAAAACTACACAGATTGGTTTATGGTGGCCAATGATGGCTTACACACTACGATTCTGCTGCGGTTTCCATTGTTTAAAAACCAGTAACTTGTATTTTGGCGGCGACCAAAGAAGGAAAACTGCCCTGCACCCGCGCCAGAACAAGCCTGTATTTCGCTGCGGAAGTGCGGAACAGGCCTGGCCTGCTAGTTTGTTGCCTCAGCAGTTACTTTGGTTTCAGCAAAAAGCCAAGAGCACGAAAAAGCCGGCTCACAACTTGTTCCGATGGCATCGAAGCGGTGCCTGTTCTTATGTTTGGCCCAAGCAGTATCCTTGGTGCAATATTACCGCCACTCTAAAAGCAGCATTCGCGAAGCCCGTGAATCCAACGTGAAGCCGACCTAGCGAAAGCCAGCGTTTTGGAAGCACGTAAAAGCCGTCAAGGACGCCGAAACCGCTGAGGAAAGAAGCGAAAACGCCTTGCCTCGTCAAAAAGCCGCGTCCAAAGCAAACCCACTGGTGAGAAAAAGCGCTCCAACGAAAGGTTGTGCCTGCTATTGCGCCAATTCAGCGAATGATACGAAAAAGCTGAAAGTGGACGTAGCTATTGGCAAATCCAAGCTTAAAAAACTGCAAAGCAATTTGCTTGAAGCGCAAGGAGTGAAACATCTGAAGAAGTAAATACGTTGCAATTGCAATTCACAGAGCAAGAAAAGATCCTTGTTTCGGTTAGAAGAGCAATGGCAAAAAAACCGCAGCGCCTATTGCCCGCCAGCAACCACTACGGAAAAAACCACCGCTTAGCGGACGAATTTGAAAAAGCGAAGATTGAATGCGGCCATGGGCCAAAGCGGGCGATTAAAAAAGTCGAGAAGGCACTCAAAAAAAGCGAAGAGATCAAACGCACCAGAGATAGGACGCAATACGTCAGCAATTAAAAAGAAGCGAGCCAACGTGCCGATGAGCTGGAAAAAGCCTTAGCCAAACCCTGCAAGCCACTGCACCTAAAGCGGAAAAAGCAAACGCCGCTTCCCAGTTTTCAAACATAGACGCCGATGCAGGCCAAAAAACGCTAAAAATTTGATCTCGCCATTGCCAAGCGGGCAATCAAAAAAGCCGAAAAAGAAACATTGCCCTATTAAAAAGAACAAGGCAAAGGACGAGACAGAAAATCAGCGCCATCAGAATTGGCCTCAAAATAAAACTGATCGGGCGGCAAGAAAAAACTCACCACCTTGGGGTCAGGAAAAATATTCCATCTGTTGCGGGACAGTAATGACTCCGAACCGCCGAGAGGAAAAAGCACGCAAATTTCGACCGCTGAATCGGGATTTAGCCGAAAAGGTCAAAAAAGCAAAAAATCGCATGCGGCATTGGCAAAAAGCGCAAAATTTAATAATTAACCAAACGCTTGGAAAATACGGCCTGAAGACGCGACAAGATATCCACAAGAATAGCAGCCAACGCGTCAAAAACAACACGACGCCGAAGCCTGTTAGCGCAAATCACACCATTCGCAAGATAATACGCAAGAGAATCGTAGATGCATTATGAGGATTACTTCCCCCCACACTCAACGTGGAGGACATCGCACATCTTGGGTGATGCAGATGCGTTATTTTAGCGACACATTGCCCTGGCATTGTCGCTACAATCTTGGCTATTTTGGCTGGGGACTGCCAATCAACCTTAGTGATTGCGTCATCACCGCATTAGAGTGAAGCGGCGATTTTTAGGTCATTCGCCGTCGCGCTGTGGGCTTTTCTTAAAAGATTTACAGGCGCGCTATTAAACCGCTGTGCTACTAGGAGTCGCGCTGCCACAAGTGTACCTTGGTGGGTAACAGTCACCGCGGTTAGTTTTTGCCATTCATCTTTGCCAAGGCAATTATATGGTGGTTTGGGGCAACAAATCCATTCAAACCGGCTATGGTTGGCTTATTGCCATTTTTACTGTGTCTTTTCCCGTCCCATGAGCCAATGGCTCGGCGCACAAGACATTGTCGCTTCGGGGCATACACTGTCCTTTCTTACAAAGCTTACACGCTATTTCAATCAACTTTCCAACGACGGACGCCTATACCATGGCGAACCCCCGTTAGACGGCTTTAACACAAAAGGATTTATGTAGACAGCCAAAACCGCGTTTAGTACCATTCCAGCATTGCAAGCGGCAGTATTCAATAGTGGTTATGGGTGAACCTTGGCCTACTTATTCGGTGGTTTGGCTTTGCTTTGGTTGCGTATTATTTACTTGGCACACTCCGGTGGCGCTGCTTCAGCGCACTGTTTATTATGGCTGGCGCTTCATATCTTTGACCTAAGTAATACAAGCGCAACACCTCTGTTCCATCTTACACACGGGTGGCGGCCATGTTTGGGCGTTTCTTTATGCAAACGATCCGTTCTTTCTTGCACGTAACCGTGCAAGCTGATATATGGCGCCGGTATTGGTATTTGATTACATTATTCGCTCTTGGGGTGTATCCTGACGGCGTGGGCTTTTGGTGTTTTGCTAATGAATTTTGCGCTCCTCGATGATTATACACTCAACCCAGAACTTACGGCCATAAAAAAGCCAAAAACGGGTCTAAAATAGGGAAGATAAACTAATGGAATTATTTGCCTCCATTCGCCGTAACAGTCTTGGCTTGGCATTTTTGCCGTTCTTACACTACGCTGCCTAATTGCGATAACCCACAGCTAACGGATCACACCATTAAAGACAATATTTTGAGTGCTCAAATCTCGGCATCAATGAAATGACTGCCTGCAGGATGTTTATACGATAACGAATTTAACCAAAACATTGCCCTAACTACCTGTCAATCCGCATTGGGCAGTCAGAAGGGCATCCAAAAATAACACATTGCTCGAAAAAACGCGTGAGTGACGGGGATCCATTTTTCGAGACCGTTGCTCCGGCGTGGTTACAACGGTAATTTAAAACATGCTGGCGCCATTGATAAAATAAACGGGTCGTTGTCACTGGAGCGATAATTAAGCCACAAGGAAACCGCCTGGACTTGGTGATAAAGTCGACCTTAAAAGTCCAAGTGGATCTGAGCTTCGCTGATAAGTCCTTAACCAATCCAACATTAAAGGCTGGGCGTGAAAAAGACCGGCGGTAGTTTTGACCAATTCACAGGCGGCAACCTCACGCCTCGTGTTTTCGTTTTCGCGCGGTGAAGAACACACTAATTTATTTTTGAAACAAAACAAAGATGCGCTGTTAGCGCGGTCTAGGTAACTCAATGAAAGTAAGCGCCGAAATAGCCACAGATGAAATCTGTTCCGAGAGCAAACCTAGCGCCAATTACGCGGAAATCATCTATAACGGCATCTGGAAGAACACCCTGCATTGGTTCAACTACTTGGTTTGTGCCCTATGCTCGCCCGTTTACTATCACCGTGGTTAACGGCATTAGGCCTAGGGCTTGCGACGCTGGGTCGTATTGGTAGGCTCAAACATTTGCCGTTTCTTTAATCAGAAAAACTATGTGGCGGATGCGTGCCGACTGCCTGCTTTTGTGAGATTATCGCGTCTTCACCACGTGTATAGAACTCATCATGCAGCCTATACTTTATGAGCTTTTATTCAAATTCTAGGTATCTTATCCCTCTCATTGTTACCAACTGTGCGATTGCTAGGACGCGCTGACGCCTTGCTAGGCCGTATCCTGTGTTACCTTCGGCATTAGACGCTTTATTTGAGGGCTAGGCTCATGGTGGATCCTAGTGACATTGGGTGCTTATGGCGCGAGCTGATCGGTCAAGGAACGCTGGTCTTCAGACATGCAATTGCTCTTTGGTTGACATGGCGATCAGTGGAAATGGGTGGTATTCGAAAATTACCCCAATGTATTTTTGCCGGTTTTACCGCCCGGTGCTTTCATTGGTTATAGGGTTGCTTCGCGGGTAAAAAAAACTAACCTTGTATGAACGAGAAATAGAAACCGCCTAAGCCCGCTCCAAAAAAGCACAAGACGGCCCAAGCGAATCAAAACGGGTTCGGGTAACAGGACAAAAGTAAGCTTAATTTTTGATACGCTAAAAAATAGCAACCCCACCCCTAACCCTCCCCTTGAGATAAGGGAGGGGAATAAAAGGACTTTAAACCCCCTCCCCCTGCTAAAAGGGAGGAAAACTGGGAAGGCATACAAAGCTCTAAACCCCCTCCCCATTGATAAGGGGAGGTTGGGAGGGGGTATTAAATAAACTCTAAGCTCTCCCTGCCAAAATAAGCTGGGGAGGCATTAAACGCTTCTAAGCTCCCCCTGCTAAGGGGGAGGTTGGAGGGGTATTAAAATATACTCTAAGCTCCTCCCTGCCAATAAGCTGGGAAGGCCATAAAACTCTCTAAACCCCTCCCCCTGCTAAGGGGAGGTTGGGAGGGGGTATTAATCTAAGACTCTAAAATAAATAAAGCATTTAAGGTGAATAAAAGAAAGCGCTACGAGATTTTTTCTCGCCTAAGAGCGGAAAACCCAAAACCCCGTAACCGAGTTTAGAATACACTCGCCTTTCAACTCTTGATTGCCGTTTTGGTTTTCCGCACAAGCCACAGAGTGAGCTCAACAAAGCCACCCGTAAACTGTTTCCATAGGCAGACACGCCAGAAAAAATGTTTCGCTTTGGCGTCGATGGCGAAAAAAAGCTACATTAAAACCATTGGTCTGTTTAACGCCAAAGCCGAAAAAACGCGAATAAAACCGTGTAAAATACTTCATTGAAAACATCCACAGCATTAGTGCCAGAAACCCGCGAAGAGGCTTGAAGCACTTCCCTGGTGTGGGCCGCTAAAAACGCAAACGTTGTTTTTAAATACGCGTTTAGACAGTTGCTATGGCGGTGGATCGCATATTTTTCGCTTTGGGAATCGCACTAAAAAGTCGCCTCCGGTAAAAAACGTCCTTAGAAGTGGAAATTGAAGCTTGTGCTAAAATATCGCTGCCAAAAGAGTTTCTTATTAGACGCTCATCACTGGATGATTTGCATGGGTCGCTATATTTTGTGTGGCACGCAAACCCAAGTGCAACGCCTGTGTAGTTATCGAAGATCTGTGGTGAGTTAAGACAAGGGACATCAGACTAGTACGGACTGACGCCAGTTAGTTGCCCCTCTTTAGTTTTAAGTAAAAAAGCTAAATCTAAAATTAAATAAACATCCAAATTTATTAAACCTTTCTAGGCTCGGCATCTTCTCCTATTGGATTTCACGTTTATTTTTTGAGAGGGATGCCATGAAGCCCATATTGCTAAAATCCAAACTTAAACCCAAGCCACTTGATGCACCATGGATGGCCTACCAGGCAATTCGCCAATTCAAAAAAGGATCCTCGTATTTTACGTCCGCTGCTGGTCATATTATACGGGACCTCGACGGTCGAAAAATTTTCGACGGTTTATCTGGCTTATTGACTTGTGGATTGGGACACAGCGTTCCTGCTATCGACGAAGCGGTTGCTGAGCAAGTTAAAAAACGCTCAGTCGACTACTCTCCTGCCTTTCAATATGGGCATGAGAATAGAAGTCTTGTTTTTTTACTTTGGCCGAGCAAATCACTCAATTCATGCCAGCAGGTCTTAAACGAATTTCTTTACGGGCTTCAGGTTCGAGTCGGTCGACACAGCACTAAAAAAGTGGCCGCGCAATATTGGCGTAAAAAGGCCATGGGCACCCAAACGAAATTTTATTGGCCGTGCAAAGGGCTATCCATGGTGGCCAGTGTTTCTTGGTTTCAGTGTCGGCGGTATTCCAGCGAAACCCCCTTTATACGCGACAAGGCTAGAGTCTTATCATTTACCGCCACACTCAAAGTTACCTGGTACTGAGTTTACTAAAGGTATGGCGGAACAAGTAAAGAACGCGCGAGGATCTTACAATCTCATTTACCGTGCACGATTGCATAAACATTTGCGCGGGGATTGTCGAGCCTATGTCTGGTTCTGCGGCGCGTTATTGTGCCGCCACCAAGGTTATCTACAGCGCTTGCGTGAGATCTGGACCAACACAACATTCTGTTGATCTTGATTTGAAGTCATTACGGATTGGTCGTATGGGCGCGAAAACTGGCGCAGAAGCCTTTTGGGGTCACCACCGACGCGATTGTCATGGCCAAAAGAGTTACGAATGTGTTATTCCTATGGCGCGTGCGTTCAAACAGGAGATTTACGACACCTTTATGGACACTTGGCGGCCAGACTACTGCCAGAAATTCCTCATGGCTTACACATATTCGCCGCATCCTATTGCCTGCGCTGCAGGGTTGGCGTCATTAGGGGAAAATTAAAAAAACTAAGGATTGATCGAGCGAGAAACAACATGAGTGCTTGCGTGGGAAAATAGCGTTTCATCAGCTTAAAAAAGCGCAAGCTCGATGAATTACCGATATTCGCCAATTAAACGGTTTGGCGGCCGGTATCACGATTGCTTCTATAGGAAATGAACGGCAAAACGGCCCTTCCAGATTGCCATGGCCATGTGGGAAAGGTTATTACGTTCGTTATGTGCCGATACCATTCAGTTTAGCGCCACATTTACCACAGAACAATCTGAAATAGACAGTGTCACAACGCGTTAGGCGAAACTTATAAGACAACAAAGCTCTAACTATTTTAAGCCGATTGCGCTATAAATTCCTCCCTTTAATCAAAGATGTGGTAAATAAGCGAACAACAACATCTTGATTCATTATCAAACGGCTTCTAGCTACAACTATTCCTGTGCTCTTACTCTATAATGGTTGATTAGAAGAATCAGAAAAAACCTTTGGGATCTTCACCAGAAAAAGGATTAGAATCAGTGTCTATTTCACATTCCCCTTATGTTCGCTGTTTTTGGACAGGGTTCACTTTTTTTGACAATGGCACCGTCATGCCAATACATTGCACACACATATTCCACTAAAATGATAGAAGTAGAAGCGCCTGAAGGTTTACAGGGCAAAAATGGTTTAAAAATTAGAACTGGAAGGCCATTCACGAAGGGAGGACAGCAACGCTTTAAAAGTTATTGTGTTGACCCCTCAACTTGATGTTTTTAATTGAGCATAATAAACATTTATTAAGCTCAGTTATCATTACTATCTCCGATAAAGATTTAACCTTCATAGAGAGTTTTTCCGACTATCATTCCTAGCCTCATCGAAATAATGAGCTAGGCAATATAGAATTACTAGGGCACTCTAATCTTTACTTTGATCCACTTTCTTCTTTTGCTACTTAGATCTTCGCTTTTCTTAACGCGAATGATAGAAAAACGTCTACGTCAGAAACCATTTAATGTTTTAATGGCCACTTTGGCCCTCCAACTTTTGGCATTTCAACAAACGCAAAACCCTTTGATTCACCGGTTGGCTTTGTCCAATCACAAGACTGAATGAACTTGCAATGTTTCCCGTGACAGAAAACAATTTCTTAAACTCGTCTTCAGTCGTGTTTACGCGCCAAGATTCTTACTAATAGTTTCATTTTAAATCGTTCTCTTTGGAGGAAAGGCTTTTCAACAACCTTTCTTTCTTTTATAGGATTCTGCAATAAAAAAGGCATTGAGAACATGCTTCTCATTGCCTTTACTAGTGACTTTAAACTATCTTTGAATGTCTTTGGCTATCAATGCCCAATGGTGGGCGGGCAAATATCTATTGACAAAGGTAGTTTCCAATAGTCCAACAATTTTTCACTGTCCACTTCATTGGCAAACCTGTGTCATTGGCACGTTATTCCAATTTTTGCGGTTCCGGGAATTCCATTTCCTTGTGGTTGCAAAATAGTTTGGCCGATGCCAATTACCTTCACAAGAAACACGCACAGCGCCTAGTTCAACCCCAAAAATGCTCGGATCCATTAAACATAAGCAATTGTCGATGGGCCATCATGAAATAACAACCATCCATATCAAAACGGTGCTATAGAGAAATTAAGTAATGCTGTGCGCAATCGTATAAGAACCCGCCTGTCTACAGGGTTGGGCTGCTTTATACGCTCTAGATAGAAATTATCCAACAAATACTTGATTGCGTTACATCCAAAACCAATCATGTAACTTAGCCAAGCAGCGGTGAAAAACCGCGTCGCATGCGTGTGGATCATGCATGATATTTCGCTTCGGCACTGGCGATACATTACCGTACTCAATCGCTGTGCCGCCCATCAATAAACTTATCGACAAGGTTAGCCACTTCTGGGTCTAAGATAAGTGCTGCGGCTAGATTACCCAAAAAGGACCCAAATGCGAGTGATAGGTTCACTTCACCGGGAAAACTCAACGCACGCGGTATCGACGATAAATGTGCCGCACTTTTAGTATCGCTTTGCCTTTGGGTGCTGGCCAATTGATGTTACCAAACCCATCTTTACCATGTACAAAATCAGGATGTGGGCGCGGACGCGGATTACAAAAAGGAACGAAGGACACCCTGAGCAACAGGCACGTTGACTTTCGCAATCTCCGTTAACGGGGATATGGCATTTTTGTGTTGGCCAAACTCCACGGGGAACATTACCAAACGTTGTCGTTAAACCCAATACGGTCTAAACTGTGGCCTTGAATGCAAAGAAAATCGCCATCGCATCATCAATGCCTTGGATTCCGTATTCAATAGTAATTTTACGAGCCCATGTTACCTTCCTCTTTTGGGACCAGTGCATTTTTGGCTATTGTGTTTTTGTCTAATTCTTTTTGGAAAACTGTTTAGCTAACATTTTTAGCAAGAAGGGCAGTCACTTCATCTTGGTTGGGATAGGGAACGACGCTGACCCAAACGAGTAACGCAAATAGCTAAGCCGGCACAAGCTCGGGAGTGATTGACTGCGTTGATGTCTCATCGCCATTCATTAGTGAAGCCAAAAACAAAAAACCCAATAAAGGTATCTCCAGCGGCCGGTACGTATCAACGGCCTTTAACAGAAAAATGCTTTAACGAATAGTTTCTCTTTTCCAGCACTTCTCTTTTCGGAAAAGTGTTAGCACTACAACCAAAGCTTTTACCAGTGTTATCAATTACAGTTTAAGTTCAGGATAGGCCTTAGGAAAAAAGCAGCAATGGTTACTGTCAAATCAGATGCACCAATTTAAATCCATCGCCTTCCAACTTCGTTCACGATTAATAAATCAAACGAAGCCCTAATACTTTTTTTGCGTTAAATTTCAGCGTCATAACGGGTGCCGGGGTTAAACCGCCACCTTTAAACACCATTGCTTCTTGCGCCTTTCGCTCGTATTTCCGATAAAGAATTGGTTTCATTTTGCAAATAACACCCAATCTCCTTGCCGATGCCTGAGATAACACCTTGATTCAACTTGTTCTTTCTGTAGCCGCGTGATTCACCTTGATTTTAAACAAGATAATTCGAATTTTTCGGCCCTTCTTTATTTAATTAATAAAAGCGTGACCCGTCGGCACATTCAATTTTCTCATTAAAAGCAGTAATCACACAAAGTGGACTCTAACTGCTTAATAATGGGCTGATTCATTATAGTTTGGGAATTAGCGCCTACATGCTTCACTCTGGGCACCCGCTTTCGCTAGTGCGACAAGAATTTGATTTTGCACCTTTTTCCGCCCAATATAAAGCACTGATTAGCTATAGAGGCCATGGTTTCGCCTGGTTTCGAAACCAAAATGATCAAGCTGATAAAGGTGGTCGAGGTTAATCGAAACCAAAGTTATTTAAAATCGTTTCATTTAATTTCCTTCCTTCAGGGTTTGAGGCCTCATCGGGGCTAATTATTTTTATTAATTACCTGTCGACTTTTCGACTCAATTTACCTTTACCCCAAAGGAAGCGGAAACGGGACAAAAAATAGGGGACTAGGGTCCGGGCCATTTTTATGCCAAAATTTTTTTAATTGCCAATAAAATCCTTTGACCCAATCGTTACCCAAAAATTAAAAAAAAAAAAAAAAACCCGCCCCATTTTCTCCCCCTCTTTTTTTTTTTTCCCCCCCTGTTTTGGG
>Ga0163217_1062399_pt1 | contig 11582 bp, 2 predicted proteins | sample SynspAceP_FD_185933 | JGI IMG/M metagenome (GOLD analysis project Ga0163217, IMG submission 185933) | Saline lake microbial communities from Ace Lake in Antarctica - Synechococcus sp. Ace-P (PacBio error correction) | ecosystem: Environmental > Aquatic > Non-marine Saline and Alkaline > Saline ... | reverse complement strand
TAGACTAGCACGAACCATTCTCACCCGGAATTCCTTTTCCCCATACAGAATAGCTACATTCCGCTTACAACCCATACCTCCATGGAAAATGTGGTAAGAACCCAACTTACCGAATCAAACTTGTCAGAAACTGACAAGAAATAAGAACTCGTAATGAACAAGGATTAGGAGCTTTTTCATAGTTAGGGAGCTGAAAAAGAGACCCGAGGTTCTCTTAATATTAAATGTGACGAATTTTTAATAGATTTTCGGAAGTATTCTTGTTTTCCATGATCTGTTGAGGCTTCTCCGACTTCCCATTGTGCATAAGTCTTAACTCCTTCCAATGTCAGGTACACCGGCCTCGAATAAACTTACCTTTTCCGGAATTCGAAACTTGATACGCGATTTTTTCTGCGCGCTAGGGTAATCAGATTTGTTCCCAAAAAATATCCTGTAGCGATCAACATTCCACGTGCAAATGCATCCATACTTCCAATATTGTGCCTAAGAAAAGATCCAGTCCAATCAGGCTTAAGAGTTTCGTCTGATTTTAAGCATCGAAAATTCACTTCCACCGCCTTGAATACCAGTTGATAGTTAGAATAGATTACACATTGCCTCAGATTCATTTTCCTGAAGGTTCATGGCAAATTGATCGTATCCCCATTCATTTGATAGGCCACGATTTGCATCAATACTAACTAGCATTCAGCATCACTGCGACCTGCAAGCTATGTAGTGAAAGTATGACCTGCAAGTTTTTGCATGGTACTATCGATATTCCAATTTGAAATCCTTTCAAGCCGTGCTGTCTCAAAAACCTATCATGTTGCCCGCATCGTAATTTCATAATTTGATGCTTGGTGGGCTCCATTAGGCTTTTGTCAATAAAGAAGGTTCTGTGAATCCATTCTTGCGTGTCATAATCCCGAGCCAATGGTAAGGAATTTTGCCAAATGCTCCGATCTACGCTTCATATCTGCTAATTCATAAGGACATATACCCTTCTCTTCCTCCCGAACAAACTTAATCTCACACCCAACTTAATTAGTAGCGGTCAAGGAGCAATTTTGTCACTATGATTCCAGCCCACTGCCACAAACCTTACAGTTCCGGATTAGTGGATGGCACCATTCATGTATCTAGATTAGTAAAACACATTGGCGAGTCCCCAAGTATTAACAACCAGTAGTGCATTACTTGCTGTTTCTCTTTTGCGTAGTCACCTGTGATGAGTTGAGCATATGTTTTCATACTGCGAAACGGCTAGATACCTTCATCGATCAAAGTCAAATGTCATGAAAGCCAATAATAAGGGGAGCTCCAATTTTAGTAATGAATTCAAAAGCTGCGTCCATTTTCTCTTGTGGGTGCTCGCTGCACAGGGGCAGAAGCCACATCCCATGGATGGTTGATTGTCCTGTCCAAAGGGATCTCCACCGGTGCCGCAGAAGAATGCCAATAGAATAGCAAATTTTAAACATGCTCCTTCATGGTCTTGCCACGATCATTACTATGCTCATCATAAAACAAGCGAAAATGCAAGTGGATTATGCGGAATCTTTCCCTTCAAAGGAATTTTACCGATGTTAGAAAAATAGGTATTAGACATGAGATTATATAGTTTTTAGGTTTTATAAAACTGGGTTAATTTTAAACTTTATCTAAGCAATGGACGCCATGTTGATAACATTCCTCGTATTGGTTAGAAATTAGAATTTTGTGCTCAACAGATTCCAGCCAAGATTAAGCCTTTCAAATGCTTCAGACAGGAGAACAAAATACACAGCCCCATTCCAGCTCCGAGCCAGCACCTTGCCGCGGCCGTCGGTACATCAAAGCTCGTAAACAACCTTTAATTCACATTCACGAAGTTTGGTCCGAATAGTCGACTCAAATACTATCTTGCGTGACCTGCTATTCACCTGTTTAAGAATTCATTTCCCATGTCGTGCGTGATTCGGAACGCCCTAAAAATCAAAGCAGAAACGATTTCCTTCTTGACTCGCTCTTCTTAGCAACGATGAATTCTATCGAATGCTTACAGTAAGTCTATTTCCCTAGCAAATGTGCTACCAACAGGCTTATTCTGCATAATTCGTTCCTGCTTCCATTTCAAAACGGATAAACACCAAGCCACATCAGCACCAATCGAGTGAAGATGCCATCATATTCATTTCCGGCATAAATCTTGATTTTTTTGTCCACATACCTACCAATTTTTTGATCCAACTACTTAAAATCCCATGTTACCATTTACACAAAGTCAAAACTCCACTAGGATGGGTTTCTATGGATGAATTCACGTTGAACGCAAAAGATATTTACTCTTGATTTTGGATCATACAGCTGGTGTTATTCACAGACTCCATAAACTGTTCCGGAAGTACACGGGAGTGCTAATTTCCTCCTGGCTTCCAATTACTTGAAGGAAAACGCATTGTTTGGCTGATCTCCAGCACGATTTACGATAATTGAACACCCAGCTTCGATTTTCCCTTAGTTCGCTTGCAAGCTTCAGTTACTTTCACTTGCTGAGAAAAGAAGGAAGTGACTCTAGGAATCCAATTAGATTATCTGACTACTGATCCAAAGGACTTTTGGCTATTTCCCATTTGCTTTGAATCCCAAATATTTCCTTAAGACAATCTCTCCTGTCTCAGAGGGACATCTCACACCTAAGTTTTCATGGCGCTAGAAATCCCCTTGGGAGCATTTAATTTTGTGGGATTTTAGTAGCCATTCCGGGTGATTCTCGACATTACCATCGAAGTTTGGATGCTGTAAAATTCCACCGGTGAATTCAACAAACTGCCTTAGGGCAATAACTCCTCACCCATGTCACTGAAGGCCCGCTTCGCCGATCTCCAACAGCTCTACTGTTCCACCAAATTAATGGATCATCGAGTACCTTTTTGGTTTTTAATTCCACCAAGACAAGTTCCATGCATTTGATGGCGATTCCAATCCCTTGAGTTCTTTTGATTTAATAGCTGCTTCAAACAAAACATGCTGTGTTCGCTTGTTGCAACCATATTTCCACCAAGTCTCTGGATTCTTGTTACTGCCCAATCCCTTTCTCAGAGGATTCGGATTTGCATTTCTTCCTCCAGGAAAAACTTTGCCCCGATTGAATTTGCCAGAAGCCGCATCAAAAAAGGGATACTTTGATGGATGAACTTCCGTATCATATTCCTAATATAGTTTTCTCATTTGTTCTAAATTTTACCAGATACGTGTATAGCGCACGGCAATAATTCAGTAATAATGAAGCGCCAATTTTACTAAATCAGTACTGGGTCTTGATAATCCTTAATGTGATTTCAGATTACTATTTGGATGGTCTTTTCCTTTCCCTTCAATCAAACTAATTGCGAATCATCAAAGCTGCCAAACTAGAAATACGATCACCCATCTCGATTCTAGGAATGGCAATCTGGAAAATGCAATTTTCAACACAACAGAAAGCGGAATAACTAAGTGCTGCACACCTTACTAAACGCTTGCATTTGAAGAACTGGTTTTTTCCAAAAGACACCAAGAAGAAAGATCGCAATACTCCTGGCTAATAAAGCCGGTATATTTCTTGGATAAATTGATGCTTGGTCTAATTGCCCCAAGTAGGTGCTACGATAGCAACGATTACAAAAGCCGCTGCGCAGTAATTCTACCCAACCTAGTCACCTCGCTTAGTCTCAGAAGGCATCCTGACCGAAATATTTCTTAGTTAAATATCCATCGTGAAGATGGTTTGAGGTGACTATTTGCCATGAAGCTGTGAGGAAACAATCGCTTGCTGTTAAAAGCTGCAAGGCAAAACCTTTCAATCCCACAGAATAATTGAAGTAAAGTTGGATAAGCTCGATACGAATTTCACCAATCCGATGGTAATTGGATCTTCATCGAATCAATGAGAGGTTACAATCAGATTCCATTCTTTCAAAAAATCCACCCAAAGCAGCAGTATTCCGAATCCAACTAAAACGATAAAAGGCATCAAATTAATTAATCAAAAAATCACTGTCCAAAATCAATCCACCTTTTGGCAATCATTCTAAACTTTTTAGCGCAAAGCTCCGCTGGTAAATGTATTGGTCTAACACCAATAACTCAAATTTGGTCAATCCAACATATCCCCGACCAAGACACTCAAGCAAGGACATCCAAGTATGCATCGCGCATCTCGCCCTGTTACACATTCTGGGATCATCATTTCTCCTTGTGAAGGAATCATGGAAAAATACTAGGACTACTTCTCGGAAGCAGGCCTAAACCGTCCCCAGCTTATCACCCACCAACCATACTGAAGGAAGATAATAAGTAGTTGACCAAACTCAGCTATACAAAACACACATTGACTACATCATGTCCAAGCCAACAAGCCTTCAGGCCACCATAATATAGAATATAAGCATACAGCGAAAGTGCAATAACCTTGATTGATTCCATATACCAAAGCACTTTGAGAGATCGTGTTCAAAACTAAGTTGGCCTGAAGAATTAACAGAACCAGAAGTCAAGCTTTACCACAATACACATATAAAGCACAGAAAGATGCCATTGTAGCGAAACTCTAGACTCGTATTCTATCAAGGCAAAAAGCCCAGGCATTGTATAAATACCTTTCTTCATATAATAGGTGGAAAAATATAGCTACTACTAAAGTTGTTGCAGGCAGCCATCCATTTCGTAGGTTGTAATCGCCCAATGCCAAGTGCAGCCAGAACCAAGGACTTCAATAAACTGCTCAGCAGAATATTAGGACGCGATCAACGAAGCACCTACAGCCCATGGCCAATTGCTTTGATGCTGGAAAAATCTGAAGATTTTGACGTGCCTTTTTTTTCGGGAGACAAACATAGTCCCATTCAATAATCGATGTAAACCAAATAGCCGACGAAAGACGGCTTTAAATCTAAAGAGTTCTAAAAGCATGAAGGGTGGGTTTATGGTTTTTCTAGGGTAAAGAGACTAAAAATTTCATGTGCAAACGTTAAGATATATATTGCAAACGTCTGCAATAATAAAATTTCGACTTTTTTTCGGATCAGTCAGTACTGAAAAAAATGGACCAAACTTGTATATTTACGAGTAGTTCCCACAAACGGTTGAAAGCCTTTGGAACATATTTAAATTAATTGATAGTAAATTCATATAAATGCGTTAGGGTTGAATACCATTATTTTAAATTTAGGGACACTGGGATTTGAAAAGCCTTTATGATTTCAGGTAGTTAATCAATCGTTATGAAAGGAACCTAATAATTTCGACAGAGAGGAGATCTTTAAAAATTCCTAAAAAAGCTGATTCAAAAATAATGATGTCCAAAACTGAAATCATCTTGAGATAACTTCGTGGTGGCTTGAGACATTTTAACATTGTGAAACAGCTACCTTATCACTATTCAAAATTGTCACAATCTTACAGTAAGTGTTCAGATACTGAACGAATTTAATGATGAATCAGAGAAATGCATAAAAAAGGTTTTAGAGATCGACCATTTATATGGAAATAGAAGTATTTAATGAGAATTTTTTACTAGGGAATTTCCTATATCCTGTACCTTAGCATCAAAGATTTGAATCAAACCTATATTTATGGCAACACAAAGCAGTGCATGTTTTTTGATTATGAATAAAAACGGTCAATCATGATTGGTCCATCCTCATCGACACACGGCCAGAGAGTGTTGTCAGAGAATTGCTCGAAGCAGCCATCCGAATTTTAGGCGGTAAAACCGGATGAAGCAATCGTTACTTTCCTTATTAATCATTTGCCAGGAAACGTATGAAGGAACCGGAAGTGATCGAGCAATTACTAGGTGAGTTTTGAATGGATTATATAAACAGCTATGATCCATATAATCACAACTGCCTTTAGGAAAATTGCCAAAGAAGGTTTTACAAATTTCAAATCGATTCGGTTAACTCTTCAATTCATCATCCCAATACGATCAAACTTATCTGAAGAAAGTGATAAATCCAATTGTGAAGTAATCGGAGAAGAGTTTAGGAGCGCAGTTAATAAAATATTGCGGAAGTGGATGGTTTTCAGCCAAATTTTTTCTGCCCCAAAATCACAGCTTTAATTATAAAAAGCCGAATGATGTTTCTAGAAAGCATTGCTATTTATTGCCAGCATTATAGCACAAGGAAAATGCAAAATTGCGACCATGTCTGTATCTAGAAAAGGAAAAAAATGATTTCAGGCTGTGTCATGGTTATTAGAAAAATGGAGCAGGGAATTCCAAAAAATTACCACTGAATACATTGAATTCAATACCTGATCAATAGAGATAATTTAATACCAGATATAGACCGTTTAATAGCACACATGAAAAACACTTTTTGGGAAGCGCACTAATCTTTAAGCAGTTTTTGAGCTTTTCCTTCGCGGCTGAAGATATCCCTAGACGGTCCTTACATTTGCAGACTGGCGGTTTAACATTAGCCCTTTGGAAAACAATCTGACCCTAAAGCAAGTGAACTTAACCAACTCAGCAACTGAAGCAACATCTTTTGCCAAATAGGATGCTAGACACCTACTTTATCGACAGGGCCGCTCGGTTTTCAGATGCGGTAGAATCAATTAAACCCCGTAAAACTTACCTTGTTTGAAACAGCGAGGATCGGAAACGGTCATACTTCGGCCTAATTCGAATGTAAACGCTGTCGCTGGAAGTAGAGTAACAATAATGTAACCAAAGTGATAGGCAAATTTGGAAGCAGGCTTTATAATATTTTCAGGCGACTCGAAATGATTATCACATTGAATATCATCACCTTTTGTTCAAGTAGATTTAATAGAGAGCAAGTTAATATTGTGCGGAAAATCAATTAGCTACCTCTAAGGAGCAATTGGATCGAGACTAGCAAACTTGTGGCAGCTGGTTCGCTTCTTCTGCGGGACTCATATGATCATGCAAGTCAAAATGCACCAACGAGCTGGGAGGTCATTAACTCTTCGGAATAATCTTTCGAATACAAAGCGATAACTTTCGCAAGGCATGCAAATCTCCTTTCACAGATAATTTTGAATCGTCGTAGCTCCGAATTGCATCATATGAAAACTTGATGCATCTGAACTTCCTGTGGCTTATTTTTTGATACCGCTCGTGGAAATTATGCCTGAGAGCAAAAACTTAGCACACGGCCAAATGTTGAAAGTGCTGAATATGTGTAAAACTCGCTAAAAGGTGCTTATCTCGCCTACATTAGGCATTAGGACTGCTCAACCTCTTCCAGTAATTATGTAGATAGGTCCTTTGGACACAGACGGACCAGGTGTTGGTATCGCATTATTGAAAACCAAATCTTATCCCAATCAATGAATCGGTCTCAAGCTTAGCATTCCCTCTATTTCTCTCTCAGTTTAATAACAAGGCAGCTGTTACACCGTGCAAAAGGTGCTTCCAGCGCAAATCAGTAAGCAGTAGCAGAAATAGAAGCAAAAACACGTTGAGGAATCAGATATCGAAACAGCTATACTTAGGGCCCTTATGCTTGTCTGAGCAGTCCTATCAGGCAAAACCCTTATAGATTGAACAGCAACAAGAAGAAATCAGTGTAGGATAGCGCAACAACGACTTAACGCTGGCGCAATAATCTCGGTAGATTTCCAAGTTGCCAAAAACAACCTTTTCATACGCAAGCAGATTTATTAAACGCTAAATACACTACACTTCTCGAGTAAAAGTTCGCAACTTCTATCTTGGTAACCCAATTATCTGTAACTAAACCCATGGGCCAACAAAAATCAATAAGCTATTGTACTACTGTAGGACAGCAATTAGTAGTCCTTAATCATTTTTGCATTACTATAGCACGAAAAGCCGGCTGGGTCAGAGTGAGTGTTTTAAAGAAGTTGACGGTAGAAGTTCAAAAGCACAAAAACTCAGAATTATAGAAAGTAAGTGCATCCGGTGAAATTCAGCCAGAAGTTGAAGTGAAGCTCTTTCTTCCAGATGTAGGCAGGTGAAAATCATCGAACTAAATGTCGCTGAAGGGTGATTCAGTCGAAATGGGAAACTTCTCGTGAAGATCACCGTCCCGACAACTTTAATCTCTGCCTAGACAGATACCAAGGCAAATTTTAATCAGCAGCAAGCATCTTGGACCCAATCTTAGAAGCAACATTGCAGACGTCAACGTGAAGCGCGCTATACGCAGGCAAATTGAACTTTGCATTTGTCAAAAGAAACTTACGAACAGAAAGTGATTCTGATCAGGGATTTTTGGAGATCGCACAGGGCACCTTCATTTCTGCTTCAGAAAGATTTGGAAGCAGCGAAGTCAAAATGTGATTGCCTTCCGAATTTATCGTAAAAACAGTCTCAAAGCTTACTGAACGAAGCTGCTGAAAATCTTAAGATTGCTATGTCTATCAACGGTGAGTGGACATCGTTTCTAAATCTTTGGTTTAGAGTCAGGAGAACGTGTTGTAAGGAACGCAGCAGATGGCAGTACTGAAATGCTAATACCATCGCGACCTTTTCCTAATATGGACTGCGGTACGTGGTAGCATGTCAAGGAAAAGATCTCGTAAGACTGAGCCTTAGATACTACTATATCGATGTTCGATGCCTATGCTTTCACAGGCAGAGTTCAAGGCAATATGACATTCCTTGCGAATACTGCAAACACTAAAAGTATCTTTTGATTGCGTGACTGAAATTTAAGGTCAAATCAAAATCTTGAATAGTTCGTATCAAGGAATAGTTAAATTCTTGGTAAAAATTACCCATTCAGACCAGGATGACAGCTTCTGTAGAGATACTTACACTTCAAGAGGACAAATGCAATTGCCGTTCACTTCAGCAGTCACTACCCGGGAAGACTCAATAGAACCACTTGCTGGCGGAACGACCCAAATCCAGAGAACTTGATTTTTATTAATGCTGGTAGGGACATCGCCAAACTAGAACAATCAAAACTGGGATCCTGAGCTTCTTGATAATTGAAAGTTCTGGAAGCCTGAAAGAGGGGAATGAGATATCTCAGTCCTTATTTTATTTTAAGCAAGGAATTAAAAGAAGGAGATAAAATCAAAATTGCTACTGGCAATAAAGGTGTGGAAGAAGGAAGATCTAAGTTCTCAATTGTGTGTGCGTGTGTGCGCATTATGAAAAGGCTTTGTTTTTACCATTTTTTAAGTGCTTCATAAACCGAGGGATAATGGGGAAAATCCCTGAGTTAAACATTGTAATAAGACCTTCGATTCGGTGACGCCCATAATCATCCACTCCTGGATTCCATAGCGCACAGCTTTGTCAAGCGTTTGTACTTACGATGTAATGCCATAATCGTCCATCCTCAGTTTTAAAAGGCCGGAAGTTGGACAAGCGTTGTCATCTTCCACAGTGATTTGTCCTTAAAGAAATTCTTCTTATCCGTCACAGCAGTCATTGACTCGCAGAAGTATAGTAAGTATCAACCAGATAACTTTTCAGCATATACAAAAGCTTCTTGTCATTTTGCCGGGCTTTCCGTGGACATGATTTATTTCCGATGTACTACACGGTCAGAAGTGCATCAAGCATATTCACCGACCTCAAGTTTCCAAAGGGCATTCTGATTTTAATGTTGGAATAGATAGCCGCTACATTTCTGCCTTCAGACTCAACTGGAATATTTTTCTTCTAATAGCACTAACACGGAACCTAAACTCTACTTCTAACGCCTTTTAAATAATTTGTCTTCGAGTGCTGAATTAGAGGGCTAAGAATAAGCTTATTATCCTTCTAGCGTTAGCGAAACATAGGTTCTATTGAAATTCAAATTCTTCATTTGTTAATTACTTGTCGAATACGTAACACCCAACGGTTGGGATAAGGTAGGCTAGGGACTTTTAGCGCAGAACATGCCCTGGTTACATACTTCCATGACTTGATTGAGTTCGATCTCCTGGGGTGATTATCGGCGCAAGCTACGCCTTTCCGATACTACCTCTTGAAGCATCGAGGAAAATTTCGCCGCGGTCTATACCAATGGGGAAGAATGCGCTGAATATCTGAATCACGATTCCCAGTTATTCGACGTGACACTAATCATGTAACTAACCACTAGGTCAAGATTCGGTATGGAAATGAAGATCTGATTGAACTTTCGAAATTCGCCTTTTGAAACAAGCTGTCATCAAGTAGGAATTTTCGGCCATCATTAATCCAAGAAGACCATTGGCTTATGAAGGAGCAATAAATCCCAAGTTCCGCGGGATCGCACAAAAGGCTTTTCCCACAAACACTCTTTCTAATATTTCAGGATTCTGTACTTCAGAAAATATCTCAAACGTAAAAATCGATGTTTAGGCGTTGGGAGAAAGCATTTTCAAATGAATTTCCCGACGTATTAGTCAGATTCACTCCATTTATGATAGTCATGGCTTTCCCACTGATGATCGCAAATTTGATCCTGCAGACTTCCGAATATTCGATGTGGCCACTTCAAGTCCTATGGTGTCCATCGTGCTAAGATGATCTGCTTATCCTTTAGGCACACTTAAAAACTATGATCACGACTGCATCATGAATACACTGCGACTAGGCTTCTCGGAAACGCCCTTGAATAATCCTCCAACTCATAAAGTGGTTGAACTCAATAGCATGCCATCCAAGTATAGGATCTCAATTGTTCGTTTCTGGATTCTACATATAAGCCATGGTGGTTGGACTGGCTTGGATTCAGAATTTTTCAAAAGATCAAATTCGATCCATTCACTGCAGAAACTATTGTGTTTTCATGACGGGAGGACAATCACTTTTGTCGTTTCCAGTCATAGGCCTTTTTAATCTTGAGATGATAGAAGCCTTGTGCGACAGCGCTCTTTATTCTCTCGCGGCAACCTGCAAATAATTGATAATAGGACGTAAATCCCAGGGCAATGCATCTTGACATGGTTAGCACCCTTCTCAGCTTTTTCCATTTAGCAAGTATTAATTGCCGCTTCTTCAGCTGGGTTCCCACTCTTCCGGGTACTGGACAATGTGAACTGCTATTCAAACGGATTTTCATAAAATTATTTCCGCTGCTTTGCCGAAACCACATCAAATAACGGTTGCTCGGTTAGATTTTCGATTTTGGGAGGCTTAAAGATCTGAGTTCGCCAACCTTGATAGGTAAGAATTTCTTTGCCATTTTAATTTAATCTCTTTCTCCAAGCGTGATGTCCTGAATCGTTTTTTTCCGTTGAAAGTTTTCTTAGTTCTTGCAATTTGTAAAAAAACTCAACGGCCAAAGCTGAACAGAAGTTCCAATTCGCTTTCTCAATAAAGTGGCGTTCCCCAAAACTGCAGGATTGAAGAACTTATTCCACACAAATGTGGTATCATAAATACCACTCCGAAACAGCTTCATGATTTAATTGGCAGGACCGGCAAAAATCGAGTGTAGTTTGGATTCCTGAAATATTCTATAATCATCGATCGACGATCACCTCCGATTCAATCTGCTGAATTACGATCTGCTGCGTGCGTTTGGGGTCAAAAATCAATGAAAATCTTGCAATCATAGAGATCATAATAAATAGGGATACGTCATCCTTCCTTCAAATCCATCATTACTCGAAGATGCCAGGTCCTTGTGTTCGCTGATAGGCTATCCAAT
>Ga0163217_1105273_pt1 | contig 11583 bp, 3 predicted proteins | sample SynspAceP_FD_185933 | JGI IMG/M metagenome (GOLD analysis project Ga0163217, IMG submission 185933) | Saline lake microbial communities from Ace Lake in Antarctica - Synechococcus sp. Ace-P (PacBio error correction) | ecosystem: Environmental > Aquatic > Non-marine Saline and Alkaline > Saline ... | reverse complement strand
TTCCGCCCTCTGCGGTAATCAAGGATTTTTTCCAACGTTAATGGGCCACCGTCTTCATCTTTTAAATGCCAGAATTTATCGCCAGATGTTATTTCACCAGGATTAACTGTCTAATTCATGGTCGGTTATTCCATTGGTTTGAAGACTTCGTGCATTTCATCGGCGACAGGGCTAATACTTCTTTCATGATTTGATAGGCTTCGCACAAGAGTTGCATTATCGCCGTTATGTCGATGCCGTTATGCACCATTTTTAACAAAGTTGACCTGCGCCATTTTTGCCCAACATAATCACAACCAGGGTGAAACCGTCATCAAACTTTGGCAGATATAGCTTGGAAAATAGTTTAAAACAGCTAGCCATGCTTCTTGCCGAACCATCCGGGCATAATTGGACGCCCTATTTAAAGCACCGTTCTTCACCGCCAGAAACTCCCGCCACCCCACAAAATGAATTACCCTAAGTCAGCCAGATGTTTTCGCGACGAATAGTATCGGGAAAGGATATTACCACCATCAATAATTTGATGTCGCCTTTATCTAAAAAAATGGCACAAGTTGTTTTCAATCGTTGCCGTCAACTGGCGCCAACCCAGACTTGACCATAAATCATGACTTTACGCGGGCGTTCAAGAGACTGCACTAATCTTCAACAGGAATAAGCACCGCGCGATAGACAACCTTGGCACGACATTAATAAAGTTTTTCTACCTTGTCAGTCGAACGGATTATAAGCCGTAACGAGTTAAAAACCTTTACTCGCCTATTTCAGGAATCAGGTTTTCACCCATTAACAGCCAAGGCCTATTAGACCAATATCAGATAGATTTTTCATAGCGTCTCCAATTTTAAACTGAGTTGATGTTCGTGCGATGCGCAAGTTAAACCTTATAATTCAAACCATGCTGCAACACGAGACAGTGGCACAATATATTATTAACATTACCGGTATATTTTAACCGTTAAACAAAAATCATAAACACCTTTTGATGCTCCACATAAAGATTCATGTAGATTAATATCTTTATTTTTCTAACAAATAAAATTATAACCAATAAAAACAATGATCTTTTTTTATTGTGCTGAGGTTAAATCTAAGGTTAAGGCGTTAAAAAGTGTAAAACTGGAACTATTTCAGCCCCTTAAGGCCGGGCCCATGCAACAACTCGGGAAGAAATAGCCAAGCGACACACAGCATGAATATCAGCTTTGGGCCGGAAACCTATTGGTCGTCTATGTCACCGCAACGCGGTAACATTGCACTGGACTGATAATATTGCTTGAACTAGAGCCCAATTAATTTCTATAATATCAACAAGGCAGACAGTTAAAAAAAGAGGCTTGAAGATATCTGGGGAAACCACTGGGAAGCTCAGAGAAGGCCTTTGCTGGTATGTTGTTTCAGCAAGGTAGTATTCCATTTGATGGCGATGCTGGGCGTAAGCATTTGGAAAATGAACAAGACGGATAGGCAGAATGGGAAGAGCGAAGGCAACTGAATTACGAGCAACTATTACACGACTTTAAGGTTACAATGGAAAAATACTATTTATCGGTGGCACCGGCAATATCAGGGCACAGAGTCAATTTTACGCTGTGTAACAATTAAGGCATGGAGTTAAACGTTGCTTGACACGTGGCAATCGAAGTGTCGAGTATCCCTGGGGCGGGAAAATTTATCGTGGGGATATTAATCAAAAATCAAACCCAAGACATGATCGCAAAAACAACAGCTTGGGATGCCGTAGTTCAATTGGATTGCCTTTACCGGCTGACGATTGTAAACCGAGACATCAAGATTATTTGCCAACAATACCAGCAATATAAATTTATATCAGCTCAGCATCTTGTTATCAAAACCCGTATCAAATTCCAATTATACTGAGTCAACCACCATTGGCCAATCCTTGGTGGCAATATTTCTCGTGACAAAATTGCCCGTGAAAGGACGCTCTTTAACCAAAAGGCGTACCGAGAAAACAGGCTTTTCCCATGTGCATTGTCAGACCTTCTCTGACCTATGACACGGTTATTTACCGCTGCCCATTGGAGCATTGGAACCCATTTACAACGTCACTTGAACGTATCAACAAGGAAAGCCCAATAATCGTCCAAGGTGACGGTAACCTCATTGTTTTACTATTACTTCATGCAAGGTGACTTCGCCAAAGGATTTGTCGGTTTATTAGGCCGACAAAACCACCATAGGCCACGCGTTTCACATCACCAGTGATGAAAAGTCTCAATTGGGATCAAATTAAACCATGCCGTGGCTTGCTTGCCAGTAGGTGTCGAAACCCAATATTGTCATATTCCATCGATTTCATTGTCATGTATGCGCCCGACTATACCGGCGACCTTAGTTTGGGTGATTTAAATCCCATAGCGTGACTTCTTTTGATAATAGTAAAAATCAAACACAATTTGGTACCTGACTTTTGTGCACTATTCCCTTAATATTCGGCATAAAACAGACCACTAAATTGGTTTACAGGGAAAAGCCTGAGCGACAAAAAAATTGATCATCAACTGAAGCGGCTAAGCGACAAAATAATCAAGCAGTATCAAACAAGCGTTTAACTAATGTGCAGAAGCTGTGCAGAACTAAACACAAGAAAGAACGCCAGAATTTATGTTGTTCAGCGTATAGGGGGACTCACCTCACGGGCTATACTGGAATCATTGCGCTATCTAATTAAAACTCTTTTTTGTCCTTTTTAGGACTCAACTTACGCTTATTTCTTAATTGCGACCACTTCTCGGCAAGGTGGGAGTTTTGAGCGCGGGTTCTTAGACTTTATCAGTGGCCAAGAAAACCACAACGTTTGCAGCTTGTAGCGGAATGATCTAATTACTGAATATAGTAGCCGCGAGTTAATGTGGATTAAGATACAGCAAATGGGTTTAGACACTATATTTACGCCAAACATTTTAATACACGCGCCCACTTCAAGCACCTAATGAACCACGGTAGACCTCCACCTAATGGCAGAAGTCTTCCAGAGCAAAACGAATTTTTCTAAACCAAAACATCGGCCCACCCCTTTTACTTTACGACTCTGCTAATAATAGTTGTGTCGGGTGATATTCGTTTCGCCAACAAACAAGCGACTTACATCAGGCTTACCTTTGTACTAGCAAAACGAAAATTGGGCGAATTGCGCAGTTGGCCTAAAAGCGGTGAAGCGAAGGCTCCTTGTGCCAGTGCCTTTTCCCCAAAAGAACAATTTGTGGACCAGTATGGTGATTGGGCCTTATTTGTTTAATCTGCGCTGGATTCAGTCTTTGGTTAACTGACTCAGTGTTACTAACACCCATTTAAAACAAGTGCTTAGTGGCGTATCGAAACTTTTCAAAGGGTGAATTACAAGTTACATTTTTCCCATTCAACGTAAAGACGAACTTGGTTCAGTTGATGGATGATGTTGCAAAATTTTATCGAATGTACTCGACAAAAACCGCAGCGCTAAAAACGTTGGTTTGCCGATATATCCCACGAACTGGCGTACGCCATTGACTATATTAAGCGGCGAAATAAGATGCGCTAAAAAGCGGGTATTCGCCCCCTTTGATCACAAGCAGTTGGAGTCGTTGTAAGAGCAGGAAACTATTCGGTACGCCCATTTGGTAGACGATTTATATCAGTTGTCATTATCCGACATTGGCGGATTACGTTATCCAGTTTGCCACGATTAATCCAGTGACTGTTTAGCCAAAGTATTGGGCACCATGGGCCGCACATTAGAAAGATAAAGTTTAAGCCTTAAAAGTTGGACATGTCAGCAAGATTTATCCACTGGTTGCCGATTCTCAGCGTTTAGAGCAGCTATTTGTTAATTTACTGAACAGACGCCTTGCATTCTATACTCGACACTCCAGGAACGTATAGAGATCAGGCCTGTACAGACCAGCAACCATAATATTATTATTTTGAGATAAATACGATAGCGGCACCTGGCGTTAATGAAACCGAATGTGAACTTCCTATTTGCCCCCCTTTATCGACACAGATGCCGCCAGAACAGACGAGCTTCAGGGCAGGTTTGGGTTTAATGTATTTTGTTCGCAATATTGTTGAGGCCACACCAAGTCAGATTAAGGCTTTGCCAAAACTCGCTGGGCGGATAGCGATCCATATCGAATTACCCAGCAACAAGAGAAGCCGCATGAGTCAATCAACAACAAATTACTGGTGGTAGAAGACGAACCTTAAAATTGCACAAATTCTGGTGGATTTTTACTAGGATGGAGGGGCCTTTAAGTTCATTGTCCTCAATGATGGCCCTGCACGCGGTTGAATTTATAAACCAAAAGCCAACCTGACTTTATTATCTCGACAATCATGTACCCAATAAAGATGGTTAAAGCATTTGCAAAGAAGTGCGTCAGTTTTCGAATATTCCCATTCTGATGCTAACGCCGCGGAGTGGATGAAATTGAACGACTTGATGGGTTTTAGGATTTGGAAGGCCGATGATTACGTATTAAGCCTTTTTTCGGCCTCGTGAAGTGGTAAGCTCCGGGTACAAGCCGTATTACGCAGGGACTCAAGCAGACAATCACGAAATCTCTCATCACTTACAAAATATTTGAATTAGATGCTCGACACGCCCGTTTCAATGTCAATCGCATCAGAAATTGACACTCGATCGAACTAAACCCCTGTTGAGTTTCGATAATGTCTATTACTGGACTTTTCAGTCAATTAAACCTGCTGTGGTTTTTTGCCGGCATAGTTTGTTGGTGCAGCCGCCAGTTACGAAGATGAACAGGATAGTGAGTTTCACGCCACTATTGACAGCCACATGAAAAAACTTGCGCAGTAAAACATGGCTCTAGCAGTCCTGCGCAAAGACTTATTACATTTCGGTTTATGGCAATTGCGCCTACAAATTGCAGTAATCTACTCTCTACCGATTTAAGGGGTATTCAATAGTTTGATACCCTAGCCCATGGCATATAACAAGATTTGGCTCTTGCCTCGTATACTATGAGTCTAATCAAACCACTTGCCATACTGGCTTTTTCCGATTTTATTTAAAAGGCCTCCGACGACTTTGTCCAACTGTCCATCAACCTTTTAGCCTTCAAGGCCTCTTTACCGGCCTGACTGGACTGCTGCATTTTGGGTCTTCTTAATTGTCTAAATTCATTAAGCTCTGAATACAAAACGTTTGCCTTCCCCCTCGTGAATACAGCGACCTAAACGGCATTGAGTACTGTCGTGAAAATCAGACTGGTCTTCTTTTTAGAATCTGCGGCCGAACACTTTATAGATATCTACTTTTCCACACCAGTATGATTCTAGTTTGACCGTTTTGCACCAAAAAGTACTGTAGGCTGCGCGGGCCTGAGATGACTTTAGACAACTATCTTTTTGCACTTTGGTAATATCAGTCACCGAACTATTAAATTAGAACGCAGCCGATTGTGTACATGCGGCGGTTTGATCAGTCTATTTTCGTATAATGTAAGTCGAGACCTTTGAAGTCTGCTCACGTTGCTAGACTCTGAGGTCCAGGGCTGAGATTTCTCATCTGGAGGCCTGCGACTAACCGTCTGCTTCAAGTAGTACGTCTCAACATCATCTGCCACCACGCAAATCCGCCCGACCTTGACTCAACGGCATCTGGGCCGCTTCTATAGCCGCTCTATCTCTCGTTTAGGGGACTAATTAAATTAGTTTGTGCCGAAAAGTGATTGAATTTGTTTGAAAACAAAGGAGTTCTATTTCTAAGGCTGATTGCGAATAGCTTACCGATAGATTGGCTTATTTCGGCCTGACTGCTAGTAGGTTTTTTTAGGACATCAAACACATTCATTTAAGGTGGTGCTAATATGGGGCAAAACTCACTTAGGGAATTTTCTAAGCGTTTTTTTCCATCAGCAATACTTTGTGCGAATTTCGCCACTTCTTGACGCACACCATCAAGCCATGTCTATTGAACTAAAAAACAAGTTTATTAATCAGCTTGTTCAGCCTTATTTTGGCTAACTACACGTTTCAACTTCTGACTTAACTTTCTTCTTTCAGCCTTAAGGCATGTCCAAGTTGTGCAGACCCAAATCATTGGTTTGTCTTTGGTCAGCTCGCTAATTTTATGTTTCTAGTTCTTTTGTACCTTTGACGATTTCAACATGTTTTTCCTCATAAGGCTAAGGCAACTAATCTTATATTTATCGAACGTTTAGGCAATAAACATTAGCAATGCAAGCTAAGTATTAGCTCAACTCGCCTAGCTCGACAAAAAACAAAGCATCTGCAAGCGTAATGTGGCACACATATTAAAAAAAATGCTTTGTTTATCGATGTTTACCCCATACTAATCTCTTTCTACTTTAACAAATATAGAGGAATGCAGATTAATTATGAACTCAGCCTGAAACAAGTGAAGAAACAGCCAAAGGACCTCATTCTGTGACTGTTTAGCCGATTCCAAAAAAACTATGCACCTTAGTTAATATCGAAATTGGGGTAACAATTTGCTGCTTCTACCTTGGATCATAAAGCTTCAAGTAAGTAAATAAGCTAAAAAAAAGCGAATCAAAATGATTCACTTGAGTTTATTTGGGCGCTAACTCTCATGCACATCAAGAGCCTTATTCAGCCGCTTTTTCTGGCTAAAAGTCCCGCAGTTACATACCAAGCTAAACTTGCGTTCCACCCTTTTTCTGATTTAACAGGCCTTTTCTATTTCCAGAAACCTGAAATATTATCCAGCGGGCGGACGCGCGTTGAAGCGAAAGTCTTTCAAATCCAACGGTGTCACACCCCGTAAGGTCGCGCATATTTTCCATCATTTCAATATTGTGCACGTAGACATTCGGCTTGAAACTCTTTCAGTCCAAATAACGTCTTTTTTATTCATGCAATCCTTTTAAGTGCTCCCTGCCCCAACTTCACTCATGATAATTGGCTTTTTCATAGTGTGATTCCCAGCGCAGGTTGCTGCAGTCTGCAGGCTTGGCGGGAATACAACCGCAATAGCTATTGATACCGATCAATATCGACAATATTTTGCCAGTGGATCATCGATAAGCTTGCCATCAGCGAGGGTACTTTGCGTATCATAGCTGCCGTTGATAAGGTCTACTTTGGATCCAGGTGCGACGGGCGGTTTTGATTAAACTTACTTAAGAATGTAAGGCGAGCATCTTCAACAAGGTGTTTCATTCGCCACAGAACCACATAATAATGGCATTGCACGATTTTTATCTCGGGTGATCATTTCAGTCAGTTTGTTTTCTGCTTTGCATTACACTTCTTTCTATCAAACATTTCACCGTCCAGTAACAGGGATTTTCAGACCAAAAACTAGCAAGCCCATTTCATCTGCGATCTAAGCATTCATTTCATTATGTGATAATGGGCTAAATCGACAAAGTTTACAGCCCCTAATTCTTTGGCTCCATGTTGATAAGGTACGAGCATCTGCTTTCACTCATGCCCGACCACGCAAAAGTGGAGATTCTTCATGAATTACTAATGCCACGTTAAAAACATCGGACTTGCATTAACAAAAATTCAGTGCCTTCGAACTTTTATTAGAGCGGAAAACCAATTTTATCTTTTACCAGTTTCACCATTTAAAGGCTAACGACACATCCATACAGTTTAGGGGCTGCTGGTGGACCAAAAAGGCTTGCGGTCCGCTTTGATGTTTCTCAAAATTAGGCCTTACCTTAGCATCTTAATTGCACCGTAGTATTAATTTCAAACTCAGGAATCGAGACGATTCACCTCATTCTTTTTTTACCCGGAGCAGAACACGACTCACCGCCCCACGTAAACCATCTCCTTTTTCGTTTTAAACGAACCAGTGTAATCAGCAAGATATCGCCTCAGGCCAGTTCAAGTAAAGGAAACAGAACGAGGTAATACGCCATAGTTACCACCACAGTCAGTATTAACCAGTAGGTAACCTGATCCCGCTCACGGCGGATTATCAAACTAACAATCACAAAGTTGTTCTTTGTCTTTAATTGCTCTGTTTACATCAAATTGCGAAAGAGGTAAATCCCCCTTCATTGTTCACCTACTTTGCGCGTTACCGTTTACATAGGGGACGAATTGCTTTGTAGTTGACCGCGCCAAAGTGCATGACATATCGTTTGTTTGATACCTTTTCCGACATTGAAACTCTTTGATACCAAACTGTTCCCCTCATACAAAAAGAGCTGCTCTTCCTGAGAATATTCAATCCCCTGGCACGTTTATTAAGGAGAAAGTTTCAAAATTATATTCGAACTTAAATCATCTTTATTTTTGGGCCTTGGCATTTTTAAAAAGTAGCCAATTTCATGCGGCTCATAGCGGGTGGTTGTAATAACCGTTTTCATAGGGGATCTATAATACGATTGCCATTGGCCATCTAAGCTTAATGATTGGCCCGCTGATGGGGGTTATAATAAAAACAGAGTTTTGCTCTATGCCCCGACATGCATGCTGGTGAAAAACCAAACACCAACAATTAGCGTTAAAGTTCAGAAGAATGTTTGCTGACAACAAAAATGTCCTTTGTAATAGGGCTAATTAGCCGTGCTTAGCCTTTAAAAAGTAATAACATACTGGCTTGCTCCAAGGGATACTACACTGGTTGTGAAGCAATTAAAAAACTCATCTATGCTAAAGTGCTTTATGAAAAATGCTCTGATTCAAGGAGGGTTAATGTTTTGTAGAAACCGCACAAATAGACACCTATTACCAAACTATCTATCCATACTTTTTGCGTTGTACATTTTTTGCTCACTCAATTACTATGCAAGTACTAATTTAACTCGAATTTAGTTTACCCTAACTCAGAATCTCAGATTGACATAAGAGTTGGAATATCCCCTACAGCTCTCGAATTGGCTTTAGCAAATAACGTCGTACCTTACACGCTGGTTCCTCAGATACCAGCAACGACACAAAGTCGCGCCACTAAAAACTATTGCAAAAGGTGAGGGGAAATATAGGACGTCGTGTGGACCATGACTAATATTGAACGGGAAGCTGAATTTTTACGATACGCATTCCGCTTTTACAAAGGTTGATTGGTTGGCGAGTGCTTATTATTCAAACAAGAAAATCAAGGCCTATTCTGAGCAACATTAGCAATCTAAAAACAACTGAATGTAAATTATTGGCTGGTCCCAAGGCCTTGATTGCCAGATAACCCGGCAGATACGCAGATACATAAAATAACGCATAAAGTAGAAACGTCCACCAGCTATGAAACCTTATTTTGATTATGTTGCAAAAAAGGGCCGCTTCGAATACTTTCCCCGCTCTATTTAATCGAGGTTTGGCAAGAATTAGCCCCACAGCCACAACATGGATTGGCAGTAGAAAAACAGCTATTATTGTACTACCAACGGCCATGTAGTATTTGTCAAAAAAGATAATACCCAGCTTGCGAATCAAATAGAAAAAGCCTAAACAATAGCAATCGCTGCATGGCTCATTTGACGCTTATTTTATGCCTTTAAACCAGGAGTTAATTGAAAAATCCACACTGCATGCACGAAATATAATTTACCCTCTCAAATCCTCACTTCCCCGCACTTCCAGCGCTTGATAACCCTCATCTATGGTTTTAGCCCTTAAGGTGAAAATACATCAGAGCCCACACCTTCGTTAGGCTTGATGAATAAGACTATAAATCACCTATTAGGCTGAAGATTTTGCCAACACATCTACCACAGCATAACATACTTCATTCACCTGCATACCTTTACCCATTCTGACTTCCAAAAAATACTTTTGCACTTTCAGTGCGTTCTCTATTATTGGCTAAGCTCAAAGACCCATTGAAATCGGATTAGGTGATGACGCTCTGTACAGCTTAACAATGCCGCTTCTCTTTACTTGCCTGACTGCGCAATAAAAAACTATGCTTGGCATCGGGCTGCACTTGTTTTTCGATTCAAACAAAGGTCTCCGACTGGTTACGACAAAACCAGTCAAATCCCTTGTTGCTTGAGTTAACTGTGCAAGAGCGGAAACAAGGCAATTTGATTAGTCACGCTCAATACATCTCACGATTACTGGGTATTGCACTCCTTGATATCTGTCATCAGATACTTTTATGTCACTATAACCGTTTGCCACCATTTTTAGCTGCACCGATATTGCGGTTCCATGGCACAAAACCAGCTAGGACGAGCTTTAAGAATCAAAACTCGCCTTTAAAACGTTCATGTTTTTTCATGTTATATTTTCCTGGTTTATTGGGCGGGATTTACCCATGCCTTACTGATGGCATCGAGCTCTTGTTTGTTTATTTACATGGCTCACCCTTCGATTATTGTGGATCGATCAGCGTTATCGAGCATTTGGCATTCGGTTTAGTCGCGCTGGCGATATACATTTTGATCTTGCTCTAGCTGACTAAAACTAGTTTGCCTGAATGCGCCAGATTAGGATTCCTCACGACAAGCAATACTGTTACTGAGTACACGGCATCACTGAGGCTATATGACGACAGTATTGCCCTTGCAGATCCTAAAACTTAAAGCTCGCTTTGGCATAGTTTTGTTTGATTTGGTAAGTATCACCTTGTTCGCCGCTGCCTTAAATTATCTAAAAGCCCTAGCTTGTGGGGCTGTTCAGTGGGCACTCAAAGTCGCCACTTTCTGTTGGCCCAAATTGGCCTAAACCATACCAAAAAAAACATGGCAATGCCTGACAGCTAATGCGGCAGTGTTTACTCAGGCCCATTGTGTAATTTTCTCCACCCCCTAAGCTCAACCACATTGTCACGATTTTGCGCTTTCTTGGCCAGTAAAAACACTGATACTGGCAGTACAGGATGACGGTCAATTGCACTGGGCATTGGGCGGCAACCCACTCATCAACTTGGCTAAATCGCCAAGCGCATAGCTAAGTCATCGTCACTTAAAAGTAGCTGGCGTATCGCCTGCATTTTCATTCTTCAGGTAATATCTGCACTCTAAAAAAGCACAGAGTGTTGGTCGCTAACTACTTCATGCAAAAAAAGCCCTACCTTGTTGACCTTCCTTTTACTATTTCCAAAAGTGCTAGTGCGCGCGCCCTTGATAGACGACTCATTACCCGTTCCTAATGGAGCTCTAAGGTCTCAGCCACTTCTTTGATAAAGACAAAACCTTACCGCCACTAAAGGAACCAAAATAGAACGTGGTTCATTGGGCAAGTTTGCATCGCAAGTATATTTCACCTGATCAATTGTTTCTGCCTAGCGATAAGATATAATATACTCAGAATTAGAGAATCCGCATAGAGTACTGCTCTTAGGTGTAATCAGGATTCTTTGCGCGGCCACTGACACGAACTTTACGCGCTCGATATTCATACAATTCCAAAATATTACGACAGGAACTTCCATAAATGCCCAATTTAATTTTATAACCTCAAGCATCATCGGCATCATTGCCCGCCGGACCCCCAAATTATTTTTCATCTATGGTGGTTGTTACTAAGTCCGGTCCGGCATCGGTATAAATTACTGCCCAGGTTAATGAAATAGGGCCCAAAAGCGCCGCAACATGGGTAGTAAAGTAGTTGAGTTGGTTATTCATTATTATCTCTCTTAGTGCAAGACGGAGCGAGCTAATCTTCTCT
>Ga0163217_1113863_pt1 | contig 11584 bp, 8 predicted proteins | sample SynspAceP_FD_185933 | JGI IMG/M metagenome (GOLD analysis project Ga0163217, IMG submission 185933) | Saline lake microbial communities from Ace Lake in Antarctica - Synechococcus sp. Ace-P (PacBio error correction) | ecosystem: Environmental > Aquatic > Non-marine Saline and Alkaline > Saline ... | reverse complement strand
CGCTTAAAACACGCAATTCGGATTACTGGATTTATTGGCTTTTTGGGATTGCGTTCCCAAGTTTTTCACAGCGGATTCTTCCACCAGACTAGGGACTGGATAAATAAGATCGGTCAGCTGACCTTGGCACTCCAAGAAAAAAAATAACATAGAAAGCGCGGCACGGAAATTACTTCGAAACAGGGTATTTCGCGATTCCAGGAAAAAGCCAGCGATCGAATGGAGAAGCAATGGCAACTAGCCTATGAGATCGGCTTGGAGGTAGGAGATCATTCCCATGCGAGCTGTGCCGTGTAGCGGAACTACCCAGAGGTCTTTTCATGCGTGGGGTTCGCTTTGATCAGATGAATCAACTTTGGAACTCCTACTGGATTTCTTAAACCGCGTCCGAACATGAAAGAGGCTATTTTAACCCTTCTAGGATCCGACAAGTAATAAAAAACCTAAGAGCCAAAACGGAATTCTTCAGATTGATTTGTCAGATGAGTCCTTTTGAAGAAAACAGTTACATCTCAAAACTGGAAAAAATTTTAACCCCGTCCACTTTGCTCATTTTTATTTTTATAATAAAATGTCCGCATTGTTCTCTGGGGAGAAAATGATGCCCGGCATTTGAGGGCTTGAAAATCTCAGAAAAAAAACTCTCAATGACTCACCCGGATGCTTCATACTGCGGAGCATTTCTTTTGGGAAGGAATGTCCTGGCTACGAAAATCAAGACAGCCGGAGCCACTAGTAGGCTTTCAGATGGACTTTAGAAGGCTAAAGAAAATTAGGGTCAAAAAAATTAAAAAACTCTATAGTACTCAATGTGCCTCTAATTTTGAAACATAAATACCAAGTCTTAAGGGCTGAATTGGAATGGCTAGCCCAACCGACTGGATCTGGCTCAAGCTCACTATTACTTTAGCTATTGAGGCTGCTAATGAATTACGATTATCTTCAAATTTCAAGCTCGGCTAATCTGCGTCTTTTCAAATTGAAATAATTGGCCAGCTGGGGGATGAAGGTTTATCGCCCTGATTCATTTTGAATGATGCCGAATTACCTATATGATTTTTTGGGTGCAAAGCGGGAATAGCACAGCACTCTCTGGAAAAAACGGATCGGAATATTAAATTTGTCAGAGAAAAGACCTGCGGCTTAGAATGAAAAATAGCAGTGCCCCAACGCCGGGTAACTTCATTTTCTTGAGGCAGGATTTTAGATTTTGGCCTTCAGCTGGATCAAATCCTCGAAGCAATCAGTAGGAAATTCGCTTAAAGACCTCTTGGATGTCATGATGCAAAGATTGATTATCGAAAATGGCAGGTGCGCAACGCATTGGTATTCTGAGGTAAAGGAGTGAAAAGGGTTTTTGTGGTACAGTCGAAGCTTGCACCGAAAATAAAGAGCCCTTACTCTTCAAAAAAATCTCCTCTTGCGAGATTTTGATGGATTGGCCAAAAACGTGGGTCAAAGAAGCATCGATACCAAGGAAAAGTGTCATTTCTGGAAATTGCGACTTTGGATTAACAAGGTTAGCTTGGATAGCTATATCAAAAAAATAAAGCCTAAATCCATTCCTCTGCGTTCGCCTGCTAAGCATCTGAATGTTTGGGAATCATGTATTTGAAAATATCTCACCGAAGGAGTTTTCATCTTAGAGGCGGGCTTGGCCTGTTTAATATTCCTCAGGTCAAAAAATTGGGGGCGCTATCTCCCTCGAAAATGCCCTCTCTATATGAAAGATTATGGAAGAAAAAACTCCAACTAACGAACTAAAGCAGCTCAATCAGGGAAATTGAATTAAATCCGAGGAGCTACTTTAAATATTTCCCCTCCGGATGTAGCTCAAAGAAAACTCCAAAAAACCAGGGGCGATTCCGAAAGCAAGAGCTTTGATCAAGGTCACTGTGATGTTTACAGACATTGTGAATTTTTCGAAATTTTGCGAGGATCTGTCAGCAGAAAGAAACGGTTCGTCTCTATGCTGAATCAATACTTATTCTGGAGTTTGACCAGAATTGTAGAAAATGAATGGTGATGGGAAAATCAAAACGTAGGGCGGACAGCCTACATGTTGCGCTGGCAGGCGATGAACAAAAAAGCGGACTTTCGATCCAAAAAAATATGATCAAGCAGCGCATTTTGAGATGATTGACTATATACTCGCTCAAAATGCTAAAAATCTTGAAAATGGAAAGCCTCCTATCGATATGCGAATTGGGTGCCACACGCGTCCTGTCATTGCGGGATTCGTAGGACTTAAAAAAGTTCGCCACGACATCGGCGATACGGTAAATATTGCTTCACGATGGAAAGTTCGAGTGAGCGGGTAAGGGTGAATAATTCAGCGGACGACGAAATTGCTGGTCGAACCATTCAACTGCGTTCTCTAGAGGTGAGATTGGAGGGTCAAAAATAAAGCTTTGGGTAGTGACATGTATTTTGTATATGAAAATTAGGGAATTCAAAAGGCTGCGAGGTCTTTTGTTTTTTAAGTACCATCCAATTAGCAGTGAACAGCTTTAAAAACATGAAGTTTGAACTGCCCGAACTTGATTTAGCGGCCAAAGAAGCTTTATGGCGATAGAAGGAAATCAATATTTTAAATCAAGTTTTTTTCAATTTAAAGCTTTAACAACATGAGTTATTTATCTTACCCAAGGATCAATTTTGGAGGCAGATTTTTTACGGATCCCTCACGGTAAATTAATGATTCCTACCCATACGAAGTTGGCAATGACCAGGCCAGGCTCCATGGCAGAATCCATGGCTGCATCGATTTCAGCTGATCGATTGTGCCTATTCGATCCGTGATCAATGCAACGGTCAGACTTCTTGATCCCGCTTGTAGGCCAAAACCTGTCGCCCATACAGACAAGCCAAAGCGCTGCCAAGATAGCTGACCTGATGTGTATCAGCAAAAACGTCCCCACCATCTTTGGTATGCAGTTTTCGATTCCCATTGGTAACCACATGCAGCTCTTTGTAGGCACCGTAGATCCGGCTGTCCTTGAATCATAATTTGGTGGCTTTCGTCTAGCTACTCGAAGTTGGAGAGCGACTCTGAACTATGGGTCATACAGCTTTGGAGGAGATATGGAATGCTTGCGGAGTGTACCAATCAGTCATTCGAGTGGAAGAGTCGCTTGGCCAGCAGTTGGGGAGCTGCACCTGCACTGGATGAGTTGAAGTCCAAACCTTGTTAGGAAATGGTTGCTTATTTACTCTCCGCTTACGATTTGTCGTAGATGGCTATCCAATGTTCCTGAGGACAAAAATTATCAAACGGGCCGCTTTGATCGGCTCTATAGGTCCTCTTCGAAAAGTCAGAACCTCGTTAATCCTTGTGTCGTTGGGCTGATTGAAGGCCCACAGGTTCAAAACTGACCTTGGTATTATCCCACGGGTTTTTCAAATGTCCATTTGTTATTTGGACGTGAACGAAAAACTTCTGGCTATTAGATCTCGCAAATGGAATCTGTAGAGCAAAACTGCTGGTGGAGGACCGGTGGATCTCGGCCACTCTGATAGCCAAAGTTCAATATTCCAATTCAACGGAGGAAGCTGGTGAAGTGGGATTATTAGAATTCAGCGTGGAGAATAATTCCCAGATCGCTGGAGATCCTTCTGACTGATGAGCAAATTATTTTGGTGGAGCAGCCAATGAATCAGTTTGTACACTTCACGAACTGTATTGGGGAGATCGAGGAAGTATTTAAAGAACAACCGGAGACGGTAAATAAAGAAGTTGAGATTCGACCCATTCGAATGACCGCCAACCTGGCCACCAAGACGCAGACGCCGAGTTTTTGCAGGTAAAAATGGGGATACCTCTTGCGGGAACTCAGTTGGCTTTGGAAGTATTTCTGCTTCATGGCGATACTCGGGAGCAACAGTTCCTCTTCCAATCAGGGAAAACACACCACAAGCAGACGCGGGCCACTCAATGCCAATAATCACGGAAACAGTATGCCCAAGGATTTGCAAATAGTAAAAGTCTGGAAGTATTAAAAAATCCAGGAGCTTCGAAAAACTCCTCAGCTCGAGTCAAACTGTATTTTATTCAACTTTGGGAATTCCTAATCGACCGAAGGCCCACTTGATTTTCTCAAGCAGCGATAATTTCCTGGCTGGGTTGGTCTGCTTATGTGTGAATTGGAAAACCGGCTTTCGAAGAAATTGAAAAACTTGCTTTCTGGGCTATGTCAAGCTCTTTCCCGGAATGACTGAAAAGATCAATTTTGATCGATATTAAATCTTTTGAATTTTGCAAAAAATCCCCTTGGAATTCTATGGAGTAGGGTCCAGCGACCGCTCGGCATCGCTAGCGGGCCATTGGGTTTTTTATGACCAGAGATTTCAACGTACAAGATAACATGCCGGTGACTTCGAGATATTGTCTCTGATGAAGCCAGCTAACCATGTTGCATTACATTAAACAATTATTCAGAGCAGCCCGCGCTCCCCAGAATCTAAACTCTAATCCATTTCTATGAAAAAAATCAATTAATAGCTCCCTAATACTATTCATTTGCAGGTAGTTGCTCTTTTATCGGCATTGCGGAAAATCAGGAAATACGGAAACTGAAACGCTAATCAAGAAGCTCTGGGTAGAAGTTAAATGACCGATTGGATCCGAATGTTCCAACCAGACGTTTTGCCATATACTATTGAATTTGTCGAGCAGGTTTTTTAAAGGTAAAAAAGCCGCTTTCACTGGTCTGCAATCCTATACCAAAGCAGTCAACAAAGCCGGTGAGATTTTAGTGATTCGGGAGGCGAAAGCAAGGCTACATACTTTCATTGCCAGCTCCAGCGGATAATTTCCTTGCAGGATTAGTGCCAATAATCTTCTTTTTGTATAGATCCTGCTTCAGGTTAATTTTTGGCTCTTTTGCATCTAAATTGGTCTCCCTGATGAGCTTTTCTGCTCCGTTGCAATCAATTTATCTTCAAGGCTACCATGACCTGGCGGACAAGACGAAATTGTACATAGTCGGCGGTTACGCGTTGGGAAAAAGCCGACTGGGTACCTCTGCGCCATTCGGAAATAGGTATCTCTAGACGCTATGCGTTTATCTCCACTGATAGTTCTACTGACCTTGGATGAGATCCATCAGGGTTCATCGTTCGGATATGAAGACATTTGGGACGATCATGCGTTTTCAAGTGAACCCCTCACGGCAGCGATGCAAAAGTTGGAGCTTCGGCAAGTCAAATATCAAGTTTTAATGGAGTTTGGGTCAGATGATAGGTTGGCCGATTCACGGAGGAGAATTATCCAATTTTGAACGGCTTAATTTTTTACCTGGTTTTCGGGCACGCGATTTGATGCGGACCAATACAGAGGCATTTGGAGGCACAATTTTACTCAGAAGTATACGGAGGAATTCAGAATATTCACACTCAAGTTACTGCGTGCTGACTCTGTTTGCATACTCTCTGAAGCTATGAAGCTACCAAAACGGCTGATCCAGATCGACTCTCTTACAGTATCGGAAAGTTCATGCGCGTGGACTGACCTATCTCGGTAAGCCGATTATCTCGATGCCATGTACTGGAAGGGACTACGAATTAAGGCTTTGGGGAGAGATGTTTCTTCCGGGATCATCAGGTGGCTATGATACCGATTTATATACACAAGGCCCTCAAAAGTCAGTTCCGGTAGTCAAAAACAGGATGTTCATCAGAAATTCAGGTACAGTATGAATGTCCTGTTTCATCATCGATCTATTGATGATCAATCTGCTACCAAATCTATGTATTACACCTGTTTGGTGGAAATCGGATTGTACTATTATTCTCAGACTCCGGAGCAAAAAAGAATTTTATGATCTTGCCACTTCTCAAGGCAGAAATGACTGGAATTTCCTTTCGTGGCAGATATCAGCACGTTCCAGAATCTGCTGATGGGGTGTATCCGGAATATATCACACTCAAACCCAATTCCTTGGGAAATTACGGCTACTGGGTTCCAAGTATCACATTTTATAGCGATACGATCTTTTATTTGATTAGGCAAAAAGACTGAGAGTTGGTATTAGTCCAAATTGAGTCAAACTCCAAGTAGGAGAGAAAAGTATTGCAGGGTTATTATTCTAGGAGGAATCGAGGGCAGCGGGCTCCATTGGCCGGAGATTCCCAACAAAGGACATGGGCGAGGCAAGTCAATGTTTGCAGTTTATTGTTACCAAAACGCTTCACGGTGCTATCCCTTCTAGTTTTGCGATCAAGGCAGATCCGAATACGCGGTAAAAAGCAAAAAATTCTTTTTAACCGCTTAAGGACACTTTTAAGGTTTCTCAAAGGACGCAAAGTGATTACTTGGGGTTAAATGCTCAAGCCTTTCTCCAGTTGGATGATCTTTAGACATGGGCCTTAGGTTGATGTTCGTAACTTTAATCTTTTACTGTTTCTGAAATCTATTTTACAGTCAATGTCTTGAAATAGCATCGCATTTTCGCCAAAGAAGGGGCATAAAGGTTTAGTTAGAATTCTCAAAATCTGAATTGACTTGTGAGGTGCATTAATCATTCATTTGTATTTAGCTCTCTATGCCCGTGCATTTTCAAGCGTATTTGCTTTATTTCGCCAAATGGATTTTCAGTGTGTTCTCCTAGACCGATTTCGAGAGGGTATTGGCAACAATGACCTGGTTGGAAGCTGTGGCCGTGGTATTTGGATAGCGTCAGTTTTTCTATACTCCTATGCGTGACAATATATGGGTGTATCCCACGGGGGATCGTTTCCACCCTTATTTATGTCTGGATCTGCCTTCAGTATAAAGCTCTATTGCGGATGTTATGGGGATCAATTGCCTATTATTTTGGCATGTCGAGTTTTTGGTTTCGTATGTTTGGCACGCATCCGAAAGCGGGTTGAGAAAGGTCCTGCCAAGTCACTTGGACTCAAGCCATCAGGTTGCGTGATATCAATCGGTATTTTTTTGCTTTCCTATGTCGTTTTATATCTTGTGCTTTCAAGATTTACCGATTCAGACGTCCCTTATTTGGGCATTCATTTACCACTGCTTTCTGCCTTTGTAGGAATGTGGTTGATGGCCAAAAGAAAGTGGAAATGGATTGCCTGGATTATTTACTGATTTGGTTTCGGCTTCCAACTTTATTCTACAAAAGGATTAATCTTAACCTTCCTTTCAATTTTCCTCTTTTTCACCGTTTTGGCTACCTTGGGACTGATCGCTGTGTGCGAATCAAATTCTGCCAAAGCATATGCCAATAAAAAATACTTATCCTAGGACCGAATCGACGGGAAAAAAGCACCCTTGCGCCAAAGACTTATCCACTCATTTTATCAGAGCCATGGGCTCCCAGAGTTTTCTAGAGAATATCTTGAAAAATGGAAATGGACTATGATTTTGAAAAGACTTATCCACAATTGCTAAAGGTCAATTAAGAGCGGAGGATGTGCGGGTCAAACTGCCAAAAAGAATTCCTCTTTTCTGCGACACTGACTTGAGAGTTATCCACATTTGGTCAGCGCATTCTTTGTGGAAAAAACCAGCCCCTGGATTATTTGGAAGAACGAGATAGGGTATATGATTTAATCTTGTTGACGGATATTGATAGGATTGGGACCTGATCCTTTGCGCGAGCATCCAAGAACCTGAAATGAGATTTCTTTTTCAAAAAGTATTTGGAATTAGCCTAAATCAAGTGGATTCCATTTGAAAAGCATTAGTGGATCACGTGGAGAGCGACTCAAAAAGCAATAGGCTACGCTGCAGATTCAAAGAAAATTTACTGATGAGTTTCTTTCTTTTACTTCAATAGTGTTGGAATAATCTTTTTCAGCAGTTGAAAAAGGAAAGTCAAGTTTCGTCGACCTAATATCGTTTTCATTCTAGCCGATTGATCTTGGTTTATGGAGAAGTAGGGCTATCAAGGACAGGGAAAGATCAATACTCCAACTATCGATGCCTGGCTGCAACAGGGAAGATTTTTTACAATCACTATAACAGCGGCCCAGTCTGCGCTCCGGCCCGTTGCATGTTGTTGACTGGAAAGCATGGCGGCCATGCATACATTCGAGGAAATACGAATGGCGTGAAAACCGAGGTGGAAGTTTGCGGACTAGTGCCAAAGCAGCCGCAAGACCCCAGCTTGAAGGTTTCAGCGGCCTCTTCCAGCCAATTACGCAGACCTTGGCAAATTACTTAAGAGTGCCAGGTTATAAGACTGGAATTGTGGGGTAAATGGGGCTTGGGAGCACCCTTAACAGAAAGTATTCCACAAAAAATGGGCCTTCGATTATTTCTACGCTACACCATTGTCAGCGTCAGACGCACCATAAATCTCTACCCTTCCACATCTCTGGGAAAAATGGGGGAAAATAAGATCCAGCTTAAAAAATGAAATAATTGTTCCTCGTACTTTATTAGATTCTTTTAGCTGACCCCAATGATCTAAGGAGTTATTCCCAAGTATGAGCAGCAGGATTATGCCCGCTGATTTGATGCATCAAAAAGCATTAGCATTTATAGAATCAAATAAGGATGAGCCCATTCTTTCTGTATTATTGCTTCTCCGCTTCCGCATTGTTAACCTACAGATTCAGACAAAGATCGTGGTAGAATTATATAAAATGGATTTTGGAGAGAGCTTCCTTATGACGGTTCGCAAGGTTATTTCCCAATCAAAAACCCTCGAGCTGGCCTATGCTGCAATGACGATGTACCCATAGCTTGATGAGCAAATCGGCGAAAATCAAGCAAAAAAACTAGATGATCTAGGTTTGATTAGAAAATGACCATTATTGTTAATTACCTCAGACAATGGTCCTACCTATACTGGAGGGGTTGATTTGATTTTTTTGGAAGTTCTAAACCCTTTACCAATGGCTATGCAGAACCAAGGGCTTGTCTATGAGGGGATTCGAGTTCCAATGCTGGTTAACTGGCCAGGAAAGTAGAAGGCAGGAGTAAAAGTGATCACATTCGCATCTTTTATGATTGGCTTCCTTACCATCTCGTGAAACTGGTAGGAATTCCAAATTTTCCAAGAGATATGGATTGTGTGAGAGTTTCTTGGCTGCGATTTTTGAAAATCCTCAAATAGCGCTATGGAGTACGTTTTGGGGAGATGATTTTCCTGGAATATGGTGGTCAGCAAGCGATTCGAATGGGGAAAAATGGAAAGCGGATTCGGAGGAACATTGTGAAAGCGTAATTTCCCTAAATCGAGCTGTATTGATTTGGAAAAATGCATCCCCAGAACAAGTGAATCTAGCTTTTCAAATTGGTGGATATTATTTTCTCAAGAAATGGTGAAGATATATCTTTAGCAAAGAGCATTTCAAAAAGTGTTTTGAACGCTTTTCAAATGCCTGCATTGGGTGATTTTAATAATATTTTTATACAATTGAATTTTGTTACCATGTTATATAGGGAAAAGTGTGATGCTTGCTTCTACGAGCTTGATCATATCTTTTTGTGCATTATTATTCAGTATGATGATGGTTTTATTCTTCAACATAACGTTACTATGATGTTTTATAGCCGGGGTTATCACCTGTATGGCTCCACCATTTTCCAAAAGGACTTCTGGGGTCGAGCTTCCCGATCCAAAAACCATTAATAAACTTCGCGTTCCATCATCAATCGATATGGCGTGAATGCCTCCTCGAGAGTTTTGAGGAAAAAGGCAGCTTTTCAGCTATTAAAGAAGCTTGATCCCATTGTAATAAATCTGAAGCAGTACTTACTTACTCTTCGGGGAACCTTTTCGATTGCCCGAGCCACACCGGTGTTAATCTGAAGCGTGGAAATTTATTTAGCATTCCATAATTTCCTGCTTCTTCCTGCAGATGTCCGGCGCAAAGGTTGCTCACTTTAGCCTTTCTTCAGGGACGCGAAATAGCGGTACTTTTCAATTCCCAGCGGTGAAAAATCCATTTCATTGGCAATAGCCACGAAATCTTTTCCAGAGGCTTCTTTTTCCCACAATACTTTGCAAGCAGCACGTAAACCAGTGTTGCGGTATTCGTATTTTTCTCCAGGCTCAAATAAAATGGTGGGAGCATTAAGTCCTTAAGTATTCCCAAAATTTCGGAATTCCCAAGCCACTTTGCTTTTATCCCAATGAGTATCCATGGATCGCCGGATAGTCTGGCAATCCGCTGGTTATGAGTCAGAAGATGTTTCTATAACTTCACTCCTGTGTAAGGTATTTTTCAGAATATTTTTTCTACGCGGATCATCAAATCGAGCAGCCCTTTTCTTTTGCACAATCATCACCACATTCGCTGTGAACTGCTTGGATACAGAAGCTAATTCGAAAAAAAACATCATCCTTTTTCAGGAATTCCATCTTCAAAATTTCTGTATCCACGTTCCTTTTTTCAAAATGATTTTGCCATCAAGCGACAAGGACAAACACCTGGAAAAGGCCTTCTTGACTGCCCGTTCAAAAAGCCTCATTCTAAAATTCTCTTCCTTGAGCAAAAAGGGAAAAATTTTGAAAAATCAAAAATCCAAAAATGAGGGCTTGCGCGGTAGGATTAGGTTTTTCATAGTTGAGCATTAGGTTTTTGAAAAAGATACAAAAAAACAGTCTAATGAGGGATTTAAATTCTTTATTAGCGAAATGTCCCTTAAATCTTTTTCTGATTCTTATTTCTTGAACGGCTATTTTTAAGCAGTCTCATTCCTTGTGGTTTTGGGCAAAAAGGAAGTTGTTTTTATAATTTTTTAGATGGGAATTCCTGGCAGATGTTTTAGAAAAAAATACTTCTTACACCCAATCTCGATGAAATAGCAAAGAAGGGATGGTTATTCAAGGGCTTTACAGGAGGCATTAAAAAGGGTGGGGTATTTCTGAAAAACCGCCACCATCTCAGCAGTTGGGTACAATTCACTCTTCTGGACAGGTACCTGGGGCCAATTAAGCCATAATGTCTGGGGAATGAGATCCAAAGAAGCCAAATTACAATTTACTGGGACGATATTAAAGATTTCTAAAAAAGAAGCTAGGACAACCTCAAATTTATCCGCCGATTTTTTCTCGGGACTTGCAAGACAATCGGAAACTAAAACTTGATTGGTGAAAGGGATTAGCCCAAAACTGGTTTTTGAAAAATGGATTTTCCGTTGATGGCTTTGAATGGGATACCCTGACTTATCCACATGAGTCAGGAGACCCGCAATAACATTCAGAAATAAGGGAACAATCTGGCAAGCTTACGAGGCGGCTTATCAACTTTAAAAAAATTCTGGACCTGGATTTGTCTTGGGTTTATTTGGAGTATTTACAGATTTTGAATATGGGGCCATTCGCCTATTGGGCGGAATAGGGCCCACCCAGGTTTATCCCACAGCAGTGGCATTAGCAGATGAAGGGCAAGGTGGGGCGAAAATCTATAAAATCGATTCCGCTATCGGAAGAAAAAAAATTTTTGGCGGGAAGGACTGGATTTGATTTATTATCAACTTACAGGATCATGGGAAGAAGGGGCTCCGGATGGAAAAAGGATCCATTGGCGGTCAATCTGATTCGTGGAGCCGTGAAAACTTCGGGAATCGTTCACCCAAAATGCTCCAAAAAAATAAAATTCTCCTTTTCTTTGGGTTGTGTCTGTG
>Ga0163217_1108742_pt1 | contig 11584 bp, 18 predicted proteins | sample SynspAceP_FD_185933 | JGI IMG/M metagenome (GOLD analysis project Ga0163217, IMG submission 185933) | Saline lake microbial communities from Ace Lake in Antarctica - Synechococcus sp. Ace-P (PacBio error correction) | ecosystem: Environmental > Aquatic > Non-marine Saline and Alkaline > Saline ... | reverse complement strand
GATCCTGGTTACTGGTACAGTTGTCGATAACTGGTGTTTGGCACAGGCGCATGGCTACGCGCCGCTTGATTGAAACCCAGCACGCGCCAAAAGGAAACACGACCTGAGCGATTTCATAACGGGACTATTGAGAACGGGCGATAACAACACTTTTTCCGGCTGCGCGCCGACGTGATGCTCCTTGATTGCTCAAAGGGGCGCGGTTATGCGGCAGTTTCTGGTCTGGTAATCTGTTCGGCCTCGCGGCCACTTTTGCTTGGGTGCAAAATTGCTGCCCGACGAGCCCGCGATACCACCCGAATCACGCCCTTTTCGTTCAACCTGACGGACGAGTTGTTTCCGCCACGGTATAAGATGCGTCGGCAGCCTTCATGCTTGGCTGCCGACCCCATTTCGGTCCTCCTTGTCCCTTGGAGGCCGGAAAAATGTCGGGACTTTAAATGTCCTGACCGTTTCCTGCTGGCTACGGGAGGCAGATGATGGGCGGCTCACGGGCTTTCCCATCTGCTTCCCCGGCCAACAAGGCACCCCCAAAAACGGGAAAATCTTGATTTTAGGGTGTTCTGCATGTCTCATCCTCCACACCGGTTCTGGGACGCATTGGCGGACCGTCGACATAAGATCGCTCAGCGATTGCGATCTCAAGCGTCTTTTGCAGACATTCGTGCGCAACGAGGTGATGATGCTGTGTCGGCCAGACCGGCGGCATCTGGGATCATCCTTGGGTGTGGTGGAAGCTGACTGTGGCGCTGCATGCCGGTGTTCGACACGCCGCGTGACCAAGTTGATCTGGACGTGGGCCATCATGCTATCCGCACAAAGTTGCTGACCCGGACGCGTGCGGCAAATGACGACACTGCGCCAAAGAGGGCGGCCTGTCCGCGTTTTACCAAGCGCCAGTTTGAATCCGAATTTGATCCCTTCGTGCGCGCGCATCTTCCACCTCTATTTCTGCCGCGCTCGGCTTTTACCGTGGCGCGCCCGATATGCGGCCAGCCCACGGGTGATGGCTGATTGCCGTGTCGGGGATGGCTCGATCTCTTGCGGGCATGGCCTATGAGGCGCTGAACAATGGCAGGCGCTATGGGCAAACGGATGTTCGTGATCCTGAATGACAACGAGGATGATGCATCGCACCCCCGGTGGGGGCATGTCGAAAATACTCTCGGCCTCTATGCCTCGCCGTTGGGCAATTGCAAAAGATGACGAAGGTTCGAGCTGGCATTGCCCGCGACCCCTGCGGCCGATCACGCGCGCGCGGGCACTGCCAGAAATGGTGACAGGGGCGGCTGCCAGCCGGTGGCACCCTGTTCGAGGAGTTGGGTCCAGTACATCGGCCCGATTGACGGCATGACATTGGACCAGCTTGTTGGGTGTTCTGCGCGCCGCGAAAGTACGCGCAAAACAGGGCCGGTCCTGATTCATTGCTGCACCGTCAAGGCAAGGGATAACGCCCCCGCGAGACATCGGCAGCAAAATACCACGGCGGTCAAGCACATTTGGACATCGGCCAGCGGCACGCAAGGCCCAAGGTAAAAGCCAAACGCGCCCAGCTACACAGTGTTTTCGGCCATGCACTGACACGGCTGGCCGAGCGGGATGCGCGGATTGTTGGCATCACCGCCGCGATGCCTGGTGGCACTGGCGATGGACATTTTTGCGAATAAGTTTCCGGCCGCGCATGTTTGATGTGGCATTGCGAAACAGCACGGCGTGACCTTTGCGGCTGGCATGCCGCCGGGCGGGCTAAAGCCGTTTCTGCGCCGACTATTCCACTTCCTGCAACGCGGGCTAGACCAGATGTGCATGACGTGGCCCTGCAAAAACCTGCCTGTTGCGCTTGCGGATTGACCGGCAGCGCCTTGTCGGTTGCCGATGGTGCGACCCATGCGGGCCGCTTTCATATCGGATACCTCTGCGCGCTGCCGAAACATGACCGTGATGGCCGGCCTCCGACGAGCGGAGCTGGGCTGGCATATGATTGCCACCGCTGCGGGCCATGACACGGGCGATTGCTTTTCGCTATCCGCGCGGCAGTGGCACGGGTGTTGTGTGCCAGAGTTTTGGTGATGTGCTGTGAAATCGGGCGCGGGCGCATCGTCCGTGAGGGGACTGGACGTGGCGCATCCTATCGTTCGGCGCGCATCTGGGCGAGTGTTTGCGTGCGGCTGATCTGGATGGCGGCGCAAGGTGTCTCTGTCACAGAGGCCGATGCACGCTTTGGCCAAGCCGCATGGACCGCGGCGTTGATCCGCCCAACTGGTGAAAAAACCACCGTGCGCTGGTTACCGTTGGAACAGGGGCGCGCAGGGTGGTTTTGGTGCAATGGTGCTGCATTATTCTGGCGCAAGACGGATTGCTGGACGGGCCATCTGGCCATTTCCGCACGATACCGCGGCCAGACCGCTTTATGACCTGCCTCCGCCATGCGATGTATGCCGATGCAGGCCTGACCGCGAACAGATATCCGCCGCAACTGCGATGGCAGGGCGGCGGGTGCTTCGTTGCAAAAGATTGTGAAATCAGAGGCCTAAAGCGTCGCTATATCGCCAAAGATCATCTTCGGCATGTGACGCCAGATAGACCGCAGCCACGGCGGTAATCGTGCCGGTCTCTGCCCGATCTGTGCAACCAGAATTCGTGATGCGGCACCACTGCGTCGCCATTACCTCATCAGGGTTCGCACGCAGGGGCATATCGACAGGCGCGTGGCCCACAAACACTTCAACCACCTCATGCTCGATCAAACCATTGCCAACATCGGCGCGGTATTCGACCTTGACCGCGATGCTCCAAGCGATAAACCAGTGATGCCCCAGCTCTTCCTCAGACGCGCGGCGCGCAAATCGGCGGCATCCTCATCCCATTCGGATGGGTCAGACAGGTATTCGCCCAAAACCCCGGCGTGTGGTATTTGCCAAGTGCGGCCGTGCTGGATCAGGATGTCGCTCCCGCGCAGCACAAAGACGGAGACCGCCTTGGCTTCCAAGCCCGTTGATGTGCAGCCCAGCTTTCAACGCCTGCCAATTTAACCCTCAACCCAGGCAGGGATCATGATTCGCCATAGATGCGTGTGGCGGAGACCAGCCGCGTCAGAGGGGCAAGATTTCTTGATGCCAATTTTTCAAGTGCGCCATCGGGGCGCGCCTTTGACCAGACGTTTGTTCAGTTATAAGCCTCGAATGTTCAGTTTCTGCCATCGACGTTCATGGCAGAGCGATACGAAACGCTCGCGCCGCCTCATCGCTGCGGGGATAATAGGCATTTTGCATCGCGCCGAGCACTTTGAAAACACTTTTATGCTCGCGCATGAACAGTTTACGCGCCAGTTGCAGGTCGCGCGCACGGCCCGTTGGCCAGATATGCACTGGCAGCAGGGCGCAACACGCCCGCCGACCATCGCCGTAATAAATCCCTCGCCCGAAGAAGGGGGCGACCAACACCGGCAGCATCCCACCGCCAAGCACCACATCCGGCCATTGTCCCATTTGTCCATCGGAGCAGCGGAATGCGGGCGCGCCTTCGCGGCGGATGGTTACGCGCGTCCGTAAGCCCGCCCGTGCGCGCAATTCGGCAGTGGCTTCTTCAGTCTACACCTCGATTCCAGTGCCCATGCGACCACTGACGGTTTTGCATGCGGAAAAACCCAGCCATAAATTCGGCGAAAGAACACCGTCATAGTTCACGTCACAAGCGCATCGGATCATAGGCGGCAACTGGCGCGGGTGCCCAATTGATCTCGTGATAGGCAAATTCACATTAGGTTGATCTCTCGCCGCCCGGCACTTCGGCTTTTGCCACATTAGAGCGTGCACCATTCGGCACCGATTACCAGCCGCGTGTGCAGGCTTGCCCGCTCTCGCCGCTCGCTTTATCGCGGTAGATCACATGGATGGCCGGCGCTGTCGCGGTCGGATGCGCAGATTAGGTTGCCGGTACTACCGCGCGGGCCCCGGCCGTCTGCGCCGCGGGCCGAAGGAATTCGTCAAAAATGCTCGCGGCAACCATGCAACAAAGCCGCCCTCGATCGAATATCGACTTGCGCTGCGTAGGGCGAGGACCATCCGGCGCTGCTGTTGATCTTGGGCCACAATCTGGCTGTCGGGGATCAGGAAATCTTCGATCAAACGGGGCGAATGACCGCCGCACGTCTTGATCGGCCATACGGTCCAGCATGCAACGGTATGGACCCGAACGGGCCAGATCCTCGCTGCGGTGGCGCCTGACGGCCTCCGCGATTACAACCAACATCAAAACATTCTTGTGCCCTCCTGAAGCGGGGTTCATTGCCATAAGCCCTGAGGGCGAAAGCGGCTATCATCATTCCTGAAACGTAAGTGTAATGCCAGTGCCGTTTCTATACCACGGCCGCAAGTGCCTTTCGGGTCGCGCAGCAGCACGGTCATTGCCCAAGCTGTCCGGCCAAGCACCAGTTGCAATCGCAGCGCCGTAGAGCGGTTTATCCCACATCAAACCATGAGCGCGATCACCCACCCACTTGCGCACCGCCATGATCAGCAGGCCCACACGCGCAGCACGGCTCCGGGCCCCAATGTGACGGGCAGGGCAGTTTACGCCGGTCTGACGGTCCCCCTCTTAGTGCTTTGAAATCATGAGGGTCATGATGCATGCGCGCCCGTTGCGTACAGGCCGGCGATGATGATCACCGGCCAGCTTGGTGCGCCAAGCGACAAAACCGCCGCCCCCGTGAACCACGGCAAAACCTTCATAGCATTAGACCAACAAGACCGGGAACCCCACCACCTGACGTTTCATACGCACAGGCTTCAGCTTGAATAGGCCCATGCCGCCAGCCACGCCGAGACGGTTGCGCCAAAGCGCCCAAGGGCCGAGTTGCCATCCGGACCACAAGCGACAGCGCCACATGATCAATGCGATCCACAAGCCCCCAGCGACCGGCTGCGGACCTGACGGGATCGGGCGGTCCGGCTCGTTTATCGCGTCGACATGGCGGTCGCACCAGTCCGTTTGCCGCCTGACTCATTCCCGCAAACGACAGGGGACGGCCAAACAGCACGCCAAGGATCACCAAAACCCCATTGGCCTTGGGGCGCAGTTACCCGGAGGAGACGGACGCCGCACAGATACGCCCACATCGGCTCGGGAACCATGTTTGATCGGCTTGATGAGCCAGAGGGATTGCCGCAGGTCGGGCAGGGTTCCGGGCGGAAAGGGGAACTGGAATCTTCATAGTGTAAGGTCTAAACTTCCACTTCATTGTAACAAGTAAATAATGCTGCAAAATAAGCGAATGAAGATCAAAAGGGTGTAAGATATAGTGGACACATTTAAAAACATTGGCTCAAGATTCAGGTGAGCGCGTCTTTTATTGAGCGCCCGATTCTCCAATCCCGCGCCGCAGCGGGTTATTAGGTCTCTTTGGCGCGAACATGCACGGCGGACAGGGCGCGGTGGCGTGCGTTGATCGCACAGGGCATTGACGTGACGGTGTTTTTGTGTCGGGACATCGCGCGGCGCACGGCATATCATCGGCGATGTGGACTGAGCCGCCAAAGGGCTGCATCAACCGGATTTCGGATGTTGTGGTCTCCTGCCTCGCATCGCGGCAGCGGTGCGCCGTTGAGCTTGGGCGATAGACCCACGCCGCCCATCTGCGCATTCTGGATTTGGGCCAAAACGGTAAGGCGCCACGCAGTTTGTGTTGCTATCGGCAATCTGTGTGCAAAAGCCGCTGCTGCCGTTCCAACCACGCCAAAACTTGGCGTTTGAGGCGGCACCTCAATTGCTTCGGGTCTGACCTTTCCATCGTCCGGGCAACCGCGTTTTTTCAAATCCTCGTCCGGCCAGATTGACCGTGGCGGCAGGGTAAACCGTTTTCTGGTGTTTGGTGACGCAACGCTGACCGCCATGCAACCGCTTCAGCGATGATGATTGCGGGCAATCATGCAGGCTGCATGCGGCGATATTACACGGCACAACCGCATCCTGCCATTGGGGGGCCGGGCAGCGCGATGACCCTATAGAGCAAGGCCATTGCTGTTTGCATTGACCGGGATGCCGCCGAAATTTCAGATGGTGCCCGTTCCCTTACTGGTATAATCCAGCGCGGCTGGGCAATTGGGCGGCAGTTCAGCCCAAAACGCCACAAAGGCAAGCTGGCGCGGATCGGCGGTATTATGCGACTGAATCAATGCTGGTGGCTGGATCTGTGACGGGCCGCTATGACGCAGATGCAACGCCTTCGACGGGGTCAGATACGCTCGAGGGCATTACGCCAGTGTGATCGCCGGCGACACACAGGTGATCGCGGCGATTCACGCCTGTTTTCTTAGGCTACCGCATGCGCAATCGCGCATTGCTTCCAAAAGCGAGTTCGCGCGTTAACAGATGATCAATATCCGCATCGTTGTGCAGCGTGACTGGCCGTAAAGCGCAACCGTTCTGTGCCCTTAGGAACGGTCGATAATTGATCTCGGCTGGACGTAGATATCCTTGATCCATCAGATGATCTGCCAAACATCTTGGTTTTGACCGGATCGCCGATCATGACAGAAATGATGGGCTGTCATTGGCCATATGCGGGATGCCGTGCTGGTCCAGCGCCGCGCGCAGCCGTGCAACCTGACGGCGCTTGGCCGTCCCGCTCGGGACTGACTAACCTTGAGATGCGCGATCGAGGTGCGCGCCGCAGCCTGCAACCGCAGCGGCAGGGCCGTGGAAAGATGAAAACCGCTGGCAAAGCTGCGATGAAATCGTGCACAGCACGCTGATCCGCGTTATATACCCGCCGAACACAGCCGAAGGCCTTGCCCAAACGTGCCTCTCGATCAGGGTGATCCGGTTCGGCCAGACCCAGCTCTTCCGAGACGCCGCCCGCCCGCGATGGCCGTACATGGCCCACAGCGTGCACTCGTCGATAATATGTTCATCGCGCCGTATTTTTCGCCATTTCGACAATGCCTCAAATGGGGCAAATATCACCGTCCATGAAATAGACACTCTCGAAAGCGGAACAATTTTGGGCGTAATCTTGCTGGGACTGCGCGCAGTTTCATTTTCCAGATCATGCACTCGTTGTCTTCCAAATAACCTTGTGTGCGCGCGAGTGGCGGATGCCTTCGATCATCGCAGGCGTGGTTGCCGGAAGCGCTGATGGATCACCACAATTCTTCCCAGACGGCTGGCCCAGCGTGGCAGCGTGATGGCCCATTGAGACATAAACCGGAGTAAAGATCAGCGCAGTTCCTTGCATGCCAAAAATCGGCAACTCGCGCTCCAACAGCAGATGTCATGGTTGGTTGCCGGAAATATTGCGCGTGCCACCCGCTGCCGGTGCCTGTGCGCTGCACCGCCTCGCACATCGCTTCGATACAGCAGGTGCTGGCCCATCCCAGATAATCGTTGGAAACACCCAGGACCGTTTACATTCGCGCTGCTCGCCGTTCACATGGTTGGCGGCTCTTGGAAACTTGCCGGCTTTACGCTCCAGCTCCGCGGAAATAACGGTAGTTGCCGTCCTTTTTGAGAGCGGTGTCTGGTCTTGGAAAAGGCATCAAAGTTATTTAACCTCCTGTCTTGGAATTCGTAGGCAGGCGCGGGCAACATCCAGCGCCAGAGTTTTGCATCGCAATGGAATTACCATCAGCAGTGTTCAAGAGCTGCCAGCGCCGCAAGGGCGGCAGTGGCTGAGCAGGGAAAAACCGACGACCTTCGGGGGCCGTTTGTGCCGCAACCAGCCGCTCGGCGAAACAGCCGGTCGCAACGCTGGAGGAGGGTCACGCCAATCCCGGAAAGCAGTCATCACCTTGCCGGAATAAGCTTTTGAGTGGGTCAGCGGGGTGGGAAAAAATTCCGTATTGTCCGCGCACCCCGAAAAAAGAGGTCAGCTTGGCCAGATCCGCGCGCCCAGCAAACCAGATAGGCCCACAGCCAAACAGGTTTTCACCGCCCGTGGAGGCGATTGTGACCGCCCAGCAAGCCAGACAACAGCAGCATTTTCGTGATACGACAGGCGTATGCCACGGCCCGCACAAACCGTGCCCAACCGGTCAGGTCGGCGGGCAGGCCGTGTTTCCGGACCGGTGATCACACCTGTCAGAAAACGCCAGCTTCTGATCCAGCCCCAGATCAGCAAAACAAGAGATGAACGCGATATAGATGTTCGCGCAGCAGGGTATGTGTCGAACATCCACCCAGACGGCCACGCCAAGGCCAGCAGCGGCACGGCCTGATTCACCACGGCAGCGCGGTGCGCGCCCTGAGGGGCCCGATCGCGCGCCGGACCACAAGCAAGATGATCCCTGTAAAGAAACCCCAGGCGAATATGGCGAAAAACCGCTGCTATCCAGGGCGATGGGAAGCATTAGTTAAAGACGGCTCCAACGCGGCTTGGCAAGGAACACGTTTTGTATGCGCAGGATGGTCAGAACTGCGATAAAGGCGGGTTTGTTGCCTTTGCCATACCCTGCCATACGGCTGAAAAATCCGCCGATCCCGCCGCGTGCTTTGGCGGCTGCAACCTGAGGCTGGCCGCTTCCAGACGTCAAGGGTTCGGGCGCCAGCCGGGGTGGTCAATGTCCATGTCAGCGGGAAACCTTTGCTTGGTGATCTCGGAGGTTTTGCGGGAAAACACTTCCTGCCCCGTACCATGTCACATCCACACCCGTGCTTCGTGGGAAAACGGGGCGCTGGTGGTCGCGCAACCCACATGGTGGAATAGGGACAGCCGTCAGAAGAAACTTGATCCAACAGCTTGTTGGTTGCGCTGGTCAGCTTGATCGGTTTCAGCAGCAGGGCAAAGGGGCCTCCCCATGGTGAACTCGTCATTGCACCATTCGCGGAACCAACTTGAAAATCGGTGGAACCGCTTCTCCGGATGCCTCTTCCAGTGGCGAGAATGGTGATGTAAGCGGGCATAAGCCGATCTTTTCGGACAGAGTATGTCGCGTAATAGATGAACTTGGGCGAAGTAGGTGTATTTCTTTCTGCTGCGTCAGAAAGCCGAGGTTTACGCGGATGGCCGCCTCGCGCAAACGCATCGTGATTGAAAACCGGCATGGCGGGCTCGTCGCGCGCCATCAGTGGAAACCAGCTCCGTGATGTCCTTATTGGACCCGCGCCGTTTCATTTCCTATACAGCACGCACCCGGAATTCTGCGGTTGCAGCTTGGAGATTCAGGAAGTCGATAAATTTCAGCGCCGCAGCTTGGGCTCCATACCCTCCCAGTCACAGTACCCCAGTCTTCGTTTTTCTTGAAATGCCCCTGTTAGGGCTGCTTTCATCTGCGCATCAGCACGTCCCATTCGGCCACGCACAGGGGTCCACGTATCGCATCATCTCGTCAAATCGGTTGGTAGAACGCCGGCGTCAGCAGCGTGTTCTGCATTTTGCAATTCTGTGGCCTTGTCCGAAGTCATTGGACCGTCAAGCGCGTTTCCTGTGCGGCAAATCGCCTCGTTCGGCGGTTTGGCGAAGGCGAATGTTTTTGGCTTGTTCATGACAGGGGACTCCTTCGGAGAACGAGAATTCGCAACAATTCATGGAATTCGAAATTCACCGGTCGCGCGGGTCCAATTCCGCTCGACCGTGGAGGCGCGGGTGATTGTGGCGGTGCGGTTCTTCGGAAATCACTTCACCGTAAGCTGCCATTTAATCTTCGGCGCCCGTGAACCAGCACGGCATCAACCAGGGCCAATCACGGCACATGTTGAATTCACATGCGCCGACAATTCCTCGAAAGCGGTGCGAATTCGTGCGTGCAAGGCCGCGCTTTCTCTCGTTTCGTTGTAGGGAAGGTCCCATATATTGTCCCTTTGGCTTAAGTAGTTCAGTCGATTTCAAAGCCGGGCGAAGGCTTTGGCGACGTTGTTCCTGGCCATATCCGATCAATTCGATTCTTTCCAGCCCAGGTGTATCATCAATTTACGCCACATGGCGTTCTCGCGTTCGTACATTCTCACAGGCGCATTCGAACGCCGCATCATTGCAGGCGTCGTTCGGCGCATCACTGACATCCAGATACATCAATAAAGCCTGCTTTGTCTTGCTGTTGAAATGGGCAATTCTGCGTGCCATTTTCATTCAACAACGCCACGCCGTCACTGCGCGAACCGTCCAGTGTTTACGGAAAATCTCTTGCACGAATATCGCTATTGCATACCACAGAGGGTTACTTCACGCCCCGACAGGCGCGCATAGCCTGACCAAGGGCAAACCGCCGCGATCATCAGAACGACATGGCCTGCTACAAGAAATTTAGGCACCATATCACGGTCCGCGGTGCTTCATCTGGTTGGCGAGGAAACTGTCTGGGCCATTATCGTTACTCCGCAAGCGATTTGGGCGTCGAGCGGGCTGCCGACGCGGGTGACTTGGGGATGTGAGACCGCGTGTCTCGGCGGCATCGGCAAAAAATCTCCGGCAAACACGGGCCGCATCGGGGATCGCGCGGAACGAAGGGCTGCGTGCGCATAAAAGTGATAGGGGCGCACATGCGGCCATGTCATCAATAGGCAGGGACCGCGCGATCCCACCGATCATCTCAAAAGTGATCCGTGCCCAAACCGGATTTACGCGTTGGCAAACAGCGGGCCATTGCCAATTGCAGACCATGGGCAGTTCAGCGTCATGGTTCAGGGCAGCGCCAATGGCGCATGCAAGCGCGTTTGTTGGGTCAGGGTATAGACCGTGCTTGCGGGGCCTGTACGGTGGCAACGCCGATCAACAAAAGCCCGGCGATTTCATACCGCAGCAGAAATGGCCAGCCCCTGCGCCCATTGCAGCGGTTAGCGACATCTCGGAAGAAAGATATAATGACTCACTGCCCAGAGCCAGCGCTGGCAAAATACCCCAGAACAGTTCAGCCCCAAGGCATCCTGGCAAGGGCGCAACCCGTCGGGGCGTCCTTGCCACAAGATATGTCATCCGCAGGGCAATGGCTTCGGGCGGCCGCGTACCAGGTTCGAAATTGGAAATTCATCATGTGCATTTTATGTCCCTTTTTTTGCGGTTTGTCCGGGCCTCGGCTAAAGGGCCCGACAGGAATTTAATTTTAAAGGGCTGTTGGCTCCAAGACGGGCTGGGATCGGCATTAAAAGCGTGCCGCCACCGTAAAGGCCATGATTCTTTTCTTCTCGAAGCAAGGGTAACCTGATCGGCCCCCGAATTTTGGCTGGGGAAACGGCCGTTGAAATGGCGCGCCATAGATTCCGAGCGGACAGTTTGACACGGTTTTCATTCTTGGGATCCTTGCAGAAAAGTGATTCGGGAATTTCAGGCCCGGCGTCTTGGGCCTGTACCTTTCAGGATTCAGAAATCCACCAGTCCAAGGATAGGCGGGGAAACCCATCTGGCTTCGGGGATAATCGACCCCCCACAATGGTCGAATTTTTGGAATTTGCCGGCCAATGATTTCCGCCGGTTCCCCACCCGGGCCCACAAAAACAAACCTTGCGCCGGCGGGATCACGTCCGCCAGCGGAGAGATAGACATCTGTATGAAGTCTGCTCATCGGTCTTATAGTGATAGGCTCCCATCGCTCGATGCTAGTAACGCGCGCGAGCTCCTCTTAACATCGACGGCGCGGCGCCCATGAGGATTCCC
>Ga0163217_1083306_pt1 | contig 11584 bp, 7 predicted proteins | sample SynspAceP_FD_185933 | JGI IMG/M metagenome (GOLD analysis project Ga0163217, IMG submission 185933) | Saline lake microbial communities from Ace Lake in Antarctica - Synechococcus sp. Ace-P (PacBio error correction) | ecosystem: Environmental > Aquatic > Non-marine Saline and Alkaline > Saline ... | reverse complement strand
CCAATCTCGCAGCAGCTGCATTCTTAGCACAGTAACTACCTCGCGTGGTGCCTTTTAGTAGCAATAAAAAAGTTCACTTCCCAAATCCTTTCCCTTTCATAATCGAGCAAAATATCGGAACCACGAATTACCGCTCCATTGCCTGCATCTACAAAACAGTAACCGCCATCGCGCTAGCAGGTCGCATTTTTCTATTTAATCTTTCGGAAGCCTATTTTATTGCCTCTTCCCATGGTAAGGAACATTTCCTGTCAAACTGCTATTTGATGGTAAAAAATCTGTAGAAAGTAGATTTGTGGGTTTTTTGCACATCCTGCTTACCTTTTTTATATTCTTTCTTATGATTATTTCAGCAAAGTATAAGCTAGTTTTTGCCGCTCCAATTTTGATGCAGGAAGCTGAAACAGTGCAAACCCGATCAAGCTCCGGCTTTGATCAAGACAGCTTTCTTCTAAATCTGCTGATCCAGCAGCGCTCAGCCCCACATCTAGAGAAAGAATCGCTCTCATTTGTACAAGTTGATGGCTTCGTTTTTTATTAAGATCCAGTATGTCGTCTATAAAATCCGCTCCACGGCATTTGACAGATCAAACAAGCTCTTAAGTTGTGGCTCCGATAAAAGAAATTCTTTATCCTCAATCATTACTTTTAGGCAGATTCCCTCCTCATGACAATTTTTTGCTTGCGCGCAATTATCAATTTTCGTCCAATTTCATACCGCTTGAATGCCGTTTAGCGAACCAGGACCAGATCAATCTTCCATCTGCCGCCTTGCGCGATTGCCCTTTTGCTTTCAAAGCTTTTGTGCGGTATCCTGAAACGAAGGGAACCTACTAAATGCAAAACTTGCACCCAACTCTGTCTTTATTGTAATTCCGAGTTACTTTTTTCAACCCAAAAAGAGGAAATCGACAGGGAAAACCACACGATTCTATTTGCTTCCTGAATAATGTTTCACCTCACTGCATCATTCCGATATGAAAGAAGCTCTGCCTCCAGAAATCGATTAGGTTAGTCATCCTCTCCTACAAAAATCCGACAGATACATTGAATTCCAGTCATAATCCCCATCTCTTGCAATGGCGCTCGCGTCTAGCATGGTGAACTATCCTTTCACTAATTCAGGAATCACCCTTACTCCACTGTTGCCCAACTCACGACATTCCCCACTGAGAAGCTCACAAGGCAAATATCAATTGCCATCATTGAAAATACTTGTCTTGCATAACCAAACGCTTGGAATGCAGGTCCTGTTTGAGTATCAATATCAAAAAAGGTCAATAATCGTTAGAAGACTTTGATTCGTAAGTTACTTATCCACTTTCACATCACAGGAAAGATCACAATGACTGAGATCTGAAACAAATCATCACTGCTATATCGCTAGTTCAAACAAATACGCGCGCACCTGGATCCCAATAAGCCGCATCGTAGAATCTCGCCACTTCAGAAAACTTTTGAAAATGACTTTTCATAGCCATTCAGTTAGTCATAAAACTACCTGCATTCTATAGCCCGTACTGATTTCTCGTTGTAATCCTCGGTTGTTCAACATCACAAAGAACAGGCTCCTCATAAATGATGAAACAAACTCTTCGATGGAGACTTTCTTATTTGAAGCTTATTCCAAAACTTCTGCCGGCTCCTTTAGCAACGTCTTCCCGTTCCGTTTGATGGCTATTCTTTATCGGGGGCAATTGTACTCTTGTTAGCCTTGTCCAGGCTCATCCAAATCAAGCATCATGAGCGCGCTTCAAGTCAAAGAGCGCAGTTTTTACCATACGTCCAAAAAGCAATTGTACGACCTTACAATCCTGCCAAGCGTCCTAAAAGCCAACTACTCGGTTTCGGATTCGTCCCTTCATCACTTCGTAGTCAAATCAATCGTATATTTTTTTTCAACAACGGCCTGAAGTAATTTTCGATTATAGGGCTGTTTTTCATGTATGAGAAAAAGAAAAAATAAGTTCTTTTCAGAATTAACTGATCGATCCTAACTCTTTCACCCGAACAGAAACATCACAGTCGAAAACATTCATTCTACCACAGCTATTCCCTGATCGAAATACTCGTGGATCCACAATCGTTCTGACTTCACTAGATTGACTTCAAAGCGAACGCATCTCCATAATGCCTGAATCTTTTAGGCTGGGATGGAGTAAACTCTCCTTTCTGGGAGGACTTTTTCCATTTCCGATTATCCGTTTTCTCATAAGTTTGAAATGTCAATGATCAAATACTAAATCAATGATTTATTTACTTCAGCCCTTAATTTGGCTCATTTACACCTCCATTCCAGCTTGCAGATCGAAGTTTAAAAGATATTTTTCGGGGAAATTGGCATTGACAATTAATTGGTATCGGTTATTTTCTATTGGCCAAGTCTTTCTCCTTGAATCCTCTTCCAGTCATGCATGATTCGACTTACCAATCCTCATCCAAAGGCTCCACACTCAATTACTTGGCTCTATGTCTTTGGGCGCTTCGATATCGAAATTATGTCCCATATTCTACCAAACGATTTCCTTTCTCGATTCTTGGAATCTCTTCCGTCCAGAGCAAGATGAGTTGTGTTTCTGCTGTATTCCAAATAAGGCACCCCTTTACGCAGTCTCGTACTTATTTATATAGTGTTACTTTTTGTTGCAGGACAGCTGTGCAGCAAGTCCATTTGATCCGCTTGCACTTTAATATCCGGTAGGTAATCTATTGAGAAAAAACTTGATTGCCTATTATCAGTCTTATAGGGAATATTCAGAAAAAGTCCCCGCCATTCTCCCCTGGATTCTAAAAAACATTCATAACTGTGGCCTCAAACACTAGGAGAAAAATAGCGAAGCCAACGTTGGAGATATCAGAATAAATGAACTTGAGCTAAAAAAAATGCTAACTATGTCGACTGGAAGTGTGAACTAGTCTTTTGCATTTGCCGTCCTCCGCGAACCTTTATGCCTCGCAGTATCTTTGCTTTAAAAAAAAAGAGCAGGAGCCTCTTATTATCTATTCCTATAAAAAATCCACAATCAAAAAATCAAAACTGAATTTGGTGGAAAAATTTGGAATATTGTTGCTGCACTGTAGCGAAAGGAGAGGGATGATTAATTAGCTTTAGCGCCTGAGTCTTAATCTTCTAAAAAACCAATCTCCCAGCCTTGAATTACTCCTTCCTGCTACCAATCACGCAAGCGGAATATTGATAACCCCACTTTCCACAGGAATATTATATTGTCTCTGGCGACATCTTCGAACTGGTATCGAAATAAACCCATCGCCTCATTTTAATGAGTCCTGTATATCCGTATAACAACTCAGTATTCGTTTTGGCACTTATCCGCTTCCTTCTTCCTGTACAACAGCACCACTCCGCTTCGTCATAATCCTGATTAAAGGCGTCCTATATCACGGTAGCCAAATAGTATCAGATTTTCACTTTCCGATCGATCTCCAAGTTAAGCCGCATCAAGGTAGACCCGTTGCAAACGGATTATGTTGCAACTACGCCAGCCCCTTAGGAATGCAGAACAGAAATGAGATACGGCTTTTTTGTTATTCATAGGATTTGGGTCTCTGCTTTACTTCAATCAAATTTACTCAAAGATCAAGCGGTCATTCCAATGTATTCCAGCTGGAGGTTACCGCCATGCCCGTTCGAAGCAAAAAAGTAATAGTAGCCTTTATCTCCTCGCCCAACTGCATTAATCCGGAAATTCAAATTTCATGGAAATTTAACAACTGGTCGATAATTCCCCAACTATTGGAACCTCCAGATGGTTACATACCCTACAGCTGAGAATTGAAAATATATTCGCCTTGGGCATATCGCTCAATAGAGCTATTTCAAATACAGACGTCATTTAAATAGTCTCCGGTATAATCAGTAGATATTTAGTATCTCCTCTAGTATTTTAATTCCACTATTTGATACCTCTGCCAAATTACAGAAATCCAGTGCACAGGATCTTCTGAGCTCCTTCACATGAACCATATCGCTGCTTTCACGATTCTGCTATGCTTTTATGTCTTTACCAAGAGCGAATCAATCTCGTTGGCCTTTATCAATGCAGAAAAAAGAAAGCATTGAAAAAGGATAGCAAAAAGAATGTTTGCTGGTTGATTTTATACTGGAATTTTTTAGGTAAGCTTATTTTGACTCTTAACTTCTACGTCAAAATACTAGAATGAGTTTGGTCCGTATCATCTCCCTTCGGCTCCAGCTCTTCCATAACCTAAGGGATGATCAAAAATTTAGCTTTTGCGCCATTCTTCACATAACATCAAGCCTTCGTCCCATCCTGGATTACTGACCCATTCCTACATTCACAGGAAGTGCGACCGTACTCTCTCCTTCGTTGACACTTTATTAGCTTTTGCTATCTCAGGGTATGAGTGTCGGAAAAGAGTCCGTCTAGTAAGTAAACCGCGTATTGACTATACATCCGTATTCCAGAGTAGATCGCCTCACCAGTTCCTTCTTGCTCAATTCACCCATAGTACAACCCATGCTGTCTTCTGTACACTCAGGCCTTTCCGTAGGCTACTAATCTTCATCTACCTCTTGCTCATCAGCAAGCATGGAAACACTCTTTCCGGCTTTTTCGGATCTTCGCAGAATCATTTTCTCAAATTTAGGTTGAATAGCCGTCTCTGTCCATTACCTCAAATCACAAGATTCACTTTAACAGTTCGTCTCCTTAAGAAAGGAGGAAACATCTGACCAAAGATCTTTTAGCAGTAATGGGAAAAACGATACTATCCCCTTTTCTTATGTTGAAGGAAAATCTCACCATACCCGTTAGTTGCAGCATAAAATCGTTAGCATTAAATAGCTGGCATGGCTGACCTCAGTAGTGTTAGTATTACTGAGTCAGATCCTTTCGTAATTTGAAGATTGCTAAAGCAAAGAAATTCCGTTTTGTGCTTTTTCGATCCTTGCTTTGATTATAACGTATATTCTATCCATCTTTCTGTCGTTTTTGTTTTTTTGACAGAGAAATAGTTGTCAGCTCTAACTAGTACAACAACAAGCCAAAAGGCTTTTTGGTTTTTCATAAAGTTATGTGATTGTTCAGGTAAATTCTAAGGAAAGGGATTTAGGACTGAAAACAGGTTTTGCGGTGATATAGTTTTCCTTGAATGCTCCTTCATGGCACCTCAATAATAAATTGTACATTTTCTTTTAAGACCTACAATTCAGATTTTCCACCGCCGGGGGGGCCAAGGGGTGGGGGGGGGGGGTGGGGCCCATTTTTTTAATTTTTTTTTTGGGAAAAAACCCCCTTCCACCATTGAAATAGGCTAGCTAAATTTATAACAGCCGTACCATCTGTACCTATCGAAAGAATGGAGATCCGCTCTTCTCGCTCAGAAAAACAAGCGCAACCCTTTCCTTCCAAAGATTAAAGCATAATTGACCAAACCCTTCGGTGTCTTCCAGTTTTGGCTTTGATATTTTTAAATCTTTATTTAGCATCGCAAAATAGCCAAAATGCAAAATCTTCACCGCACATGAGTCGACGAGATGATCGCAAAACCAATAAACTTCATGTCTGTTTACAGGTTGAATCATAAATCCATTTAGCTATCGTGAGGTATCTTCTCCTAGTCAATAATTCTGCATCTACAAGAATGTACGTTTTGTCGTATTCGGATGACAGAAAACCCTCCAGTATCAGTCATAATACCTGCGTAAGAGCACTCAGCGATTTCTTTATCATAAGTCTTATCTCCATCTACAATCATTTCATAGACCAAGCTCAATAGCCGCTGCTGGTACTCCAGATTCTGCAAATCCGCAAAATCCTCAGTATCTTAGTGATGATTCAATATCACACGAAAAGCATCAGCTGCTCTGATCAGCTCTCCCCAATTCGTTGACGCGGATTCAAAACCGAGAACATTCAATGCAAAAGATAACTTGCTGCCTTCTTCAACTTCTTCTTGCATTGTATCAACTGATCCGGATTGCAAATCCAAATCACGATTTCTCCTTCCATCCAGTTTAAGAAAAACATATGGTAATCCGAAGGAGTGACAACGGTAACATCATGCTTCTTCTTGGATGAGGGTACATAGCCAATCCAAATAAATGGACCCAACGCATCTTGCATAGCTTCCATGATGGTGTGAAAATTTTTCTTGGGGAGGATATCTCTTTGCAAATAAGGCCTAAAGCTTCCTTCATATATATTTAGCAGCACTTTTGGCTTTCTGTGGATGCAAAGGGTGAATATTTTTTTGAACAAATCCCAAGAGCCCATTTTCCTGCAACATAATGGCTTGTATAAATCTCGAATTTTCGGAGAATGCCTTTTAGTTCACCCTATTTTTGCATCCTGATTATAACCAATGAAATATAAACCCATTGGGCAACCAAAAACAACATTACCATGAAAGCCAGATCGCTTGTCAAACTGTGCATACTCTGCGCTATTTGAAAAGATCGATATCGTCTGTTTCAAATCAGTGGCCATGAAACTACTCATATTGACTCACGCACAAGGCTGGTAAATTTACCGGATACACAAGAGAACCTTTACAATCATCTTTGCGCTTATATGTCTTCTGGACACAATCACTCGCTTAATCTTGAGAAAGATCAACGCCACGTCGAATTTCAGAACTTTTGATCGGCGCAACGGAATCCTGCAAAGCAGACTGATGTACCATCAGAAAAATATTGCAACCTCTACTCGAAGCTTAACGCAGTCATGGTTCAGATTCTGACAAAAACCAGCTATGAAGGCGCATTCTATTTTCTCAGACTGAGCGCGTAACTTTAATCGCACAATTGCTAAACCCATAAAACGCACTCCAAACGGGTTGCTTTTTTTGATTTGATCAATAGAAAATAGTCTCCCACTTTTAAAACAATCTCTCCTAAACTGAAAAGTCTAAACACCAAGACTCTTGATCAACCAGAAATTTCAAAACAGTGGAGAGAAATCCTCCACTTCTCATGGGTTTTTTTTGTCACTCTAAAAAAAGCCTTTGCGTCCATTCTGGCCTACAAAAAAAGTTATTCAAAAAATCATCCCCCAATCCCAATCATACATTCGATTCTGGACTATCGCAGCTCAGATCCCGAAAGTTTTTCCAAATTATCCATTCCGGATCGAACCCGCTCTTTTATTGTTGAGGATTCCAACAATCAACTCCATCACACATTTCCTCCTTCACGCCATCATTTGAGCAGTCGTCTCTCTGTTGATAAAACAAACAATTTTTATCTCGGCCATGGCTGTTAAGTCGAATTCGGCTTACAATGTGCCCGCAAAATAAGGATTAGTCACCCTGAACCTGTGATCCACAATCACCCTGAAAAACCTTCAATTTTTGAATTTCTAGCATAAATTCTATTTCATCAGGCAACGCAACAGATGTATTTTGCAAGAATTCCAACTCACTTAAGGACCAATATTTCACCTCAGAGACCAGCTTGGAATTTATTCTCACATTTCATATTCCATCGAAAGGCATAACTTCAATTAAAATCTGACAAAAAATAGGTAAATCTTTGGTCAATCATGAATTCTAGATCTCATCGTCTTTTTCCCCTCATCAAAACACAGTTAGATTTCAGCTGAATTCGTTCCTCGATTTCCAAATAGAAAATTTTCCATAGTTTCTGGACAACCGTTACCGACGGTCATTATCCAAAAATCTGGTTTCCTCAAGGTATCCAAACTGAAATCGACATGCTTGATTCCGGACCTTGCAAAGAAGCTCAATATTTCGACGCAGTAGCATACCCGTTTCGTCGTTATGATATTTCTACAGGGAAAGCTGACCAACGTCGAGCGTAATCGGCAAAGTCTTTCCGAAATAAAGTTCAACCTCCCGGTTAGCCGAATCTTTTTCACTCCAAACCCTCACAAAATATCTCGGCAAAAATTGCCGATTTCTTCCCGCTGTATTAATTCCTTTCCGTCAAGTGGAACTTCATCTCGTGCATACAATACGTCACACCTTAGATTAACCACTTTCGATCACAGCAATCCGAGGTATTCATGCTTTCCTCCAATTGATCGATTAAATTCTGCGCTGATCATTCATTGACAGAGTGGTGTTTTTCCCTTAAAAACTATTGAAATACGTGGAAGCAAATACGGGAAACAGCACACAGGATTCCAAATCTCCTTTTGTTGATCCGGTAAAGCACAAAATCAGCGCAATTCCGATCTTAGCCCCCACCACAGATCTGCATTAGCATTTGACTTAGGCATGATTTGCGTCCATAGCAGCGAAATGCCTCCCTCCATTCCTGCGAATTCGCTATTCAAAGAATGGCTCCACAGGCTTCCGGCGTCACTATCCCTTTGGCGAAAGCCTCGTTCCTCCTGTAAAAATCAAAAGCTCACCTATCACTGAGATCGAATCGCTAGTGTTCTTATTTTATAAATTTCATCCGGAACAACCGAATAATTTTGATTTCTACACCCTGAGATTACTTTTAGCTTTCAATGATCCTTTCCAGCACCATCTTCTTTTTCTCAAGGCCCGAGAATCGAGTCTGAGCAGACTATTATCCTGCCGAATGGTACTCACGATCCTGCTTTTGAAACTGCTTTTCTCCACGTCTTCTCAACTATAGCCTATTTCCCGAAATCGACGATTCCATTTATCATACGGCTTCAGTCATTCTAAAATGTCAATGACCGATGACCACTGCAACCATGCATCGCTTTCAACTCCACGCCATGTTGTACTAGATGGTCCTTACAAGTAACTAGAAATATGAATTCACTCTTTCGATCTGATATTCCACAGCAGCTATACTCGATAGGAAAGGGTGGACAATTCAGAATATAGTCAAATGACGATATTTATTCACCCAATACAGCTCCGGCAACTTTAGCCATCTCCAAAACATTCCCTGGACACACGATTTCCTTATGACTGCCAAAATAGTCTCCTAGACTACTCACCACTTACCGATCTCTCTGCAGGTAGCTAACCCAGTAGGTGATTATTCTATGGGTAATGTGCACATTTCATTAAAGCTATTACTTTCCATAAATCTTCATCTCAAAAAATCTCCTTTCCGAAAGATTGGCCTACCTGCTTCCTTTCAACTTGAATTACAAGTCTACTCGGTGGCTCTCATAGGACTTGCTTCTCTTTTGGCAGAGACAAAAACAAAAATAAGCATAATTTCGCCCACCGCAACTTTTAGCCAAGGCTATGATAAATATTAAGCAAGTCAAGCATAATTTTTTCAAAACCACAGCTTCAACGAATCTCCATTGAAGTTTTTCATTTGGCATCTCTTCGTAAGCTGTGTAGTCGATGCCACCACTTTTGCCACACGTCAAATTTCATCCCGCCCGATACTTGGCCCACAAAAATAATATTATGCGCACGGATACATATGTTTACCCTTGATGGCTTGGCTATTGAATCACCCCAATAAATTGAGACAATATCGGCGCCTCAAGAAATGTTCCTTTTCAAGCTCAATTTTCTGCTAATTCTATTGGCTTCCGCCTTTGATTTAAACTTTTGATTTTCGAAAACCAGCCATTTAATAAGTTCTGCGGCTCGCGCAATGCGTAGCCCACCTTTGGCAAAGATCACCAATTCGCGTTCAAGGTCTAATTTTGCCAGCGCAATCCGCAAGTTCAGCGAGTTGGAATTGAACATAGTTCGACTTAGGGAAACTGACCTGCAGCACAGTCACCAAACAGACCGTACGTCCAAGAGGAATTGCTTTCGAATGAAGGCTCGGCTATTGAAAATCAACACTTGGTCTTACAACTTATTTGCTCTTTGGACAGATTTGCTGCCTTCTTCCCATATTCGAAATATCCTGACTGTAGTAAGGAGTTATTAAATCAGCAATTTCCGATAGGACGTACCAAATACCGGTCTATATTTTCTAGCCTCCAATTCGCCTGTCAGCATTCCTATCACAACCAACCGGTCGGTCCCCAATAACCCTGCTCGGAGCACTTGATAGCGCGATAGGCCTTTGGTGTCGGAAATAAAATCACATAGTGAGCCGTTTATTGAATTGAAAACAGAAACCTGACCTCAAAACTGATGGATAGACCATAAACCCATGGAATTTTCAGCTGCTAGTCAGACCTCATCTAATCAAATAACGCTTGGAATATCATCCTAAGCATCTATAAAGCAAATCAAAATGGATAAATCTCATAAAGCATAGTTCCATTAGGAAATTCTAGTATACTCACAACGTCAGATTACGAATGACCTGCTTTTCAAATAAAGCAATGCACCTCAGCCTTAGACTATTCCGATTGAGATTCAGAAAATATAATCAACCTGTTCGGAAGATTGGATGCTCGATCCGATCCCCGTCGGAATGATTTCCTAGCGTCCCGGCTCCAATGTGCTGCCAATAGGGAAGGGATCGCTCCCTAAAACCACCTTCTCCCACTACAAAATCTTGCAATCCCGTAGTTTTTGGCGGCGCTTTCCCATTGTGCATATCCTTTGTCTGCTGTAATCCAGTTACCTCCTGCAAATGCAGAAAAAAGGATTTCGTCAGAATCCTTCACCTGGAAGCACCCAGTCCGAGAGATTTCTCTGATTTTACTGCGTCTGGAATCATAGTGCTTTCAGACGAATGCTTTTCCTTCAGCTGAGCTACAAGTTCGCCAAATTCTCTTAATCAAACCACCTTACTCTTCCTCCGCCTGATTTACGTCTCTGCTCAGTAATTCCAAAATTATTTGACTTGGCCATGTTTAATTATTGAAAGCTTGAGATTTTTCTTTAGATAGGATATTCTCAAACCTTAAACGGTCTATCAATTAATAAATTTGCGATGAAAGGCACCGCCCGACAGATGCTATTTCAATTATACTGGAAGGAAAACTTGCTACTGCCGTAATAGAACCTAAAGTACCTCCAATAGTGCAAGATTCAAATAAAAGCTCTTAGCGAACTTTCACTCCCCCACCCACCAAAAACCCAGTGCCCCTGAGCACCGAATTGAACAAAGTAACAAGGCTAGGAAACAGGCTGCCATTTCTTCAAATTTCCCCAGCCCAAAAGGCAAAACACCGGACTGAGATATCCCACCTCCGATTCCAACTCATTTCCTGAGAAAAAAAACCCCGATTCTCCTAAGTCCTTACTTTGGCCTAATGCCAGATGGAATATCTATCTTTACCTTTCTTGATTTTTCCTTTTTAGAGGGTGCTCTTTTCCAAATCAATCTCCTATAAACATCCTTCGAGAAAAATTAGGCCCCAAACAAACATACAGAAAATTACACCGAGAATCTAGCTCTTGCCTATAGCGTATTAGGATTGATTTTGAAATGGGCCTCGCCCATATAAATTGCGCTGGCATGGATGATTTGTGATTGGCCAAAAAGGATAGCATAAGAGGCTCCCCCAAAATTGAAGAAACTTTATTAAGGCCCGGAAAGAAGTTAAAAAAATTTGGAAATAATTTCCCAAGCATACCGGGTAAGGATATTCAGGACATCCAATAAAAACAAAGGCCGATCCGGGGGGCCTTCCCTATTTTTCCAAACCCCCCAAAAAAAAAGGGGAAAAAAAACATAAAAACCCACATCCCTTTCTTCTGTTTTGTGGTTTCCCTTTTTCTTTTG
>Ga0163217_1068642_pt1 | contig 11584 bp, 4 predicted proteins | sample SynspAceP_FD_185933 | JGI IMG/M metagenome (GOLD analysis project Ga0163217, IMG submission 185933) | Saline lake microbial communities from Ace Lake in Antarctica - Synechococcus sp. Ace-P (PacBio error correction) | ecosystem: Environmental > Aquatic > Non-marine Saline and Alkaline > Saline ... | reverse complement strand
TTTTTAAGTAAAACGGACCACGCAACCTTTTACAGTTCAAGGAGTATGAAAAAATTAAATCAAATATTGGCGAATTGAAAAGTACTCCTTTAGCCGATATGGATTATAACAATTAAAACCAATAGAACCCAATAGTCATCGGTCTAGGGATTATAGGACGCATTTTCTTTCCGGCAAAACACCACAAATTTGGCGCCATTACGAATTCGGGAGCTGCTATATTACCACCTATAGTCTTATGGCATATAATACACGGTGCACCAAAAAAGGAAGTTCAAAATTTTACTATTGAGGAAAATCTCCACCGAGTTAATCATAAAAATATTGGAAAGTCCCAATCAAGTAGATAAAATATGGGCATTGGAACACATAGGAACGGAATATTGCTGTACTTTACTCCCGATCTGATTCGATCAATTGTTTGCACTGATAAATGGAGATGATATATTAGTTTACGGAGCATAAGCTTTCTAAAGGCCATAAAACCAAAAGCCAGCTTGATTTCCAACCGAATTCAGCAGTTTACTGCTGAAAGCCCTAACAAAGGAAAATTTATAATGTTACAGATCTGTCATTTGACAAAATTGAAGATTGTAATCTTTTAAAGGAAGCTATTACAACTGGAATTGGTGGGGACAATTTTAGCTGTCTCTTTAATGGTCAGGTTTTTTTAAAAGAGCATTGGATGTATTGGTAAAACAACAACTAAGTGTTGAAATGTTTATATTAAAATTTGCCTTCAATTGCTTTGGGTCCGCAGACAACTACATTCAATAATACCCAGGCGCGTTTTTTTGTAAAATAGAATGTAAAAGATCTAGGATTATTTCACTTTAAAAAAATATGAAGATTAATACTGAAAAAATGTATACTAACAAGGATGGTCCAAGGCCTTTGGGAATTTAAAGGGCCATCATTCGATTTTAGTCCTAGAAATGGTCCAAAAATATAGGGGCAGGAAGATTAACTCATCGATGTTCGGGTTCATGGGTTCAATTAGGATTCAGCCTAGCCGCGGAACATACGGCCAGCGCTTTTGGCACTGGGGCTGTGTATATAATCAAGACAGGCGTAGCCGGGCCTGCTATTGAATACCGAAACATTGGCGTCTTCTTACGGAAGAGGGCGGGATATTGCCTCAAAAAAAGTTATCTTCCAATGTTGGACACAGCCCTAATTATTGAAACTAGTTTATTTTGGTTCTGTTAAAATCGATATTTTTAAAGATTTTAAATGAATCTGTTAAATAGAAATGTTCTAGTTCCAGCAGTCTTTAGATGTTTAATCTATTTGGCCTCTTAATTTACTTCCAAGGATGGAAAAACATTGGAAGAAATAAAAAAGGAAAACGGGATAGAAAAATTATGGATACAAAACGGTACGAATATAAATTAAGGGAAATAAAAAAGATATCTGCGTTGATCTGTTTCGTGGCCTCATTGGGGGGGTGTTCTCTTTCGGGTTTCGATACGGGCGGTCATTTCAGGAACCTTCGGATTTGTGGAAACATTTTTTTAACCCTGGATTAAATTGGAAGTGGGCTGGTTTCGCCAGTTCCTGCATTGGTTGGGGCCATAGGGGGTGCCGCCATTTCTGGGGTCTTTAAATGATAAATTGGGCAGAAACCCGGTGCTCATGGCGGCTTCATTGTTGTTCTTTGTCTCGGCATTTGGGGTCAATTGCGTACCACCGAACTTTTTTTTTTTGATTATTAGCAAAGGCTTATTGGGGGGTCGGGGTCGGTATTGGGCATACCGTACTGGCACCGCTGTACATCTCCGAAAGTTGCCCCACCCAAAATTAGGGCAGGACTAGTGGGCCCTATACCAACTCTCTATTGCATTGGCATATTTGCTGGCCTATTTTTTTCCAAATTGGTCCCTGTTGGCTTTTCACAAGGAATATTCGAGCCTTCGGGTGGAACGGGAATTTTTCATAAGACCATCGGTATCCGAGGGTGTGGCGGGTATGTTCGGTTCCGAGATTGTCCCCTGGAATTGTTTCTGCTTATTATTGTCTTTTATCCTAAAGCCCCCGTGGTTATTAAGAAACGGACATCGGATAAAGGATATATCATCTTGTCCAAGATTAATGGGTGCAACTGTGGCCAAGAACGAATTGGCTGAAATTAACAAGAGACGGTAACGCAATAAAAGGGAAAGATCAGTGAACTTCTAAAGCCGGGATTACGATTTGGCCTTGATCGTAGGGGTCGGGTTTCGGTCTTCGGGGCAATTCACCGGAGTTAATATATCGTGTAATTACGGCCACCATCCTTGAAAGATGCAGGGTTCCCAATGGATAGTGCATTACAGTTCCAAGTAGCCAATTGTATCTTAACCTGATATTACATCATCGCTTTATGGAAAATAGATAGCTGGGGACGACGTCCATTATGATCTGGGGCATGTCTGAGCTTTCATTTCTTAAATATTATAGCAGCCCTATTCTCTACAGACAGACATCGGGCATTTGGATCGTTATTATGTTATGCGTCTATATATTGGCCTCCCTAGCCATTCCATCAATGCGGTTTATCTGGTGCTGATAGGGGAGATATTTCCCACCCGTATCCTGGGGGCGTGCCATGTCCATGCCACCTTCGCCAACTGGGGCATCAATTTTCTGACGGCCTTCCTTGTTTCCATGGAGTTGACAAGATCGGTGTTGTGGGAGCCCGGCTTTTTTTACCTCGCCTTCATGTGTTCTGATAGCGACCATTTTCTTCTACAGATATGTACCCGAGACCAAAGGGAAAAAAAGTCTGGAGGAACGCAGCAGTTTTGGAAGGAAAAAAGTATTGAATAAAAAGGTGTTTAAAATTTTATTCCTGTTATTTTTGAATTAAGGGATGGCTTTTATCTTGGCATTAAAAATTCAATTCTGAAAAACCTAGTGATATCCTTATAGGAGTTTTTTGTTCGAATCATTTATAAAAAAAACAATAAGTATGTTTTTAAAATGAAATAAGGATGGCGTAGCACCTCATATTCAGGTATCTTTAAATATCTGTTCTAGTATTATTTTTTCTTTTTGATACCTTAGTCAGGGAAACTATAGTCAAGAACAAAAATTAGAATCTTGGAAGCATTTGAAACTTTGGGAAGTTGCCAATTTTCCAGAAAAAGCAACTTAGCATGCTTCCTGCAAAAGGTCCGTTACTTTTGTTATAGAGTCGTATAGTCGAAGACCGGTTGGAGATTGAACGCTTTGTTGTTCCATTTGAAAAGTATTTTGGATAATCCTGTTATTGAGAAAGATTTGCCATGGGAAGGTACAGGCACCACTATTGGGTGGAAAAACAGTACTATTTGATACAACAGGATAGTTTATTTTAAATATGGTATACGATTATGGGGAATTCTTCATCGCCTATTATAACAAACTCCCTTTTTCATACAATATCCTTTATGCAGAATCAGAGATGGGAGTTATGTGGAAAAAACCAATACTCGATTTATTTTGACTTGGAAGGGAACAATTGGCAAAAAAAATAATTATTATCCAAATTAGGTTTGTAAAAAACTCAGAATATAGATGTAGGTTAAACCCAGCACCGCAATCATCGGCAGAAAATTTGTTGCTATTCATATGATAATTGGCGGTGTTTTTTGTCTCTTATTCTGCGGATGGGAAAAGATTTTAATTGGCTCTTTTTGAAAGCCCTGCGGGTATGGTAACCATAGTGAGACGCAAAATAATTGTATTTGATTGAAGTGCGTAATCGATGGTTTATGTTCGTACGCCCCTCCAAGAGCCTATGCAGGTTGAAGGCTAGTTAAAGGGATAGTAAAACCGACGACGTAGTGCCCGTTAAGGAAAGTTGATAACCTTTAGTGAACTCGACTCATGAACGCATCGGTGCATGGTTCCTGAAGAGGGAGGATGTACTGATTTTTTATGGAATTGGACCGTTTTTCGGAGAGGGACTTGTTTTTTGGCCTTCTCAGGGCAAGTTATGAATGCTGGAAAAACCAGATAAAGTTCTGTTGAACTGGTGTGGGAGATAATAATTGCATACCAGTGTTTCGTTTACCAATGGGTCGCTGAGAAGAATCCGTTAAATTTGGATGAGAAAGATGACTGGGACTCCGGGCAAGTATACATGACAAGATAAACCAGTAATTAAAAGCGATGAGGATGTTGCTTTTATTATGGAAGGTTAAATAAATACATACATAATGAGCCAGGTTAATCCGCCATTTGGTTTAGGCCAAAACGAAATTTGGACAGGTTATTCGGTGCTCGTTCCACTACCTGATACGCTTGGTAGAATTCTTACTCGTCCGGTTGAGGTTTAAAGGGAAGATCTGTTTATCAATGCTTGACGCTGAAGGAGAAATCCTTGCTAGAAGTACGCTCTGCGATTCGGAGATGAACTCGCTTGAAGCATGGAGTTTTGATGATCTTACCCGTTTACAGGATCAGAAATTAATGCATCCAATGGAATTGGGCGGATAAAAAAATGGTGATTTTAAAAGGCAAAAAATGGTTGCGATTGAGATTTCAACTTAAGGATGGAACATTTATACCTCGTTTTAATATGTTATTAAATAGTATTTTTAATTTATTAAAAGCTGACAAGATATTTATGGATTTTACCATGGCTTTAGGTTTTACTTTATTAGGGCATCTTTTGTATTCTGATAATTCCCTTCATAATAATCCACCTTGAAGCACCCACTTAAACTAAATCACAATATTCCAAGCATCTTTTAAAAGATACTGCTTACGAATCCTTGTATCCTGCTTTAGTACCGCGGCGGAATCCAATTGAGAGTAATCTTTGGTGGCTAAGTAAAGGTTGTGCCTTCAACATTCCTAGGAAATCCCCCAAAATGACTTTTTCATTAGGCTTTCTTCTTCAACAAATTTAATGATGGTGTTATAGATATCCGCGGTTCGCGTGGCCAGTGTTCTGCCGTGTGGTTGCCACGTTCTTATATTTCTAATTTGCAAAGCTAATTGCCATGGAACGGGTAAGCTAGGATTTAAGGACAATCGATCTTGATCTTAAAAATTCTCTATAAACTTTTAGATTCAATACACGACCAAAAACATCAAGAAATCTGGCAAACCATTGTCTTTAGGTACCAATGAAAAAGGGCAGTTACAATTAAATGTAACATGCCTTTTTCTTAGTGCGGGGAACTGGATCTTTTCCTTCGCTCTGCCTACGGAAAGGGCCTTGGGGAGGCTTTTACTAGAAAAGCTTCCAACGCTAATGCGGTTGGCTTTTATTATGTCGTCCGCTTGCGCAAGTAAACTTGCTCAGGCATCTTCATAAAAAAGCCTTTCATTTCTGAAAGGCTTATCTTAGTAGCTGGAACTGGACTCGAACCAGTGACCTTTCGGGTTTGAGTCGCAGAAATACTGGTTTTATATGGTCTTATATGTTAATGATATTAATTGATATCAAATACTGTACGTTTTAAGGTCAAAACAGCAGAAATCATATAAAAACCCCAAAATGTTTTAGGTATGTTTTATGGATAGAATGTGGCATTAGTGTACTTAGAGGGAAATACTTTATTAAAATGGCCTCGATAAAGATAGTGCTTTGGAAACATGATATTAAAGAAGACGGCACTTTTCCATTGGCCGTCGAATTACCCAAAAAATAGGAAAGACACGATAACATATTTACAGGTCATATATTTGGAAAAAAGATTGGGACAAAAGATTTGGGTAAGCGTTAAAAAATCCCACGCCAATTCAGCAAAAGGCTGAATAGTATCTTACTTAAAAAAATTTGACCGAGATCGATAGTTATCGCTCTAGCAAAAGCCGGAAGGGTCAAAGGGAGTTATTTCCAGTAAACAAATCAAAGACAAGGGCAAAGCAATAAAGGGAGAAACAGTTTCGTTTTTTCAATTTGGGGTCACACGTGTAAATAAACAAATTTCAGTCAGGTTCATTTTCAAACATGTAAAGGGGAACTTTCATGTTGTTTTAACGTCCGTGAGTTTTTAAGTGGAACAGATTTGAATGGAGAGAGAACAAGTTATCAATGGAAATTATAGACCGGCGACGAAAAATCGGGTAAGTCAGTCAGGAAGTTTGGATATAATTTCTTAGAAACATGTAAAAAGGGCGAATTTTGAAAGAAGCCTCGACTCTATTTTTGAAGACATCACCGAGGCATTTTCTAAGCAACTTCAAGGTGTTCTGTATTTCTTATCTAGATTCATAAGACCAGAACGGTTACAATCCATCTTTATTTATATTCAGCAACCCTCTTTAATGCGTCTATAAAAGGGAAGGGAATTTGTGGAAGCCCAAAACACTACCTTTGGCAGGAGAAAAAGAGCGTATACGTATAAAGCCAACACAAAAATCGGTTTGACAAAGAGAAGAAATTAAAACTGTATTGAAAATGCGGGAATTGGAGAAAGATTCTGCCTATGTGCATACCGAAATGTTTGCGTTTGTTCTCTTATTTATTTTGCGGAATTGGATTTCTGGACGTGGTTGCCAATGAAAATGGCAAGAATTTGATGGATGGACGTCTTAGCTATACCAATTGAACAAGGAACGAAAAGCCATTGAGCCCTTTAAAATTCCGGGATCAGGTCAAGGGGATTATTGGATTTTTTATCGGACCGTTTTGCGCCCAGTCAAATAAGGATTTTATTTTTTCCCTATTTAAAAAAAGGCGAATCGAAATTAGCAAGCGGATTGTATTTTGTTTTAAAGACCCGTAATGGGAACCGCGTGTACTTAATAAATACCTTAAGGAGATTTGCCGAAAAAATGTGGGATTACAAAAACTTATCTAACCATATTGCCCGCCATTCTTTTGGAATATCGCTGGGGACACCATTTCACCCCTATGTTGCAAAAAACTTTATCGGCATAAGTGATTTTAAAACGGACCTCATGTATCAAGCGAATTTTAATTCATAGGGGATGCGGATGACGCTTTGGATGCAGTTTTTTGAATTCTTAGAGAACTATTATGAGGTACCGTTAGAGCCGTGAGTTTTTATTCAGATGTCCCTTTATAACATTTTACTTAATCTCCTCGATTCCAAAATAATTACAACTTAAGGAATATTGCCTTTTTCGGGAACTAATAACAGAAACCCCCAAGACTTGAGAGGACTAATTTCCCTTTTTATTCAATTCAATCCAAAACTACTCACAGTTTTGTGGGATTTGATTACAGGCAACATAATTCTCCATTCCAATGGGAAGTATTGTTTTTTTCATAAATCATTCCCCCTCAGACATGAACATGATATCCCAGCTTAATGTTGGGATTAGACCAATAACTGGTTAAGAGAAATCGGAGCATTTACAGCATGTTTTTGTTACAAAAAATACCTATTATAAGTTTGCAATTCAAAACCCAAACACCTGTAGCTTCATAGCATAAATAACTCACAAATATTTTTAAATAGCTTACAAAACATTTTATATTTGTGATATGCAAAGTGTAGATTGATAAAGTTTTATAGGAGAAAGTAAACAATACCAAAACCTGGTTCACCGATTCGTTTATAGAAGATTTTTTAGCCTCCGGTTAGCAAATGGTGCTGTATATACTGCACTTCACCGTTTGGTAAAGGCAAAAAATATAGTCGATGGCAAGAGGTATTTATTGCTAAACCAAAGGTTTAGTTTTAAGTTGCTTAATCAAGGACGTGTTGCTGAGCCGAGGAAGTGGCTATTGCCATTGCTAAAAAGAGACAAGGGCCTCGCTTATTGCCTACAGCGGGCAACAAAAGCACAAAATGCTTTTTAGGCTATCAACTCAAATTACCTTTACGCATCGTGTACTTATACAGATGGTTCACCCAGAACTATAAAAATTGGAAAACACCACAATCCAATTTAAAAAAACAAACACCTAAAAACTTGGCACTAAAAGGTTGAAGATAAGCAAATTGGTGGTACACAGCCTTAAAAGATTTGGTAAAAGACAAGACTAAACCTCAAGAATTAGGAAAAGCATTACAAAAGCCTGTTATTAAAAGAAGGTAAGCAAGATTTAAAAACAACGATATTGCATTAGCACCGCAATGCGATAGCAGAACTATGGGCAAAAGCTTTGTAAAAATGGCAGCAAAAGATTTTTTATAAATTAAAAAGATGCAGAAAAGGTAGAGCGTATTTACTGCGGGTAGCCACAACAAAAAGTGTTTGCCTTTATGCAGTAGGAAAAAGATTGGTGCGGGTAGTACAAACACTTGATATTTATCTTTTTCGCAATTAGGTTTGCCGACATCTTATTTATTTAAAAGGCGGGCTACATCATTAAGCAAAGCGTGGAATTTATACCCAACGCTTTTCAGAAGATATAGATTTAGCCGCTAAATAGAGAGTATTTAGCGTTTTGATGTGGATTGATTAGTAAATCGCAAGTTAAAAAAATTAAGGGAAAAGAGTCTTTCGAGTTTGTAACCACAAAATTTTTGAAGCCTTTACAAAAAGCTTTTGCAGAAAAGGAGTTATAACAGACGTTACTTCGATTTGAAATTTAGGCCGATGGGACCAAGATCCAAGTATCTATTTTAATCTTATTTATCCAGCGGTTACAGAACATTCTGAATATTATTGCAAGAGTAAAGGTAGGAATTGGGGAGTCGCTCGTTAAAAGGACCCTTTTAACCAAATTGCGATATTGTTTCATTTGTAGGTGAACCAATTTCCAAAAGCGTTCCATTTGCAGTTAAGCCATACTGTACCCTGTGTAAACCGGAACGCACCTTATTTTAGAAAAACTGTTTTTGTTGCACGAAGAGTTTAAGAAAGCCCAATGACAAAATACGTGTAGAACGTTTTAAGTAGGCACTTGTACGACATTACTAAAAATCTACAATAGCCAACATAAAGAGAAAGCTATAACCAAGAATTTGTGTGTTTTCGATTATTTAAGCATAGAGAACGATTTAATGGTATTGCGTTGGTGTAGTTTATGGTATATTAATTCCGCCAAATCTTAAACCCTATTCCCAACTGAAGATTTTATAAAAGCTTGGGAGGACGATTATTAAAAACGATGCAACCAATATTTGATCCGGAAGGATAGTCCAAGTTTTACAAACCCTTGGAAAACCGTTTTAAGCAAGGCAACCCAAGAATACAAACGTATTGAAAATTTGAATTAAATGAGGGTAAAAACTTTTATAAGACCAATAGTCAAGATAAACGCTACACTAAAAAAACGATTGGAAAAAATCTAAATTTCAGCAAGTCAGGAATTTAAAATTTTTGTAGGCATTCTTTATTTTCTTGGTGTTGGCCAAGAAAATTTATAAAAACCTCAGGATAACAATTTCAAGGTAAAACCTTAAAAATATGGTAGGTTTGCAAGACGATAGTTTTAAATCAAGAAGAACATTTTTTGCGCATTTTTATGAAATCTATGGGCGTCGCGGGTATTAACAATGCCGAATGGATAAACAAATCCTTTTACATCCAAATAGCATTCCTTTATGCAGCTGTTGGAATAAGGTTGGATTAATTATTAGAAAAAACACTCAATCCAATCACGCGAAAGGTTTATTTATTTTTAGTTCGACAATCAATACCAAGATTTCACTCAACGTTAAAGGGAATTTATAACAGATTAGTAGCAATTTAACCAACAGGCAGGGTACAACGCGTCAGAAGAATTATTGGTCGAGATAAAAGGACTACGGTTTTTAATCAGGATATCTGAATTATGGCAATATTCTGGATATCTACATTTATCGCGATATGCTGAATATAAAATATATAAAACTGTTGTATTATCCATAGGGGTTTTAGGTGTAAGGTTTTTTTTTGTGACGCCTGTAGGTGCCACTTGATATTATCACTGGGAAAAAAGGGTGGTTCAATATTGCTTGTCAAACCTTTTAGTTTAATGGGTAATTGACTTAGACGCTTATTAAAGTAGACTTGATTCTACCCATAAGTGTTCATGTATGCCATGCCCTTTTGTTGGCTCATCGGCTGCCAATCCTTCCGATAATATTTCTGTTTTCCCTAACCACATTGCTTTCCAGTCCGCTAGGGAAGGATCTCGCCCGCACACGATTCTTTCCCGACCGCCTCAGCGCACGCACAAAGCACTAGGAGAGGTGGAAAAAATCCCTCTTTGCCACTTTTCTCCCTAGCTACAAAAAAACGGAGTTATATTGTCACCGCTCATTTTCTACTTCTTTCAAAGAGAGAGTTTTAAGACCAACTAAAAAAAGCTGGGACTGGACTTAAATGATCTTATATGGTCTCATATGATTTTAGATGCTTTAAAAAACTGTAATAAGTCTTTTAAGTTTTATTTTGGTGCTTTAGATTTATATAAATTTATCCGTTTTTTAAAACGGATAGCAAGTTATGTTTTTGCGCAACGCAAAAAAACCCTAACTTCTAGCGAAGCTTGAAAAGGCTGCCTTCGGCAGTCTTAATAAGAGAAGGACAATGGCAATTGGTAAAATCGGGGCAGAAAACTGTTGGGAGACAAAAAGCTAAAGGGGCATGCTATCTACACTCCGTTTTCAACGCAAAGGAGCTGGACTGGATAAGGTGAAGACGCTCTTAAGATTCGTATAATGTACGCATTTTTGAATAAAAAGGGGAGCGGTTTAGGGGCCTTTCTTAAGATTTCTAAATCTAGGAACGGAGCAAAAGCGTCTATATATAACGTAGTTACCACTAAGCGTCGAGGCTATCAAACTAAATAAAAATAGGAACCACATCAACCAATTGGTAAAAGTGGTCCATACAAGAAAACTAGACGGACCTTAGTGGCCGTTTGCCACCGGAACAGGGACGTCAAGCCCATGCCAGAATTGCTCGGGCAGGGTGGTGGAACGCATTGATACGCTATTGGGCAGGACACTTCCAAAGAAAGGAACTCTATAATGGGTTTATGATGGAGTTTACGAATTACTCGGAAATTACAAACGAAATGGTTTCGATGTAGAATTGCTCTTAATAGTTCCCATTTATTTAGGCCTAATACGACCATTCAATAAATAAGAATAATAAAAAACGATTTATGGGATTTGCTCGTTGCGAAAAAATGAGCAGAAATTGGAGAACTTACGCCTTATGTGGATTTAGGGTCTGAATTTATTGCGTCTCAAAAAATAGTTTAAACTATGCACTTTAGTGCCATTCTCGCTTTACTTCTAAAAATACTTACTTTTGTAGGGGATGCGGAGCAACGAAAGTAATGGGCATACGTTTTCAAGGCTGAGCGTACATATTGTATGGTTTACGAAATACAGGTACGCTGTTTTAAAGGGAGACCTTCAGATACTTGGCCGTACCCTGCTTGATACAGATTTGCGAGGCTGAAAGATGCTTAACTATATTGAAGGCGTTGTTTCAAAGATTCACGTCCATATTTTGCACTTGCTTCGGAGGTACCGTCCATCCTCAAGTGTGAAGCGGTTTTAGTAAAGAAATTTGAAAGGGTCGAAGCTTCACGAAAGCTTCAGCAGGAGTTTCCGGATTTGAGAAACGATATGGGGCCAGACATTTTTGGGCTATAGGTTATGCGTTGCTGGAAGTACTGGGAATATAACTGATGAGATGGTCAATGATTTATCTTGAGGCACCATAGGAAGCCTGAAGATTCGTATAACAG
>Ga0163217_1091393_pt1 | contig 11585 bp, 10 predicted proteins | sample SynspAceP_FD_185933 | JGI IMG/M metagenome (GOLD analysis project Ga0163217, IMG submission 185933) | Saline lake microbial communities from Ace Lake in Antarctica - Synechococcus sp. Ace-P (PacBio error correction) | ecosystem: Environmental > Aquatic > Non-marine Saline and Alkaline > Saline ... | reverse complement strand
ATAAACCCGATTCCCGCCGCCATTAAAATAGGCTTGGCTGCTCGGCCCGCGCCATTTGCGCCCCGCCCGCCATACCCAACATCACCGCGCCATAGGCTTTGCCGTGGGGCGATGCCGAAACCGCCAGGTGCCGCGCCCGGTCTCACGCTCGAACCGCCTGCACGTGCCGCCTGCGTCCAGGCACCACGCTGACAGGGGGTTTCAACCCCAGCTCGGCCCTTTCTTAAACGTTTCGCGATCATTGATCCGCGCCTGTTCTAATGTGACTGTCATCCTATCCTCATCCTTTGCTTCATTTTGCAAGTAAACTCCGGGGAGCACGAGGAGGGGCTGGCCCCTCGCCCTTCGGTAAAACCCACGTTCAGCTTGTGCGGCTTTCAGCTCCAACCGGCGTGCGTGCAGACAGGTTCGGTATAGCCCCGAAAAAGCTCAACGCGCCCTTTCAGCACCAGATCGGCAAGCGGCCTGAAAGGCAATCCCGTCAAAAAGGCCGGGGCCATCGGCTGGTAAAGCGGATCTCCGCGATTTCTGCGTCACGACGGCGGCCATCTTTTTCAGGCTGTGGTCACCTGATCCCCGGAAACCAACCCCGTGATTTGCAGCCAATTCGCCAACGCTGTGCCGAGATGCGGCAGGTCGCGCGATCTTCCAATTCAGGCCGACGTCATGAGATGTCCGCGCCACCTTTGAACAGCCAACGCCCTGATCGACCCCAGCGCCCACGAGTTAGCCAGGAATTCCCTGAGCGTTGTTCTTCTTACCTCCTGTGCCGATATCGGCGTCAGACAGGTTGGCGCCCGCAAGTACGGGATCGTCAGCAGGTCTTCAGCGTACCACGGGCAACCCCGCCCCGTTTTGATCTCGTCCTGACGCGCCAGAACATCACGGTATGATAATGCATTCGCGTGCAACGTCGCAGCCGTAGGCGGATGGCCACCCCAAGCGCAGTTTTGCTCCTGCTTTGGATCCGATCTTGGCGTCCAGCATGGCTTCCATCAGATAAAGCATGGCCCACATCCCCTTGCCGATTGCGCGCGGCCCCTGCAGGCGCAGGCCAAACCGATATCGACGTTGCGGATCCTTCATAGGCACTGATCCACGGCGCGTTCTTCATCTCGCCCTTGGGCACCTTGGGCCCTGCCTCCATCGAGGTTGGAATTTCGTCGCCGTGCGGTCGAGGAAAAAACCGGTTGTTGATAAAGCACGCGGGGACCTTGGCTTGCGCGATACACTCGCAAGGTTGACGATTGTGCGGACGCTCTTTCATCCATTGATGCCGGAGTTTGACGGTATTGGCCGGGCAGCCCCAGCGCGAGTCCTCTACCCGGGTAAATATCTTCATCCGCAAAGGCGACTTCTTGGGGCCCGTGCATCTTTGGTTTGACCACATAGACGAGCCCGCGACCGAATTGCGCATCCGCCCTTTTTCTTCAGATCGTGGCAATCGCGAGCAATTGTTGTGGACCATCGCGTCCATCAGGCCTTCGCGATCTCCAGCCGTCGCCGTCCAGAATGGCGGGGTTTGGTCATTTGAGTTGGACCCACGTTGCGCTACCAGCATCAACGACCGCCCTTTAAGCGTCAGCGTTACTGCCGTCGGGGCGGCTGTAGTCGCGATCGTCGTTCATCGTCGCGCGTTCACCTGCTTGGCCACCCTTTTCGAACGTCTCGGAACAGATCGCCCTCATCAGGCCCAACCAGTTGCCATAGGCGACAACCTTGTCTTTCGCATCCTCCACAGCGGCAACGCTATCTTCGCAATCCATGATCGTAGACATCGCGGATTCCAGCAGCACATCGGCCACGCCTGCCCGATCGCGTTTTGCCAATGTTATGCGCAGGTCGATCTGAATGTTTCCGATGTGGCAAGCCGTTGTTGCGCAGCAAGATTCGCGTCAGGCGCAGCCGCAATCCCCGCGGTAAGCCGATAAAACTGCGCCGCATTCTTTCAAACGCAGTGTCAGTGCCCCGTCTGCGGACGGCGTAAACCGGTCACATCCGTATGGCTGCCAGAGGGCAAGCGGGGCTGCTTTCATCCAGAAAACGCCTTGGCCTTGCACCAACAACCCGCGCGCCCACGCTCTTGCTCATAAGCCCTTTGCCCTCGGCAATCCCCCTAAGCGCATTCCGTGCCGTAATACGCGTTCCATATAGGCGCCCCACAGCGCGTTGGGCGGCGTCAGGTCAAAGCGGGCGTTGGTAAATAGGAACGACCAGCTGCGGTCCGGGGACCTGCGCGATTTCCGGGATCGACACCTTGGTGTGGTAAAATTTTTTTTTCCCCAAATTTTTTCTTTTTTTTTTTCGGAAAAAAAAAAAATTGCGGCTTCGGGCACGAGAACCCGATCTCACGCAGAAGGCATTATAGGCGGTTCGGCGTCATGGTTCTGGCCGGGCCGCGGTCTTTGGCCAAGCATTTATCTTGGCCCTGGCATCTCTTCACGCGTCTAGCAACAAAGGCGCGGTTTTTTGCGCCCCAGATCATTGCACGAGATCACTTAGCCCCGCCCAAAACGTGCCCGCGTCAATGCCGGTGGCGGGCAGCGGCCGAGCCTTCATAAATTCTACCAAGTCGGCGCAACCTGTATTGAAGGCCGTTTTCTTATCGCTACGCTGTGTCATCTCTTTGCTCCTGTTGCTCGCATGGATATCGCTTTTGACAACAGCTTAGAAGGTATGCAGCATGGGCAACATTTTATTGCGTAATAATTTATACCAATGCGCAAGCTATCTTAGCGCTCGCGCCGAGAGCCCCCCCGCCTTCCGGACACCTCTCAGAGCAAGCATTTCACCGCTTCCCAATTCGCGCGCCCACTTGCGTCGCCAGGGCTAAAGGGCAGGCCCCACACGCCGGCAGATCTTTGTTGGCAAACTCGGACTTTTTGCGCATTTTTCGCCATGGCACCCTTTTTTTTCCCCCCCCCTTTTTCGTTTTTTTTTTTTCGCCAATGCAGCACCGCATTAAAAAACGGCCAGACCTTGTTGCCAAAAGTCTGCCGTCCAAACGTTAAATTCTTCAATCGTTTAAATATGCGCCGCTCGGAAACTCAGTTACTTTTCGTTTGTCCCGGTGCGACGGGATCACCGGCGCGGGCGTTTGTATCATCAGCTTGCGTATGCACCGTTTGGTTCGGCGTCGTCACGGCGGCCACGGTGCTATCGGTTGGTGATGCCTTGTGTCGCTTCCTCTGCCGGCGGCTGATGGTCTTCGCGGCCATACCGATCAGAATTAAATCGAAATGGCCGGTGATGACGACGCCGAAGATGATCGCCCCCTTTACGCAAGGCAGCGCAGGCCTGTTGCTGTTTCTCTTGCTTCCTCAATATTTGTGTCGGGTGCAGACATGTGGTGCCCTCGGATGCGGTCGGTGTAGGTTGATCTTTCGGGTGGCGACCTTGCAGCCGCCATTGCTGCAGACTAACTTGAAACATTGGACATACGGTTCCCAAAAACAGAGGAAAATAATGCGCGGCACGCCTGCTCCCCAGACGATATACTTGCCGAACTATACCCCCACGGCTTCATCACGGACCATGTCGCGCTGCATTTCGATCTGGACCCGCGCAAGACCCGCGTCAAAAGCCTGGATTGCCTTCCCGCCCAACCCGACACCCAGTTGATTCGCAGCTTTTTCTACATGGCGAAAAACCTGTCGCTTGTCTCTGCCGCAATTGATGGCACGCCAGTATCGCCCGAAGTCACCCCCCAAGGGCTAACCTGTGGACGTGCCTGGACGCTCCGTTTATCTGGGAAGCCGAGGTGGAGATCGACCGCAGGGCATACGCGCTTGAGCGGGCTTTTATATGTCGAATGGCATGTATTGCACCCAATTCGAGGCCGAGGCTTTCGCAAGATTCACCTATTATCCCGAACCGGCCCCGATGTGATGCGCGTCTTTACTGTCACCATTCAACTGGCCCGCACCCCGTCTGCTGTCCAACGGCACCCCAGTCAGCAGCGGATACCGACACAGGCTGGAATGGCATGTGACGCCGCGCCCGAACGCCCATCGGTTCGCGCTGGTTGCTGGCGATCTGGTCGGCACATCCCGAAGCTTCACCACCCAAAATCGGGCTCGCGCCGTCGATCTGAACCGTCTATGTTACGTCCGCCGGTGACGAGCGGCAAATGCGCCTTTGGCTGGAGGCGCTTCAAGGGACCAGTATGAAGTGGGACGGAAGACGTTATGGCCGTGAATACGAATCTTGATCTGTTTCAACATCGTTGCAGTGGATGATTTCAATATGGGCGCAATGTGAGAATAAGGGTCTTGAACATCTTCACTCCTCTGCCTGCTGCCAGCCCCGAAAACCTCGCCCGACATGAACTTTTGAGCGGATCGGAGTCTCGAGTTCATCGCGCATGAATACTTCCACAACTGACGGCACCGGATCACCTGCCGCGATTGGTTCCAGCTGGTTGCCTTCAAGAAGGGCTGACCGTTTACCGCGACAGCCAATTCACTTCTTGACATGCGCGTTCGGCTGCGGGTGAAACGGATTGGCGATGCTGATCGATCCTGCGCGCCCGACAGTTTCCCGAAGACCAAGGCCCGCTAGCCCAACCCCGTGCGTGCCCGAAAGCTTTCAAGAGATCAACAACTCTACACCGCCACGGTCTACGAAAAAGGTGCCGCAGGTGATTGCAGCTCAAGCTGCTGGTCGGTGATTGAGGCAGTATTTCAAAAAGCGCTTCACCTCTTTTTTTGACCGTCACGACGGGCAGGCCTGCACCATCGAAGATGGCTGCCAAGTGTTCGAGGACCCACGTGGGCCCGCGATCTGGCGCAATTCAAAAGCGCTGGTATCCCAGCCGGCACAACCGCTGTTGTCCGTTACGGAAAGCTGGATCACGGCACGTTGACCGCTGCACTTTAAACAGCACACGCGGCCAGCGATGCCACAGCCCGTTTCCGCAAGCCTAGTGCTGCGATTGCCGATCGGGCTGATCGGGTCAAGACCGGCGACGAGTCGAGGAAAACAACGGGGTGCTCGAGATGGGACACAGGCCGAACAGAGCTTTGTCTGACGGTCTGGGGACGCGACCCGGTCGCATCGGTTGTGCGCGGCTTTTCCGCGCCCGTGGTCCTGACCCAAGACCTGTTCGGACGCAGATCGTGCGCATCTGCTGGCCCATGATACAGACCCCTTTAATCGCTGGAACAGGGGCGCATGCTGGCCTATGGGCTCCCTGTTGGGGATGATCCGCGATGGCAAGCCCCAACAAGCGACTGGCTGGGCCGGTATCCGTGCGGTGATCGGTGATGAAACTCTTTGATCCGGCGTATCGTGCGCTGATGTTTGGGCCTGCCGATCGTCAATAACGATCTGGCCCGCGACACTGGCAGAGGCGGGTGACACCCATCGACCCTGAAACATCATTCTATGTCCGCTACCGGGAGTGCGGCCCCGCGCCGCGATGGAGAGGGCTTTGCCGATCTTGCTCGCCGACGCTCTAGTCGTCGTCACACGGTTCGACGTCAAAACGTTTGAAAACCCCAAACGCGAAACAAGCGGCAACGGGCGCTGTCCAATGCTGCGTCCCTTGCTGACGCTCAAATGACGGATGGCCACGGTGGCGCAGAACAGTATGACGCGGCTGTACAACATGTAGCCAGGCAGCTTTCCGCGCTGGCCAACTGATCCGCACCGGTCGCGGGGGGCATACAAAGCCGTCGACGCGTTACGTGCAGTGGGACAATGGAAAATGCGGGAGCGGACTGGGTAGATGACAAATGGTTTGGCCTGCCAAGTGATCGAAGCAGACCCGAGACGCGCCCACGAAGTCGTCGAAACCGCTGACCAAAACATCCGACTTCAACTAAGAGTAAAGAACCTCTTCAACCCGTTCCGCGCCGTTGCTGGGGCACTTTGCCGCGCACCACGCGGCTGGTCACCATGCTTCGGGCGTAGGCTACCGTTTGCTGGCGGACTGGCTGATCAAGCTTGATCCGCGTGAACCCCGCCAAAACCACCGCCGCATGTGTTCAGCGTTCCAGAACGTGAAGCCATGACAGCGACCGCCAAGCGATTGATCAAGGACAGAGCTGGACCGCATCCTGTTCGCAGTTTGGTCCTGTCGACGCAAAAGACCATACCACTCTGAGATGCTGTCGCGTATCCGCCGTGCGTTGATGAAACTGAGGGCGTGTCCCGGCATGGGCACCTTGCCCCGCATATGGTGGTCGCAGGGGACGGTCTGAGCTTAGGCTGATTGATCCACCTCAGGGGCGGGCTTTTGCGAAGCGCACAGCGGGCAGCGGTTTGCAATACGGATCTGCTCGCTTTAAACCAACCCGACCATGTCATGGCGCTTTTGCGGGGCTGCCGCATGGGGCCCCAATCGGCGGCCGCCTTTTTCGCGCAGCGCATAGAAATCACACCATCGCGGCGGGTCTTACCCGTGACCGCCATGATCCGTATTGCGCAGGCTCAGGTTCAGCGCCCCGCCTTTTGCAGGACTGATGCGCCCGTTGACCGCAATTGGCACCCATAATGCCGCGTGTCCGTGGCTAGGTAAAATCTGCTAACAATACCGCATACCAAAGGCGGCCGCCACGACGGCGCGCGCCTTATAGTGTGCTTTCATACTTGTTGCGAGAGGTCGTACGCCAAAACCCGAACCCAAACGCGCGACGATTCCGCATCGCGAAAGCCGGTGGGATGAGGCGAGGGCACCATTCTTCGAACATCGGGCGGGCACCATATCAACCAAGGGCTTTGCCATTGAGACTTCAGCGCCGACGCGCGCTGTTCGGCAGACTCGGCGTGACCGTGCAGCCGACTCGTGCACCTGTGCGCCGGAAAGAGGTAACGCGCTCGCGCAGGCGGAGAAGAGACATCGTAAGGGTGAATCGGTGGCCGCAGTGGTAAGGTCAGATTGTGTACGCGGGCCGCCCTTCTCGTGCCAGCCGCAGGGGCGGGTTCGATCGGGGGGCCGTCGGCGGTACGTGGTAGCAGACGCAGGTCACTGACCGCGCCGCGCGCAATAGGGCGCAGAACATTCACCGTCTCCCGGTCGGGACAGCGCCGGGCCGTCATGCCCCCCCACAGGCAAAGCGCGATCACAGCGACCCAAGATGGATCTACTGCGCGGGCGAGCCATCGCCCGCAGTCCTTTGCCGTGGCGTGCACTATTCTTTGTAAGACATTTGTCTCCCCCCACTCGTATGTACGCGCACAACATGCGCGTCGCGCGGCATCGTCTCCAGTCTGATGAACAGCAAATTCAGCCATTATTGGCAGCTTAAACTGCTTTCCAGCGGTTGGTGAAAATCCCAAGGTTTACAGACCACCGCGATGCCATCTGGTGCCTAAAATATTACCCGCCAACCGTGTTCAGTCAGCAGAAGACGGGCCATAATACTCATAGACTGGGACAGTACGATGCAATTGCACACCGTCAGGAACTTTATTTCAACGCAAAAAAGGGCATGCCACCGCTGCCGTATTGTAAAACAGACGCACCTTGGTTGTGCACCGTGTCGTTCGCCGCGAACCCCCGTGCGCAGGGACTAAAGAAACGCGGCTGCCCCCTTCTTGCCCCTGCGCGCGCCGCACTGTCCCTGCGTCACCGCAAGAGATTGCTTTGCATCGACTGGCCCCGATCTTACCGCCGAAGACCGCCTCTGCGATGATAAACCACAACCGTGGCAAAAGCTTTGTGCGACAGAGAAAAACTGGGCTAGCGCGAAATGCTGGTCCCAAGGCAATTTCTCCGCGCTGACCGCAAGACAACACCCGTCTACCCCGATCGATATGGCCTGTGAGCCGACGCTGATGGGCCCTTTGTGCGCGCGCTGGATGTTGCTCGATGCAACGGAAACCAGGCGCCGATACGAAGTATGTCGACAGACGGCTTTGACCAAAGCGTTGCTCAGACGGGATCCGAGATGTAATCGAACATGTGCTGGATTTGCGCATCAAGGACCGATTATGTTCGATCGCCTTGTCCGTCGGTCGCCCAGGCCCATATCGACCATCGGGCTGGGCCCTGGGGCGCGGCAAAGGCGAAAAGCACCACGGTGCTGCCCCCAACGCAAACCGGCGACCCCGGCCTGCATCGCCCACTTTGAGCGCGCGGAGAGATTATCGGCCCGTTCATCGAAAACAGCACCCCACCAGCCGCGCTGGTTGCGGCGACCCGTTGTGCTCATAGCGGCCCTGGCTTGGCACCCCAAGGCGGGCTACGCGAAAGCTACGAAGCAGCTCATTCTGCTGCAACTCCGCTCAACCCTCGCCCGGAGTGCGCGCCCTTGGCAACCCCAATGCTGCCTCGCCACCACGGTGGCTATACGAGCTTGAGCTTTGCAGGCGCGCCGCACCGCCGCACGCGTGCAGAATGTCTGGGGTGCCGGCGTGGCGTATACCTGGGTTATGTTTGACGCCATCTGCGCGCGATGACACGAGCAAATTGCGCAATCTGACGTTGATTATTTCATCGACGGGCTGCGCGATATTTCTAAGCCCGCATCATTCGGACCGCGTATAAAATGTAAGCCCCGAAGCCTACTGGGCTGCTATTGCGCCAAATATGCCAGCTTTGGCGGTGGCCTGTCCAAGGGGGATGACGCGCCGACAATATCCGCGCCAATATCGGGGTGCACGACTGGATCATACCGCCAGAGCACCATCCTGACAACTCCACCCGATGATCTGGGCCCACGCGGCCCCACGGTTCCAATTAAGCTGCGCATCCGGTCGCCGCATTAAATTTCGCAGCCTCGGGCCGCAGGACAGACGTGCTGATGCAGTTCCACTACCACAGGCCATAATTTCGTCCCGAACTCGCAAGCGGGGGGCAACGTATTGTGTTCACAGCAACGGCCCGCCAAGCCAATGAGGACCGCCTAACACCGACATCTCGAAGCGGTATCAGCACACGCATTGGCGCTCCCCCTCCTTGCCAGGCACAACCCGCCCCCCTGTCCACTGACCAAGGCGTTCTGTTTCTGACGCCATAGGTGCCCCCAGCTTGACCTGACCTATGACACCCCCAAAGGCGCACCATGCGGGTTGCCAAACATGACTGGGAACTGGTCATTCGGGATGGAGGTCACGCGCACGGGTAACTGTCGAACGCGAAACTGGCTTTTCCGCGCTTCGACAATAATTCGGCGCAGAGCCCAACAACAACGTTTCCTTCGTGGATGCGGCCATGCCTGGCATGCTCCCACCATCAATGAATTCTGTGTCGAACAGGCCGTGCGCACGGGTTCTGGGCCTTCAAGGCCAGATCAACTGCACATCGCCTTTGACCGCAAGAAACTACTTTTACCCGATCTTACCCGCAGAGGCTATCAGATTTCGCAGCTGTTACCACCCATTGTGGGCGAAGGCGAAGTTTGCTGGTGGAGTGGGGGCCGAGTGTTAGGTCGCAGGTGAAAATTCCTACGAGCCGCGGCCTGGTGCGTGTGGATAACGCATTCCACCTGGAAACAGGACGCGGGCAAATCGAATTCACGATATGGACCCGAACATGCCTTTGTGGAACCTGAAACCGTACCCGGTGTCGCGCGGGATGGGAAATCGGTCAGCAAGCCGAACATTCGACGGCCCCGAGAGGCTGGCTGCCATTCGACCAAGCTGGGCGTCACGATTCTTGCGGTATCTGTGGTACGTGCAATGGCGACATGCAGTCGGCGCGGAATATGCCGGTAAGCGGGATGTGAATCGATGTCGATGTCTGCCGCACTGGCCACCGAATAAATCAGGGCGTAAGGACTTTAACGCAGCATCTCGAGAAACGCGCATGTGACATCAAGATCATGAACTCATGCGGGTTCATCCCACAAGCGATCGACGTCGAAGCTAAGAGCGCCAGATGATCGTCGAAGCCGCGCCGGCGAAGTGGTGCAGGAACCCGTTTGTTCGCATCCCGACAAGCAGGAACCCGCACGCTCCATGCTTGTCAAAGGAAGAGGGCGCATGACTCTACGCTATTTCCCCGACCCCGATTCTTGCTGCCACTGTGATCCGAACAGGCGTGGGTTGATGGACAGTCTGCCTGCGAACCAACCTGCCCGGAACTGCCCTGAGCCAAGGAAAGCTGCGCTTTATCAATGACTTTGGCCTCAGCGCTATGATTGCGTCGGTTCCCTGGACCTCAGATCTGGACAGCGCCGGGCTACTTTCGAGGCGACCGCACAGGGAGATGCCAAAGATGGATAGCGAAGCCCGAAAAACTGGTGCCGGTTGATCAACGAACTCTTCGGCCGCCTCCAAGAAGACGAGAGAGAGCAGCGATCGACGATCCGAAGCAAACCCGTAAGCAGCCCTGCCAGGCTGGGGCGGCGTGTGGATCGACCTGATCGCGTCTGATGCGATTTCCAGCAAGATCGCCAAGGACCTGTTTAGAAACGGTCTATACCGAGAGGCGGCTGACTTCCATGCCTTGCCATCGTCGAAGAACCGGAAATGAAGCAGGGTTCACAGACACCAGTGCTCATCGAGGCCCGCGGTAGACGAGATCATCGCGCGAAGCCCGAGTCAGGGTTGCCAAAGCGCTGCGAAAATCCGAAGCTAGGCCGGGCGGTTCGTCGGGCAAAAGATGAAGGCCACCGCGGCAAGTGGCGAATGCCGAAAGCGTGAACCAGATCGTTTGCACAAAAACTGACGGCTAAGACGCGGCCGGGTTACCAAAGCCCCGCGCCCTTTTCTCGCCACGCTCCCCCTCTGACACGCTTTGAAAGGTCTTTTTGGATCGCCCTTCCGGTCATCGCCGCGCTTTGTACAGCCCGAATGATCGACTTTAACGGCCAGTTTGGACATGGGCGCGTATATTATTCAGGGTGTTGAATGGATAATAACGCGCGTCTGATGATGTGCCTTACCATCAGATCGGGTTCGGACCAGAGTATCAGAAGACAGGCCACACCACTTTATGTGTGGCCGGAATTTCCACGGTCTGCTATCTGCGCGAGTTGCAGCGAAGAGGCGCGTCACTATTGCACGTTACCAACTGCTGACTTTTGATGAAAAGCGTTTTCCCATTGCTTTACGCAGCTCTGCACGAAGGACCGGCTGGCTGCTGCCACCGGCGAAGCGGCTGACGCTGCCATATCGACCGTCTGGGCCCCGTGTGGCCCCGGATGCCCGCCGATATTATGGCCCGGCTAAGGAAGCGATGAAATGGGCCCACGCGACGTTTATCCTTATTCCCCTGAACAGGGCGGCCGGCTGAAAAACCCTCGGACTGAAAACGCTGATCGTCTGCGCGGCGCCCCTTGTTTGAACTCTCTTTTGACCCGAAAGCCAGTACATGCCACGCTTATGAATACAAGTTGACCCGCCCCCACCAAAGGCTTGAAGTTAAGAACATCAAAGGTTGCTGAAGCGCGGGTCTTCCCATTGACTTCAGGAGCTATGAATGGTCTTTCAGGTTACGGTGGGAGTATCAGCGGGCAGAGACTCTGCCCCATCAACTAAGAACGCGTGGGTGACCGGCAGCACGACGGAATGGCGCATGTACTTGCGTGTTTCGCCGCCTAGCGCGAGAGGCGCCGGACAGCGGCCCCTTACTGAGCTGCTTCCACCCCACCGTTCCAGACGCATGGAAAAGCCCGAAGCCACTGCTTTAACGCGGA
>Ga0163217_1030023_pt1 | contig 11585 bp, 19 predicted proteins | sample SynspAceP_FD_185933 | JGI IMG/M metagenome (GOLD analysis project Ga0163217, IMG submission 185933) | Saline lake microbial communities from Ace Lake in Antarctica - Synechococcus sp. Ace-P (PacBio error correction) | ecosystem: Environmental > Aquatic > Non-marine Saline and Alkaline > Saline ... | reverse complement strand
GGAGGCATCGGAGCCCGATCCGGCAGGATCCGGGTGCCCAAGTGCTCGGGATCTTGCCCACTTTGTCTTGTTGCAATGGCGGCCCGTTCCAATCCAGCACCCAGGACTAACGGGCTAACGAAACTGCGAGAAATCCTTTGGAAACTTGCGCGTCGACCGGAGTCTTTCCAAACAGCGGGCCGACCGCATTCGTGCTGTTCGGTTCAATTTCGATCGGGCTCATTCCAACCGCCTTCTTGCGCCGACGGCGATCCGCCCCAAGCGTGCGTGCTGCCGGCCGCGTTTCGATCCTCTCGCTCACCGAGGTCGTCCGATGCGATCCTTCGCCCCGGTTGTAGTCCGCTGGTCTCGGGCGTTTTCCGCGATCGCCGGCACGAAATCGGATTCATTGATTGAGGTCAACGTAGGACGGCAACAGGCCAGCAGGTGGCTTCATTCGAGTAAATTGAAGTTTAAAACGCCCTTCCAGAATCTGCCGGTTGCACCTCGTCTTCCACGGTGGCACGTCGGGGCAATGTTTTCAGCCAACGCAACGCCAATCCACGCTCCTCACATCGGCTCAGCCGGCCGCGTCTCTCCAGCTAGCACCGCGGGCTGATTGACCGATCATGTCGATTTCAGGCTGCCGTCGGTTCTTCGGGCGTACCCGTCGTCCTTTCTTGCGATACGGGAACAGCCTCAGCCATCGCCGGCGCGACTTCCTCATCGCTCCAACTGGGCAACCACATCGCTACGTGTTCTTCAGAACCAAAATGCATGTGGTTACTTAAGCACAGTATAGGTGAGGAAGTCGATTAGCGAAGATTATTGCCAGAAAACTCCAGGTGACTTGCGAATCCAGCTTCGGCGATGCTCATTTAAGACAAATGCCCCGAATTGTGGATCTCTCCGCACAACCACGCTCGACCGCACGCAGCGCTGAACCAATGGAAAAACCGCACCGAGTTGGGTCGGTAATTTTCGCCATCTTGGTTTTCGTGCATTGATCGCCTCTCATGCGGGGGCGTGAACTGGGCGGAATTTTCGTCAAGTAAGCCACATCGCCTGCCGCTTCGCCAAATAGATGGGTGCGCCCCAACTTTTCCGGCTTCGGGATCGATCGTTAAAGTCGACGTGCCGGCCCGCGTGTCGTCGCGCAAGAGTTTTTGGTTGACGCCTTCTCTCGCGCGGCAACGACCGCATGGGCACGAGTGCGGCGGCAGTTTTGCCCGGCGCTCGGCGATCAGCCAAAAAACAATTGGGCCGAGAAGTGGGGTGTTCGGGCTTGGTTTCGGTCAGTCGTTCCGCTCCATCGCTGTCCGTTGTTCGTGCCTCACTGCACCGGACAGCGATTCGCTAGGCTCGGGGGAGGTCGTACGGATAGCTGTCGCCGCTTCGGACGATCTTATTGCGGACGGAACTGCGCGTTGACGAACCGATGGCGTGCGTGCCTCACTTTTCCCATCGGAAACGTCAACGCTCCGCCGCCGCCTTGAAGCGTCACCGGAAGTGTTCTTCGTTCCCAGCTACGTCGCTGTCGCTCGTCGCGGTCACTTGCGCCCCATCATAAGCGCGGGTGCGGCCATTCCTGCCTCCCGTTTTTACCGGCATCCATGCCTCGGTTCACTCGCGTCGTCTTCGGATTCTGCCTGCGGGACGCCGCTACGTTTTCACGGACACCCGCACGTTCTCCGCTTCGGGCACTCCGGTGCGGGACTTGTTCCGTTCGTCGCAAACCTCCTCACTGCCCTTCCCTGGAGCGTTTGGTCGCTACGACCCGCGCGAAACGCGGCGGTCGGCCCTCGCTTCGCTGGCCTTCCTTGGCCGCGTTCGCCGGGTGGCATCTGCCACCGGGCTTAGGTCATGCGGCGACATCTGTCGCCGTCGGTTCAGCCGATCTATAGCGGTGCGGCATTCGCCCTGCCCAAAAAGATTGCGACGCACTTCGTGTGCGTCGCCTCGTCGCCTTCGGCTCGCGAGTTCCAAGCTCAATTGTTCAGGATGGGCGGCTTCGTGCCGCAAAGCTTGGCGGACTTCGTGTTCCGCAACGAAAAACGGCCAGCCTATCGGCTACCGTTTGAACGTCGCTCACTCCGGTGCCAAGTTGGTTGGTTTACTCGTTATTGAGTCCTAGACAACCTTTGTTTTCGGCAAGTTTGACCATGACAGTGCTTAATCCTTCTCATCTCAACGCTCGTTTCGAATTTTTTGACAGGACGGTTCATTGCGTCTCGTTATTCAACTGCTCGGTGCAGGGCATGGAGAACCGGCCAGTCATGGAATTCGTCTCGATCGTGCCGCAAATCAACCGATCCTGTGGGTCGTTTCGATTTATTTGACCAGGGACGACCTTAAATTCTTCGACTTTATCTTTGCTCCCAATTTCACCCAAACAGAAAAATCTGATTCAAAAGCATTTTGATCGAACCGGTCTTTCAAAACAGTAAGATTTCAAAGATGCGATTCACCAAGTTCTTTCATACCTTACACGCGAGAAGTTCATTGCAACGCCTCAAGAAACTTTTTCGGAAAAATTTCAGCCAGCTCATGGGGCCGTGTTCAACGTCTGCCGGATCATGAAATTTTTAATTTTTTCTCTTCACTTGCGAACCATCTTCACAGAACCGGGGAAGGCTTCGCCGCGCGTCAGGCTCGGGTTTCAGCGCGTTTGAGTCAATCACGAAACCCGAAACCCGAGCCTTGACCCCACGCGAAGCGTCTTCCCACGCGAAGCGTCGCCCCAAGTGCTCGGGGCATCTTGCCCACTGTCTTGTTGCAATTGGCGACCCCGTCCAATGTCCAGGCAACTCCAGATAAACGGGCAAACGCAAAAACTGCGAGAAATCCTTTTGGAAACTTGCGCGTCGAACCGGTGCAAACAACGGGGACCACCCACAATTCTGCCGGGGCTTGGTGATCAGGTTCGAAGCTGAATTGCTGTGTTGTCCCTGCGATTTCCGCGCATTCGATTCCTGCCTCCTTCCGTCGACCGCCCACAGCTCTTGGAAACAGGGCCGATCGCCAGCGCAGCGGTGACCTCGCGCCACTCCCCTGATTCGCCATCGGCCAATTTGAAAAGCGAGTCGCTTTAGCCGAAGGAACAGGCCGAGCGGATTCTCTCGGCGCCACAAACCAGCCCGTCCGCAGCGGCAGCCTCCTAGCGAGGACTCTCGGGCGTGCCCCGCGGCGTCGCTGAACACCCGCGCCGAACTTACGCACCACGTCACACCATCCAGCGGGACACGAAAACAAGGGGGCCACCCACATTCTGCCGGAGCTGGGTGATCAGGTCGCAGCTGAATTGTGTGTATCCCTTGCGATTTTCCGGCCAGTCGATTCCCTGCCTCCGCTCCGTCGACCCGGCACAGCTTTTGGAAACAGGTCGAATCGCAGCGCCAGCGGTGCCTCGGCCACTCCTCTGATTTCGACATCGGCAATGAAAGCGAGTCCGCCCCTTTAGTCCGAAGACGGCGAGCGGATTCTCTCGGGCGCCACAACCAGCCCTGTCCGCAGCGGATCGCCTCCTGAGCGAGACTCTCGGGCGTGCCTGCGGCTCGCTTGCAAAACACCCGCCCCGAAACTTACGCAACCACGTCACACCAGCCAAGGAGGATCGAGCCCGCATCCGGCTCAGGATCGGTGCCAAGTGCTTCGGGATCTTTCCCAAACAAGGGGCCAATCCACATTCTGCCGGGGCTGGTGATCAGGTCGCAGCTGAATTGTGTGTGTCCCTTGCGATTTTCGCGGCAGTCGATTTCCTGCCTCGCTCCGTTCGGGACCGCCAACAAAGCTCTTTGCGAAACAGGCCGATCGCAGCGCAGCGGTGACCCTCGGCCACTCCCCCTGATTTCGCTACGGCAATGAAAGCGAGCGCTTTTAGTCCGAAGACAGTGCCGCAGCGGATTCTTCTCGAGGCGCACAAAACCAGCCCTGTCCCGGCAGCGGATCGCCTCCTGAGCGAAAGACTCTCGGGCGCTGCCTTGCGGCTCGCTTGAAACACCCGCCCGAACTACCGCACCACGTCACACCAGCCACGGAGGATCGAGCCACCGGCTCAGTGATCGGTGCCAAGTTGCTCGGGGATTTGCCCACTTTGTCTTTGTTGCCCAATTTGGGCGGCCCGTCCAATCAGCCAACTCAGATAACGGGCGCTAACGAAACTGCGAGAAATCCTTTGGAACTTGCGCGTCGAAACCGGAGTCTTCCAAACAGGCGGCCGACCCGGCATTCGTGACACAATGTATCGTTCAATTTCGATCAGGGCTCATCCAACCGCTTCTTGCGGCCGACGGGCGACTCCGCCTCCCAGCGGGCGTGCTGGGCCGCGTTGGATCCTCATCGCTCACCAGGTCATTCCGATTCGATCCTTCGCCCCGCGTGTTACTCGCGTGGTCTCGGGGGTTTCCGCGATCGCCGCACGAATCGGATTGAGGTCAACGTAGGACGGGCACAGGCCAGCAGGCTGGCTTCATCGAGTAAAATTTGAAGTTTAAAACGCCCTTCCCAAAATCTGCCGGTGCACTCGTCCACGGTTGCACGTCGGCCAATGTTTTCAGCCACGCAACGCATTCCACGCTCCTCACATCGCTCAGCCGCCGACGTTCCAGGCAAAGCACCTCGCGGCTGATTGAAACGATCATGGTTGATTTCAGGGCTGCGTCGGGCTCTTCGGGCGTCCCGTTCGTCCTTCTTGCGATACGGGAACAGCCTCAGCCATCGCCGGCGACTTCCTCATCGCTTCCACTGGAGGCAACCACATCGCTACGTGTTCTCAGGGACCAAATTTGCATTGTAGTGCTGAGCACATATAAGCTCAGGGCAGTCGGAGGGCGAAGAATCGATGCCATAAAAATCCAGTGCGACTGCGAAATCAGCCTCTGCGAATTGCTCATAAGACTGCCCCGAATGTGGATTTCCCCGCAAAGCCAGGCCCGACGCACGCAGCGCTAAACCAAATGAAAACCTGCACCGAGTTGGGGTCGGGTAATTTCGGCATCTTGGTGTACGCGGCATGTCAGTCTCCTTTCATGGGGGGTGCACTGAAGCTTAGTTTTGTCAAGTAAGCACATCGCCCGCCGCTTCGCCAAATTAGGTGGGTGGCCCCAACTTTCTTTCATACAGCTCACAATTCAGCAAAAAACTTACGACCGTAACTTCGCGTCGCGTAACACTGATGTTCGCTTGCATTCACATACGACTGCCGACCACCCATTTGTTAAAAAGATTCAACGTTGAACTTGCGACTGCCGTTCGCTGCTGCGCGGATAGAGTATTTCCCAGGCGAAAGTCCAGGAGACCCAGCCAGTCTGGCCGTCTACCTCCTCTGGTTGTTAAGCCGTTCAATCCGTCGTTGATTGTTGCCGCAAATCACCTATCCTGCGGCTCGCTCGATTATTTGACAGGACGCGCGCTTTTTTAGAGTTTTTTGACAAGGACGCGGCGAAGCTTCCTGAAATGACCAAGGACTTTACTAGCTGAACTAAGGGAGGCAAACTCAGTATGATCAACCAGAATGCCTGAAAAGGACTGCAATGCAATTGATGAAATCCTGCCTTCTCAAAAAAACTCACGACTCAAGGTTACACATGGAAACTGCGTAAAAAAGACAAACTCCCTCGCATGAAGTTAGGGACGGGTAACTGCGAAACCTCATTGGAATAAAGAACTGCCAGTTCCGCTAATTACTTCGGCATTTTCGCTCCGAAATAGTCGTAAACCGAAACTTGCCTATCGAAAAAAACTGGTTGGTCGTAAGCCTATTTGCCTCGGTTATCCACCTGGGACCTTCTTCCAAGCGATAGTCCCTATAAGGAAAGATCTCGTTCGGACGCCTCAGCGTTTCTCGATATAGATCAGTTCAGGGCGCATCGACGAATGAGTGTTGCCGCTTCGATATCTTCGCGCCAAGGGACGTAAGTAGTAATCCGAACCAAATCTCCTAGCGAGAAATAAGCCCAAAAGCGATTTACCCGCAAGAAATATAATTGCGTTGGGTATATCAGCACTTTTCCTGCATTCGCGATGAGCTTTCGCCATTGATCTGATTTTCATAGAGAAGCCTTGCTTGACCTACCTTTATCGCAACAGGCCTGCCGCTACGCAACTTGATTGCAGAGCAAGCTTTAAAACGTGCACGAGCTTCTGATAGACGCGCCCCAAGATCTCCAGTCCACCCCCCAGGGCGATTTGCACGCGGGAATTTACCTGCTAAATTAGGACCCTTCTCCAGTAGCTTCGTCGCCCATCGGCGGTCAGTGCGCTTGTTTTTGATTCCACCACTTGCTTGTCTTTCTCTTGCTTCGACAGGCTTAAAGCGACTCGCGAAGTGCTACTGAAAATTTTCATCCCCATGCCCTTTGCGAATTCGACATTGGTCTTCTCCGAACGAAACGTCTAATTTGCCCAGTGGGACAATTGTTTCCGATGCCCCAAGGCCACGCACAAGCACCTGCCAAAAATCCTCAACCTGTTGAGAACTTTGCTCACGATGGTAGTATCGCACAGCAATCTCGGTTCCTTTTTCGACGCTGAGTGATGATCGACATTCCGATCGCACCATAAATCTTCCAGCGGCCCCGTCCGGAAGATCATCGGGGACTTCACACAGGTAAAAAACTTGCGCTCGTCGATGCGACCATGATCGGCTTTTGTTGGTTGTGATGCTCAAACACTTCGAGTTTCGGCCAAAGTTCATCCTCAAGCATGCATCCAAGAAAAAATGCTTGATTCCCTCGTGGAAGCGTGGGTTGAATTTCCCTTTCAACAGCCCAAGCAGTAATCCGCACCTTCATCAACGGATCTTTGCTGCAAATCTCGAGTCTGACCTCTCATGGCGCTCAAATAGTGACCAAACACCAGAAAACCTCGATGATTTCAAGCAATTTGGGGATCGCCGTGATCTTCGTTGCCTCTTCGCAATCCAACGACCGTCTGGCGAGCGCTGATATTGCATCGTGCCGTTTGCCCAGCACTGAACCATGTGTATTGGCGGCTTTTGCCGGTGGCTATGGTCATAACCTTCGTCGAAGTTGTTTTTCCCGTCGATGGGCAATCACCTGGCCATCAGTGATCTTATTCAACTCAGTCATCCACGCGAACCAGGATTGGCCTTCGAACCTTCATCCAGGCTTGAATAGAACGTTGAGCGATTGCGTTAAAGCGATCATTTGCGAAGCCGGACACCAGCAGACACTGTCCAGAAAATTTTGCAAACCATTCCTTGCTTAGTATTTAGGCCAAAATTTTAGTAATTGCCAGCAAAATCATCTCGCGCTCCGCGATCACTCCACAGATTCATCATGAACAGTACAATTGACCAATGATAAAAACCGCGCTCACCCGGACGGAGGATCAAGTTATTTTTCCAATGAACTCAACAGGCGATGTAGAAGCGTTCCATTGCAAAGAATCCTAAGCGAGTTAAATCCGTCTAACTTTTGCAATTCAAAAAGCTCAGATGCGACCTCCCCTTCAGTCTCGCAGATTACCAGTGTGGCGCCAATCGCCCTGAGTCCACCCCCATCCAAGATCCCGACATTCAAGTCAGCTGATTTTTAAATCGTTTTTTGACTGCGATATTTTACAGAACATTAACTCCGAGCATACTCAAAACGGCACTTCGCCTTGATGAAAAAACCACCCAGATTGCAGTCGTGCCAGGCACTGCGACAGTCCCAATTGCTAGCGCCTCACCGGCCGAGATGCCGTTCTCCTTTGTACTGGCATTGAGCCTTGGCCGCTTGGCCACTTCTTGACCTTGCATCTTGACACCCGCGTTGGCATGGAATGGTCGCACTATTCTCATTCCTACGGGCCGAGTGCCGTCCTAGGCTTGGCCCTTCGTTTCCTGCGGGATTAGCGCCGAGCTCGTAAGAGAGTGTTCCAGCCTCCGCATATTCCTAGTCCAAAACTTCTTTTCCTTCTAGATTCTGAACAACACTCTAGCAGTTCAATCGTCGCCGCAGACGCTCATTTCAAAAAAACCAGGGCCTAATGCGCATTCGCCAGCTTAAGGCACCCACCCCAAAGCATGTCGACAGGCGACAACTAGGATTGCTGTCCAATTCGAAAAGTAAAAACCCGGACGATCCACGGAGTCTAATTCCGAGACTAGGCTTGCCGTAATGACGGCCTTAGACCGTCCGCATAACCGGGCTGGATTTCACGAAGCAAACAAAACGACCACTCGAAGGGACAGTACACCGCGAACGTCAGGTTACGTGGATACAGCCCAAGATCTGGCAAGCTACCCACTCACTGGAACCCGTGACGTTTGTACCGATTTGCTTTCAGCCGAGAAGAGAGAACTGGCGATGGAGAACGGCTGCCGTCGAACGACGCAGAGTCCGCCAGTACGCCGATCTGTAAGGCATAACGCTTCTTGGATCGCGCCGCTATCGTTGCGTCAGTGCGACGAACACTGTACTGTTGGCTTGCGATTGGTAGTACCTGTCTCCGCCGGTTCGGCCCTATCACCGCGCTTCGTCGACTTGTACTGTAGCTGGCGTTAGACGTAGTTGTTACGTCGGACTGGGCCGGCTGCGGTGCCGGAGGTGTTAGTCGGCCGGATTCGGTTTGCTGGGCCGGACCTGGACGAAACACCCGTCGACCGCCGGATGCCATCGTCTCGAACCGGACTCGGCGGGCTAACCAATTCCCATGGTTAGCGTGACGTCAGCCACGGCGTCCGTTGTCGGTGTCCGCCTGAAATTTCAGCTTGTTCTCAAAAATCCACTGAAGAGAGAGGGGCGAGATTGGGAGAGGCGGGAGGACACGGAGTACTGCGGGGATTGAAGTTTTGTGTGCCTTTGGCGTCGTTGCGTGATACGCGGGCTTTGGGCCTGCCGCGGTGAGCAGTTCGTGCGTCGGGCCGTGGGTGCGGGACTGGCGTGCGCGCGTTCTCGGTCACACTGTTCAATCGCCCACGAGGCTCAGGTTCCAGGCTGGTTCCAAGTTTGTTTGTTCGTCGCGGCGTTTCCACGACACGAGCCGATCCTCGTCGTCTAAGCCGCTTCGTGCCGACATCCGAAACCGTAACCTGCTTCCCATCGCTCTCCCTGTGCAGTGCGCGCGCGCGTGCCGCCTCGCTTTTGTTTGTTCCCTGATTTTCCCAATTTGTAGCTGAGACATACAGAATCGGCGGCGCCCGTTAAAACTGATCTCGCGTCTATATGCGTCTTGCTCGATGGTACGCCCTCGCGGTTCTCGACACCGTTGTTGTATCTCCTCTGTCTACAGAGTGTGAGCATCCACGGCGCCTCCATCGCTCCCATTACGTGCTGGGCTGTCTCGTTATCGTAGATATGCGTCCAAAATCCGATTCCCGCAAGTCGTGCAAAACAAGGGGCGCAAACAAGGTCTTATCTCTATATTCATTCTGCCGGAGCTGCGTGATCAGTCGCAGTTCTGCAATTGTGTGTATCCCTGCCGATTTCCGGCATTCGATTCCTGCTCGCCTCCGTCGGAACCCGCCACAGCTCTTTTGGAAAACAGGGCCTGATCGCATGCGCCAGCGGTGACCTCGGCACTCCCCTGATTTCGCTATCGGCAATGACAAGCGAGTCGCTTTAGTTCCGAAGGGACAGCCGAGCGGTATTCTCTCGCGGCGCACCCAACCAGCCCTGTCCGCCAGCGGAGGCGCCTTCCTGAGCGCAGACTCTCCGGGCATGCCCCGCCGGGCTCGCTTTGAACAACCCCGCTCCGAACTTTACTCACCACGAGTCACACCATCCAGGCCAGGATCGAAGCCCGATTCCGGCTTCAGGATCCGGTGCCAAGTGCTGCGGCGGATCTTGCCCACTTTTGTCTTGTTGCAATGGCGGCCCGTCCAAATCAGCAACTCCAGATAACGGGCTAACGAAACTGCGCAGAAATCCTTGGAACTTGCGCGCCACGCGGAGTCTTCCAAAACAGGGCCGACCGGCATCGTGCTGTTCGTCAATTTCGATCGGACTCATCCAACCGGCTTCTTTGCGCGCCGACGGCCGGACTTCCGCTCCCAGGCGTGCGTGTGCTGGGCCCACGCGGTTCGATCCTCTCGCTCACCGAGCGTCGTCGATGCGATCCTTCGCCCCGCGGTGTAGTCGCTGCGCTCTCGCCGGGGTTTCCGGCGAATCGCCGCACGAATCGGATTGAGGTCAACGTTTAGGCGGCACAGTCGCCAACCAGCTTGGCTATCAACTCGAGTAAAATTTTGAAGTTTAAAACCGCCCTTCCCAAAATCTGCCGGTGCACTCGTTCTTCACGGTTGGCACGTTCGGGGCGCAATAGTTTCAGCCACCGCAACGCATCCACGCTCCTTTCAACATCGCTCAGGCCGCCGGCGTCTCTCAGCAAAGCACTCGGGCTGAATTGACGGATCATTATCGGATTTCAGGCTGCGTCGGCTCTTCGGCGTCCCGTCGTCTTCTTGCGGGTACGGGAACAGCCTCAAGCCATCGCGGGCGACTTCCTCATCGCCTCCACTGGGGCAACCCCACAATCGCTACGTGTTCTCAGATCCAAAGCATGTAGTTGCTGGAAGCACAGTATAGGTCAGGCAGTCGAGGCCGGAAGATCGATGCCAGAAAATTCCCCAGGGGGCGGAGTGGCGGAATTCCAGCCTCTTGCGATGCTCATAAGACTGCCCCGAATTGTGGATCTTTCCCCGCAAAGGCCAAGGCCCCAGACGCACGCAGCGCTACAAATGAAAAAAACCTGCACCGAGTTGGGGTCGGTTAATTTCGCATTCTTGGTGTACGCGGCATGTCCAGTCTCCTTCATGGGGGGTGCCACTTGAGCTAGTTTTCGTCAAGTAAGCACCATCGCCGCCGCTTCGCCAATAGGGTGGGGTGGCCCCAACTTTCCGCGTGCCTACGCCGCCGGCTTCGTTCACGGACGCCCCGGTCTTCCGCTCGGGTCGCGTCGGTTGCGGACTCCGGCTTCCCGTTGGTCCGACTTCGCCTTCCCTGCGGCTCGGTCGCTTACGCCCCGGCGAAACGAAACGGCGTGCGGCTTTGACGGGCTGCGCGTTCTGGGCCTTTCCGTGCCGCATTCGCCGGGTGGACATCCTGCCACCGCGCTTTTCGGGTTCATGCGGCGAACGGTTCCTGTCGCGGCTTGCTCAGTGATTCTGATCCCGGCGCTGCGGCATTCGTGCCGAAGAATTAGCGACGGACATTTCCTGTCGTCGCTTCCGCTCTCCCCGGGTTACAACCGAGAGGCGGTGTCGCGCATCCAGCCGAAGAGCGTGGACGGGATCCAGGCCCACCAACGGAAAAAGGCCCACCTTTGCGTGGCTCGTAAAGGCGTCGTTCACTCCGAGTTGCAAGATTGGTGGTTTCACTCGTTAATGAGGTCCTGACCCCTTATGTTTTTTTGCGCTCGACCTCCATTTGATTCACTTTTCTTAGTTTGCTTAATCTTTCTCGGAACACCGCAAGGGGGAAATTATCCGGTCATTTCGGGCTATTTTTTCCCATTCGCCCAAAAACCCATCTGGGAACTGGGAATCGGAAAGGCCAACTGACGGGGGGCAAAAAGGGAAGCGTGGGTGTTTTTTGGTTTTCTTTCCTTCCCCATTGGGGGAATTTTTCCCTTGGGAAAATCCTTCTTCTTCTTTTTTTGGT
>Ga0163217_1103453_pt1 | contig 11587 bp, 3 predicted proteins | sample SynspAceP_FD_185933 | JGI IMG/M metagenome (GOLD analysis project Ga0163217, IMG submission 185933) | Saline lake microbial communities from Ace Lake in Antarctica - Synechococcus sp. Ace-P (PacBio error correction) | ecosystem: Environmental > Aquatic > Non-marine Saline and Alkaline > Saline ... | reverse complement strand
TGATGAATTTGTCAACGGGTAAGGCTTTTTAGGAGATATAGATGTTCAGGTTGGGCAAACTATTTGAATATGGGGTATACCAACTATTAAGAAAGGAAGTTCGATTTGGACTTTGATGAACTTAGCCTTTTTGTTGTTTGAGTTTTACGGCGAGTCTATTGAAAACACGTTATAATTAATGAGGCGGTTTCAACAGTGACAATGAGATATATTCATTGACCCAAGTATGAGGTTTGGGTGTATGATAATTTAAGCCCAGGGAGGAAGCCAAAACAATTGTTTTTATTTGGAAAACGCCAAGCCAGGTTTACAAATTAAAAACCACCCGATGAGATTATTCCAGCCCATATAATGAGATATGACCTGAAACCTATTAACAGGGCTGTATGATTGAACCCAACAGCAGCGATAATAGCTAGTATGTATGCTGAAAATACAGATCTTCATTCCGCTTTATGGAGAAAGGCTTCCATGAGTATGGAGAGTGATTATGGAATTGTGGCTGTTTAATGTTTCAAAATAAAGATTAAAAGCATGGAATATGCCGGAAAAGAGCGAGTTATTGACTACATGCAACAAAGACGATTCTCATAGTCAATTAGCTGCCGTTACTTAATGGATGGACAAACATAGCTGTATTAATACGTTATAGCGGTCATTTGTTTTTTATAAAAACGTAATGGTGAAAGGTGAAATACTCTTTGCGATTTCAAATCCTTACCGGCACTATTTGGTCCAGCATTAAAAAAGTATTAGGCAATTTCGATGACAGACTTACAACTAAGGCATAGTTTTAGTGCTTGTTTGATGGAAATAATGGGGTTAGTTCTTTCGCCTTACTAGATAATCCAAATATTAGGATTATCCTATCCAAAGAGCCAATTGGTTATTTACCCAATTTCAATAGGTTTTACGTTTTGAAAAAGACTCCTTACATCCGCTAAAATACGTTTTAGGGCATTTACTTAAACAGTTATAAAAGCTCCTAAAAATGCACCAATAGATGCATTTGACGGGTATATTGCTTATGGTTTAAACGAGATTGCACTTCTGAATCTTTAAAAGCTTGAAGAGGGTTAAACCCCTACTCAGCGATATTATCTTTGGCTATAAAGTAAATGATGTGATGCACTTAACAGAAAGGCAGTAGGTACGAATTTGCCTTTTTGGGTTGCTGAAGTGCTGAATACCACTTGTCTAGACGTATCACTTTATATTGAAAAAAAGTTTTTTTGTTATTTTTTTTAAAAATTTTTTTTTGTTAAAAAGGGGGGGGGGGCCCACCCGGAGACGACACCCAGTTTTGTATTGAATTATACCTGCAAAAAGGCTCGGGACAATTTGGCATTTTACGAGATGTAAAAAGGCCGAAGTTGATGTCGGTCTGTTTTTTTAGCCCAAGTAAAAAACCATAAATGGATTTAACATTTGATTGGCTGATTTAGCAGAAGGGAGGTATTTAATTTAGAATTTAGAATAAAAGATCGAGGAAAAAAATAGTGAAATTATAAAAAGAGTGTAGGAATTTATATATTGATGCAGAAAAAAGATTAGGGAAAAACACACTTAAGAAAATGTTTAAAAAAAGATAGGAAGAGCGGGGAATAAGGTCTTTCTGGACAGCGAGTTTGAAACGATGTTCGCGGCGGATAAACAGGGATATCAGGGTATTGTTAATCAAAATTAGCTTCAATCTCGTACATTCGGCACATCCGAACACGAAATTTCTCTGCATTTTGGATTTGGATCAGAAACATAGTGCTAACGCAATCTGCTTGTTCCGCAAGACGGGCAAGCGCTCTGAATTGCACTTCCCTGAAACGTGAGTGAGATCTTAGGACCCAGAATTATGAATCTTAATTATAAAGCCTCGAAAAAATTCCCAGCCTATTGATGTTTAGTCAAATAAGCCTCTATCTTACCCCTTCACAATTTCTGGACTTTGGTTAGGGGTGCCGTAAGGCTTGAGATTAAAACTCTAAGGACTGAACCGTATAATGCGGCGTAGGAAACCAAAAAGTGCGTAATGTGTCGCTTTATTCGTTAGGCACCCTCTAGGTCGTTTTTGCCTTTGGCTTCCTTCTTTTCCATATAAACCGACTAAACAACCGGATTCAATGGAAATGAGATTTCTTTATTAATTCATACTTGTAATTAAGGGGCTTAAAAACCCATTTGATGACCGATCAAAGGGGTGTTCATTTTTTGCTTCCTTAACGAAAATAGCTGCTCTACTACCTGCTCATTTGTAGTTGCACGGCTCTTTTCACATCAGCCTTTTTGCGCAAAAAAATCCAAGGGAATTGTGCAAGATGCTACCACAATGAACCGTTTACCTGGTGGCAAACTATTAGGATAAACTTGGAAGGCAAAAGCTTACTTAAATATGCCGTATACAGAGTTAAGTGGTCGTTTTTCTTTAGACGCAACAAGCCTTAGCTAACCGCACGATTACGCTAAATGGGTGCGTTTCTATGGGTTTTGAAAATACCATGCAGATGTAGCACTTAAATCAGAGGGGCATATCAGTGTCGGGTTAAAATGCAACCTACAAAAACGTTAACAACTTCAGGGTAATTTAATGGTAAAAGGTATGTCGCGCCAAGGCGTTTGCGCCAACACTTATACCGTATTAGTAAGGAAAGCCATAGAGCAAGTAGATTCTAGGTCAAGATTTGCCAATTGTTTCTAAAATTACGCATCTGTTGGTTTCTACCTCTGATTGCGGTGGGCGAGGTTGGTTATAAGGAATTGTGTTCCGTTGGTTAGCGATTCCAATCGTATTAATGTTACGGTTAACGGTTTATTCCTATAAATGATGCGGAATCACAGGGTGTCTTTTGGGGTGGGGAATATGCCCGATATCGCGCAATCGGTTTCTTTGATATTGAATTCAACTGGGGTGGAACCTCAACCAACGGAGCTGGGATGGCGCTTTTGGGGCAACGTTAGTTTACAAACCAACGACCATCTACCGAGGAAAAGCTTTATGGCCTCGTAACAATGGTTTTGGTGCTTTCAATACGCGCAGAACATGACCCTTGAGTGCCGGGAACAGGAAAATGAATGCATCCACTGGTATTTTGGTGGCCGCCTTTCCCAAATGCGACTCTTGATGGAGTATTTATAGATTAGAGCCCGCGCCGACCTTACAGGTCGGTATTACTAGTGCAGCTGATGCCGATGAAAAACCGTGATTAAAACTGATTTCTTTTGCCGGTGCTGAAGAAAACCTATCAGGCTTGGAACTGGAAACACCAGAGGCACGTGTAAAAAAGATGCGTTCGAAGGCATGCTTGAAGTTCATTGCTTAATAATGGCGTGATACCGACGGAAACAAAGCCCAAAATTTGCTGAATGGACGTCGTCCTTCAATTTTTATACCACGATAATCAGGTACGATAATTTGGTCAGGATCACTACCAACTGATTATTTTCTAGAAAACCTGGCCAGCAATTTAGATGGTTATATAGGTTGATTACACCTTAGTAGAGGCTATTCGAGGAATTTAGAAACGTGATGCCTTTGCAAGATTATGTTAACTAGGCCAGCAGCTGATAGGACCTTTCTATCACACAAACTGATTATCGCAGACGTTGGTGTTAAGGGAAACAACACTTATGTGCGGAAATTGAGAACCTAAAACTGGACCCCCAAAAGACAATCAGTCCATTATTTTTTGGGGAAGTGTTCAGCAGTATGAAGGCGACCATTCTCGGGGAAGTAAATTTGGTCTTGATGTTTGTGCCGTACAATCCGTTCTAGATATTATGAGGGAATTGGCATAAAAAACGGGACCTTTATGTATGCAAAAATGGCACGGCACGTTACTACCAAACTGTACCAAGGTTATGTTAATCTTCAGCTTGACGAGCATCAATTATGAAACTTCAGGGAACCGATAACGATTGACGCGTTACTTGGGAAGATTTTGAAATATGGGTTGTTTTTTAATCCAAAAAGTCGGGGGTGAACTACACATTTCCAGTGAAAGTACTAGTTTTATATAGCCTCAATAGCTGTAAGGCTAATCGTGAGCCAGTACGTTCAGATATTATTGATGCTCCTGCCATCTAAAACAAACGCATGAGATTATTACAATATGAGTTAGTCTGAAATTGAAAAACCAAACCTATAGGTTTTGCAGCAAACTATTACTTGATGTACTATCAGAATCATTGGTGCGGTAAACCGGCAGCGTAAGACGATGTTTGGCAATATCTCGTTCAAATTGTAGATTCAATCTTACAGAACAGGTGTTGAGTTTGGATGGAAGTATAGTTTACTATCAAGAAAGTGCAATGGGTGGGGAATTAAAGTTTAAGTCAGACGCTAGGACGAGTTTTACAGAGATTATATATTATGGGCGTGATTTTTGATGAATTAATATCATTAGCAAATTGAGTACAGTAATACCGATATAGAATTATCCCCAAAAATCATTGTTTAATAAGTCAGATTACCTATTTCTTGTAGCTAACGGCTTCGCTTCAGTAGTATGGTTTTAGCTAAAATATGTGGTCAGCAATTTTAGATAACACTTTGATGAAAATCGGGCCTTAGATGCTATATTTCATACGAACAATAAGATAATAAGTTGTCAAAAGGTTGGGAAAGCAAACTTAAAGGAAATAATAAACACTGAAACATAAATATAAGTAAGATAAGAATGTGAAAATATTACACAAATATGAGACCAGAGTATAGAGAAAAAAATAAACGGTTATTAACGTATTGGCATTATATTGCCTGGATATAGCAGATGAAAGTAAGAGAAAATTATTCTATACCCACAAGCTGGCGACATCTACAAGCTCAAGTAAGCATTGGGTGATGTAATCTCGGTTTATTTTGGTTGTAACTGAAGCATTCGACGACCGCCAGGGGCTATAGGTAGGTTTTTTGACGAATTCACTTTTTCTACCATGAATGAAAGAGTGGAATAATACAACACTCGCCTAAAGCAGGTGTCGGATATCATACCTAACTGATCAAAAAATTTATAAAGGTGTTGATGAAGAATGGATTCTTGGATCAGCCACCTTCTTTTTTTGACAAGCTGCATTAGTTTATTTAATTCGTGTAGTTGTGAATTTGACCCTATCTTCGTTAATAAATGATCCCCCCCTATTTTACTCAGAACGAGGGCTTTTAGCTCTTAGGGTCCTCTTTTTTGTTAATGTTAGTGAGGAAAATGAAGAGTCAGTGATTTCCTGACAAAACGCCCGATTACCCCGGTTTAGCCATTGAGAGCTACAGAAGTCCAATGCAGCTTCACAAGGAAGCGAGTAAGTGGCGCGGTTATTCAGCAGCAGGGCACACTTTAATTGGGACCATTTGGCTCGGCCACTTGCGTGGCATCGGTTCAAGCTCAAGTAATGGAGACTGTATTTATCGTAGAAATTTTTGAGATGAGGCCCTGCGAGGAAGAAAAACTAAGAGGAAGAAGAAAGAAATTCGTATATGCCACACACGCGATATTCACCCTTGAATTCACCTCGTGTTTCAACAAAAAATGATAATAGCTCGATCTCTCGCACAGAGAGAGCGAAGAGAAGGTCTCTGGGCAATAGAATGCTAGAGGTCGAAAGGGATTATACTTTATTAGAAGCACGGGGTGGATGTAATATCTTCATGTCATATGGCAAAAATTTAGTATTAAGATTACAGTAAAAATACACTGTAGGTTTTTTACATGTGGAAAACCATAAAGATTAAAAGAAAGATAGATTAGATCAAGTTGCTTAGAAATAGAGGTTCGAATAGACTTTTATATTAAATCTTCAGAGCCAATGATGATAAAAGATTCAGGTTTATGCTAGTAAGTCCTGGTTAAACCCACTTTATGTTATTAGATTAAGAATAAATTTAACAATCATTAAATTCAGGAAAAACCCAAAACTCTTACTTATTGAAACACATAATGTATATGTGGTTATTAGAAAACTTATGAGAACATATGAAAAAAAATATATTTTATATTCCTTTATACTAAACTTGTGTTGTGATGTATACTGCTCAAGATAAGAGCAAAAGTTAGTAGTTCAATATTAGGATACTATGATGTAAAAAACTAGGCTTAATAAAAATTTCTTAAAGCTTATTTATGATGTTGAAAAAAAATTCAAAATACATCATCAATAATGATATAAGTGATATAGTGATTTAATTATAGATTGAATACAACTACAGCTTGAAGAAAAAATTCAAAACACAAAATTCAAAACTATTACGCTAACAGATGGTGATTTTTTTATTAATAAAATGTTAATAACAAAACCATTTATAAATTCGTGACACTACATATTTAGACTAAAAAAATGAAGAAAATTAGAAATCTCACATTTAATTATGTCGGTATCATCCAAAATATTTTAAATGCATTGGGTGATAAAAAAACAAAAAAATTATTACAAAGAGTATGATATGGACTTATGATGGTGGGTTGGATATTCTATATTAATTTAACGTAATCTATTATGGAAAAATCTAACATTGCTATTTACAGCTATTGCGTGGTCTGCGAGTTGTCATGCGCAAAAAGCCTAAACTATTGTAGATGACAACATTACCAGGTAAGCAACGATTGCAAAGTTTTTTTGAACAGATATTGCATCAAAACAAAAATCTGAAATACAACTAGATAATTTTAGTTGTCAATATCGGATCAAGTAGTTTACTAATAAATTATTTTGTTACCAAAAATTCGGTCAAATGATAGTCTTTTAACGACCTATGTAATTTAAGAACAATGATAGATCTTATAAACATATTTTTTACAGGGGGGCCTGCGTTCAAACTTCTTGATCTGAGAAAGAGCTTGCGCCGACGGTATTAGCGACTTTTAAATATTATAGCAGGGTTATTCTTTACACAACTATATATATTCATATTCGCATTTAGAAGGTCAAATTACTTCGGATTCTTACGACGCTTGAGGAATGATGGTTAGCTTTTGAGCGATATCGTGAAAAGACAATTGGGAAGTCATTATTAGGCTCATACTCTTTCACAGTCGGCTACAAAGTGCAGCTTCAGACTGCGATATTTGTCATCGGTTTGTATACTAACCAGTATTTTATGCATAAAATGACCTAAAGATTCATAAAAACCTCACTGCACTAGTAGAAGTTAGTAGCCAAGCCATCAATAGGTTTTTTTCTACGGTTGCGCGCATCGATTGGGTGGTATCAACGCCGTACATAACGTGAAAAGCTATCTAATTGCACATAACGCTGTCAATTCTGGAAGATCGCAGTGAGTGCATCAGTAATGGAGCGCACGCAGCCAATCGCAGGAATAGCGGGTACGCTGTAAAACGAATTTCTTTTTTTACAATAGCACGCTCATTTTCGTTGCCACCCTTGCTGTGAGGCAACCAAAAACCCACAAGTGTTCATGAGAACGAATACTTAAAGCTAAAAAGGCTAGAACAATGTCTTAGAATGACCAGCATAATGGCAGATGAAAATAGAGTAGTGTTTGGTACAGAACTACAAACAATTAAGGAATGTTGATTGATTTAGGCTTAAAAGGATTTATTAGGAAACTTCTAGAACAATATCATTTTGCTTCGCTTACAATTCCAACGTATAAATAGTTTTTCATTGTCCTCTTTTCTTGATCACGTAATTAAAACGTTGTTTGTTGCTCTCAAACCAAAAAGCTGTTGGTAAAGATAAGCGGGTTAAGCTTCACCAATAGCAATTCAAGAAAAAAATTACCCCTACTTCAACCAAATTTATTCGCTTCCTACCAGAGTCGGATTCAAAAAAACGGAAACACAATTCTTTGGGCTGCAATTACCTAAAGGACCGGCATTATCTGCGCGTTTAAATGGAATTGAGGGCCGGAATCATATTCAGTGCTTTTCTATGAATGCAACAAGAGTTTGCTATATGAATGTGGGAAACAGCTAAAAAGAGGCTTACCTTTCCTGCTATTATCACGTTGACAAATCGTTTGAGAGAATTGGGATATTTCCCCAAAAAGCAGGACGAGTTTTGGAAGATCAAGGTAGTTTTGGTGCAGACAAGAGGGCTTTTATTATGAGCAAATGTTTATTTAAAACACCAATTCAGAAGCAGGCCAAACTTGAATAAATTGTTGGAAATGCAACTTAGAACTGCGTTTATGCAGACAATAACCTAGTTTTTCTAAAGTCGGTAATAAACTTGGTATGGTAGACCAACAATTTTTAATGAGGGCTGAGCCGATGAAGAAGCTACTTGAGAAGCTTTCTCTTGTATTGCAATTGATTTTTTTTCAATGGATAGTGAAATAGCGATTACAGTAGATAAGTTATCTAGGTTACCTTTTAATCCATAGACTGATGGAAACAAAGTTGTACTCTTGTCATTCTCGCGAATGCGGGAATCGAGTGACTTTTTAGTAGATAGTTAATCTAGTTAGTGATTGGGGTCTACATAGTAGCTTAACGATTAGAAGAAGGGAGAAGATGAGCTGTAAGATACAGTGCAGCATCACCTGTAAACCGTAAACGTTGGCCAATGAGTGCCGCTCTAAAACTGAAGTCCGGCACCTATAATCTGCTTTTCTGGATTCCTAGCATCAATTCGGCTTAATAATCTCGCTACGTTTTTACTCCCACGATAGTAAACCCTAGAATGAGCGTATTGGATGCGGAAATGACCTTTTTACAGATGATTGTGGGCCCATTACATTGGCGAATTTTTTTAGTCGGTCCAAAGGCTAATAAGAATTTGAAATCCAGAACCAACAGGTAGTAGCTACTACAACTAAATATTGGCTAGGCATTTGTGCCAAGGGCACTTCGCTTTCACAAAAAACGTAAATGGGCCGGCATTAAACCGCAAATAGGATTACCAGCGATACAGATAAGACACCACTCCCATCATCTGACCAACTAACCGACTGTGGAGACAAGTATTAGTAAAAAGCTAAGCTCAAGCCAACAAGGAATTAACGATAGCTCGCCGAAAGGTTATGCAGCAAATAGGTAAAGATTAACCAAGGTGGCGCAGCAAGATCTCCGAAGGCAGCTACTTTTTGCAGCGAAATACAATTACCACAAAGCCAAGACCTAATAGGATAAAGCAAAGAAAATTTTAACGGAGAGGAAGGTTCTAGGTTTTACGAGCTAACCAAACCCACATGGCCGCAAAGAATGGAGCGAAAAGAAATGCATAAACATCGAATTAAAACTGACTGGAAATACCCAGCCGGAATTTCATATCCCAGAATATACTGCGATCGGTAAAACGTTCAGCAATAGGTTTTAGGGTAGAAACCTGCTTGCTCAACAACCCGACAGAAGTAGAGCAGAGAATATTAACAGAATACCACAATACGGTTACCTTCTTGCGCTTCGCTGTCGTTTAGCTTCTTCTCGCAAGAAGATATAAGCGAAGAAAGCCACGCCGAACAATGGCAAGATATTACACCAGAAGCATTGCCAGGAGTTGGCGCATCAATTGGGATGACATACCCGTTAAAAAAAATAGGATGTATACAAAGAATAGAAAAGGCTAAAACACCCAATGCCGACTTCTTGAAATTTTTGGCTTTTTTTTGGCTTAAACTGTTTCAGGAGTGTGATTTTGTGGTTCATTTACCAACATCTTCAATATACATGGTCGGAGTAATTCGGTACTGAATAAGTTTCCTAAAACCATACCAAAACGGCGAGTTCCAACCAGATGCCAATTGTTATTCAGCCATAAACTACAAGCAATAGCGCAATTAAGCACCTAAATTAATTCCCCATATAAAAAAGTGAAAATCCGGCATCGCGCTTTGGCAGTGGTTCTTCAGGCGTGTCTTTGTACAACGCACACCAACAATAAGAAGAAATATTCGGGTTTTAGAGGCCAGTTCCACCGTAATTAGAATTAAAGCCACATATAAAAGGTAATATGCAGATCTAAGGAAGAGAAGGGACGTCATGCGAGCGTCGGTCGTAAATAGGGAGACAATTCCTGGAATACCACTGGTAAAGTGACATATTGTAATGACATACACCGTACCAAAACTTGCTTTTTTTAGGTTCCAAACCAAATGATTCGCGCTAACCAACCACCAGTAGGGCTAGCAGATAAACACCATAGTATAAAGGCCATAAAAGCGCATGCGGGTTTTATCATCGAAGCCTAAAAACAACCGGTTAGCAACAGCGGCAGTCATGAATGAAGAATTAGGAGGGCACGCTTGCCCTGTAGCTTGGGATCCAGCATACCCACATTTCTGTAAAAGATATAGGTGTAGCTAAGCCGCGCGGATGGCCTAAAAACTGAGTTTTCTTGACTCAATTAGGACTATTTGTTGCGGGTTGTTAAATAAAAAAAGGAAAAGGATTTTTGTTGCAACTTAAAAAGACCAAAAGAATCTACTTCATAACAGATTTGGAGTAGCCGCAAGCACATGTTTTTTTAACGCATAAGCTTTAAGTACATTGCTAGAAAAACTCCTATTTTTTTTTTTGGAAAAGTTTAAAACTCCATTAGTAGTGAATACCCATTTTGAATAAAAGTTTTCTTTACCGCCATTCCTACCGTAATAACCTGAGTATTTGCAGCCTATCTGTTTGTAGGTAACTTGTAAAGACCAATATCACAGAATCTATGGAAATGATGAAGCCCATTACCCGATGCGGCAAATTTTGTTACTAGCAGGGGCGCAGATATTCCGAACTAAAATGGGAAAACGAAGGCGAATATTCCTCATTGCTAGAGAAGACGTTTTACCCCAAGGGCTGACTATTCAAATGGATTGTTCTATATGAGGGGAAACTGGAAATTATGGGATTATTTCAAAAATATCGGTATTGGGAAGTTAGGGAAAAACGGCGCGTATTTTATCATCAGCAAAAAGCTAGGGACCCTAGTTTATTTTGGGGAAGGATTAACGCTAAAAGGGCGATCGCTGCTGTTTTTTTAACTTGGAAAGGAAGGGAAAAGGCCTGAATTTTCCAGAAAGACAAAGCTTTGGCAAAAAATTAGCTTGAATTTGATTACGATGGCGAAGGGGCTGGGGACTGTTGCATGGAGCGAAAAGCAAGATCCTTTTTGATGGAACTAAATGGCTCTGCTGAAGGCTGCAAAAAGAAAATGCCACAGATTTTAGTATAGTAGAAAAAGGTAACGGTGCGCGATGGGTGGGCAATTGAGCAAAACTTTGAATTGGAATGGAGCTTGTGGGCGCGGGACCCACCCTGTGGGACAATGCTATGGGGAAAGCGATTACGCCTTTAGCTGTAGGACCAGAATCGGGGTAAAAATCTTTGGCTTTCGGTGGAAATCTTAGAGCTTGTAAAATTACCAGATTGAAGGGCCGGGCATTCCCAATGTTTTGAACGGGATTTGCGTTTACAAAACCAAGGAAACCGGGGACCCACCCTTTTATTTTTTTAAATAAACGGTAAAAGGAAATTTTGGACCAGAATTTTTTGAGGTTGAAGGGATTTTGAGGGTTTGAGAGGGTTTTTTTCTTTTCGTTTCCGAAGGCCCACAAAGAAAAATCTGCTCAACCGAAGAGGCACCTTCTTCTTCGGGAAAACCCACACCCACAATGGGTTTCAGGGTTGTGTCAGTTGTTGGTGGTTCGCCA
>Ga0163217_1096415_pt1 | contig 11587 bp, 8 predicted proteins | sample SynspAceP_FD_185933 | JGI IMG/M metagenome (GOLD analysis project Ga0163217, IMG submission 185933) | Saline lake microbial communities from Ace Lake in Antarctica - Synechococcus sp. Ace-P (PacBio error correction) | ecosystem: Environmental > Aquatic > Non-marine Saline and Alkaline > Saline ... | reverse complement strand
AGTACCCAAACACTTATTTTTCCACCAATATACGTTTGTAAACACATTGTACATCTTTAAATTTTATTTCGGTCTATAGAGAACAAATCATTCACTCAAGAATAACAAAATCAAGCCAATTTACCTGATTCTAAAGTTCCTTTATATTTTCATCAAATGGCTATAAGCTGCATTTTAGATATATGCCAATTTAAAGCTTCGCTGCTACATTATTTTTTGCTCCGGAACCAACCGATCAGGGTTTTTTACCATCTGTAGTTTGACGGAGTAACAGCTGGCAAAACTCCATAAAATTGGAAGAGGGCAGGTGCAACAGGCCATAATCACTTACTAAAAAACTAAAGTTGTATGAGCATCTTATAAAGATTTTATTTTTAAAAAAAGGCATAGTTACTTTTTCAATACGTTCTTTACCAATTAGTGCTTCTGCCCATCTACCATCATTAATAGCATGATAAAGGCTGCATACTTGCAATAACATTGAGTTTAGAAAATCGATAAAATATCATTATTAGGCTAAATGCTGTGCGATGCTCAATTCTTAAATCGTTCTTTCTCTATTTACCATTTTCTTTCCAATTAAACCCGTTTCGAAAGATAGTTCCAAGTATTGGGTACTTATTCGCTCTGTCACGAATGGCAGAACTTAACTTGTCTACAGTCAATTGCAAATCTGCATTATGAAAATCCATTTGATACAACGTATCTACGTTCAACAATGAAAAAGTCCATTTATCTTCCTTTTTATCTGGAATAGTTTCATTGAATGCTGCGGTATGTGATCCTAATGCAGCCGCGTACAAAACCTTTTCATCAAGCCATGTTTTCAACCATTTAGTTTCTTTCGTAGTATTAATATAGTAGTTCCAGTATTTTTAAGGGATCCGCAGGGAATAAACCTGTATTTCTTAATTTCTTAGCAGAGTTCATTGTATTAAAACTTCATTTACCCTCTGCACTAAATCTATCAAATCATGAATAGACGGTAACGCTTGAGAAAATTAAATAAGTGCTTGAGCTGAATTTATTTGCCTCTTACCTTTGAACTTAGTAAGTGACTGGTATTTTTATTTTCAAACCAAATACATGGCCTCGCTTTTTAAATACCTGTTGGAGTACCGCAGGGTTTTTAACGATTTCACCATTACTACATTGCCCAGTTTCTTATCCTATACCTGCCAATTTTTAAAGCAAGCTGAAATTGGCTAAAATCATATGGACCATCCATATCTATTAAATTGCAAACAGGGATTTTCACCAGTAAATTCATTCAATCCATTCTTTTGTAGGGAGTTCTCCTCCCCAAAAAGTGTATGTCCCAATTTCCTTTCAAAACTATCCATGGTGTAGGTTTTATATTGTTTGCGAATGCAGCAATTCGTATTAATGAACTCACTTTTAGTTTTAGCATCCTCTCAGTTGCACACTTAAAAGGACTATTGCGGCCCATATAGTAAATGTTACATTGAGTAATCAATTAAAAAACCCGGGGTTGATAAAATTTATTTGAACATCAATTTTACTTCTGTTAGGATTGCCTTGAAAACTTTCATTGATATCTATGGCTGAACCAATGGAAAAATGTATCCCCTTTAATAGCCCATAGCTTCTGGCTTTTGGGCTATCAGAATTTTCCTGTCAAACTATTCGCATTGGGTAATAAATAAGGTCTGCTTTTATGCTATCAGTTTCACATGAAGTTAGGAAGAATCGTAATTACCACAAAAAGTAAAAATTTGTCTTTTTATCAAATCATCCTTAAATTATAATGGGTAAATAATCTTCAGTTTGGAAAAATTAAAAAAAAACAATTTACCCTTTTTATTTTCCTTCATTTTCTTAATACTATCCAATGGCGACTATTTAAAACCCCTCTACTATTTAATATCCTATAGAAATTTTAAAAGAGTAATCCTGTAAGACCACTAAAAATGGTACCCATGAATGGTATAAATGGTGTGTCAAAAATAAAATAGGCAAAGTTAAAAAGCTACTAACTAGCGAAAAGAATGCACCACTACTTCGTACCTAAAGACACCTAAAAACAGGTGTTCCAAAGCATTTATTTTTAAGAACTGTTACTTTGTGCCCCGTAGGGTCTCAACAATTACACTTTCCCGTATTGACGTTGGTATTTGCTATTACGAACAGAAACCTTATCAATACAATAATACCCAGTTAAAATTACTAAAAAAAGCCATAAATGTTAATCACCCCATGCATATCTTGCCCAAATTATGTTTCAATTAGTGTAACCACTGTCGTAAAACAATAATGGATACAATATAGGAAAACTTTTTCAACCAGTTCACGTTGCAAGATGGCTGAAGGTTTTTTTGTCAGGGCGTATTGTAGTAATACATGAAACTGTGGTGCATTCTCTTAATACTCCTTTTTGGAATAACGAAGGCAAATGAAAGCTGCTACGCGCCCAAATCTACTTGCCTAAGATTACCGCTACGGTGGTCATCAAATTTACCATATTGAAACATTAAATGGAATTGCTATCCCCTATAGTTTTACAAGAGCATCGTTAGCTACATTATCTGCCAAAGAAACCCGGTTAACCTCAGCAATTAGGCTACACTAGGTTCCACTCCCCTTCTAATAACTCCAGACCCAATCTGGTGTCTATTAGGTAGTTCTCAAAACTCCGTGCTTAAAAATCCATATTATTCCCCGTGTGGTACTATCTATACGAATTTCGTAAACCACTACGAATACTTTTTTGCGTTCCATTCGCATAGTTACGTTGGTATATTATCGAATTACAGTTAATCAATTATGAGAATAAAGATAAATAGATATATAAGAAAGAAATATAAATGACCTTCTCGCATGTATCGGTCAGGTACGTCAAAAAAGTATCAAATCGGACTTTCAGTACTTTGATTCGAAGGAAGTTTTAGCGAAGTAAAAAAATACTTTTGTAAAGTATTAAGGTTACTTATAGAAAAGTTCCGATTCCTAATTGCAATATCAACCACTTAGGTTGGTTATATAGCGAATAAAATATCATAACTTGTCGTGCTGCAAAGGCTCCACGATTTAGAGAAAATAATACGTTTATATCGCATAAATAAAAATAGAACTCCGGCTAAATGGAGAATGCACTACTACAGATACCTGCCACAAAACTTGCTGCAAATCCCCATCGGCCCAACAGCCAATATGGCAAAGAGGAACACGAAAGGAACATGGCAAACATTACCACATTCTGACAAGGACCGCGATTTCTTTGCTAGGTATGTTCTGCTACGCGAGCAAAACTATCCGATACAAGGTTGACACACGAACCAGGTATTAATTAAATGGAGAAAGTGGCAAACAAAACTACATTGCAACACCCCAATTAATAGACCCACAAAAATCGAATGATACGAAGTAGATATTTTCTACTGAAATGGAAGAAATTCTTGTAGGATTAGCGGGAAAGTTTGCTGTTAAATTAGGCCTAACCCAGTGCCAATAAATTACCGCCAACAATCCCATACCCGCCAATTTGGAAGCAAATGATTAAAAAGGTTTGCTTACGGGTAGTCCTAGCATTTGAGAACAGCTACTGATTTTAATTTTCTCTTTAAATATAAATTGACTGAGCTAGCATGACCTACACAAACTTAAAAAGAAGTGCTATAAATGCTACAAGATTTTAAAAATCGAACCAACATTTGTCATTACCGTGCCCTAGTCGCTGAGGTATCTGTATGAGTATTCTAAATCAGCCATCAGCCTAAACAAGGATCTACCTTTGTTAAGTGCCTTTAAAATCTATTATGGATTTTTGAAATTACAATAGTTATACTAACACGACTTCCTCTTGTAAGAGTCCGTTTCTCCATAAATTCGGAAAACGGAACATAACGTCCGCTGCCGTGGCACCGATTACCTGTACACAGGAGCTGTAAATCAATGAGCCAACAATAGGAAAGGTAGTAGTACCCTAATATTTACGCTATCACCTGGTTAAGATTGTATGTAACATGGGCAGTGGCATCGACCAAAGCTCCACCTTTCTTGTATTCTATGGAGCGCACTTAATGCGTTTCTGTTTCAATATCGCTATAAAAAGGGAAGTTACCTTCTATACCACGACTTTGTACAGTTTAGTTGTCCACTCTTGGTGAAAAGCTGCCATAGAAGCAAAATTAAACTTCCCGTGCATTCGCACCTCCAAGAAATCCATCAACTGTGTCCACCCGCTCATTGGCTGGCTGATTACTATCGGATAAGTAAAATCGCTCCATAAGGGTTTTGACTGCATAGACAATGTTATCTTAGGTTATCACTAAGAAGACTGAATAGAAACTACTGCAGCGTACCCCAAAATAAGGAAGCCTAACAAGAGTAAGCGCTTACCACTTGCCATTGGCCATCGCAGCCAAGCCATTAATTATCATAACCAATTAAAGTCTGCTTTGAAGTTCGTGTTGGTTTGCTAAGATATTGCAGAGGTTTACGTTGATTATATTTACCACCTTAAGAGTAATACATGTTGGTTCAGTTTAGCCAGTTCTAAACAGATGGGTCACAATAAACCAGAGTAGTCTCCCATCCGTATTTAAATCGAAAACAGATAATTGATTCACCTTTCTCCTGTTCTTCATTAAATTACCCGGTTGGTTTCATTCAGCCAAAGAATTGAGTTTGTTAGGAAAATGCCTAGCTTAATGCACCCGTGCTGTTGACCCACAGAAAGCTGTGACGGATAATGATTATGTCGATCACCAAAGACCTACTTTGACGTAGCAGTTCCATAGCATCTTTTGTTGCATTTGGTGCACCTTGTATTTAACAGGAAACACTTACATTCTCTAATGCAGTAAGCGTCGAATAATTGAAAAGAATGAAAAAAAATCCGACTTTTTCATGTTAAAAGAGCCGCGTGTCTTCATTCATGTACTTAAATCTTCACACAAAGATCATACCACCTTCATCCAATTCATCTAGGCAGCACATAGTCTAAACAAAGTATGTTTTTCCATACCGGAAGGACACGATTGCAAAAAGTCGCCCTCTGTCATTGAAAAAGAAATATCATCTAATTATGTCAAATAGACACTCGTGTACGTCTTTTCCTTAGAACGTACGTAAATCTTTGTCATAAATCATTTTACTTTCAAGCTAACAAATAAGGCAAATGATTTTGATGGAATTTCTAATAAGAAGACTATGTGAAAGATTAAAGTTTCGGTTATTTTTTATGGCACTCGTGCATTTTGGATGTGGAGGAAAGACAGAAAAAAAACAAATCAGAACTGGCCCTACCAAAGAAGTTAGTGCTGCGAATAATGATGTTATTGCACAAACCAGAGGTTAAAATGTTTTATGGTAATAGCCTTACAGCCGCTTATGGCTTAGATACAAAGGAAGGATTCCCAATAGAATCAGTGGTAGACTCTATTAGGATTAGGAATATATGGTCTATTATTCTGGATGAGTGGAGAAACAACATTCTCTGGCGGTTTAAATTAGACTTGATTGGGTTTACTGAACCAACCTGTCGGATATTTTTGTTTAGAGTTGGGGTGCTAATGATGGACTAAGAGAATACCTATTTCTGAATCGATTGAATAATCTTCAATCAATGATAGATATGGTTAAAGATAAAATCCTGAAAACTTATGACTAATTTTAGCCGGTATGGCAGATACACCAAACATGGGTACCAGATATACTTCTTCAATTATAGGCAATGTAATCTGCATTGGCAGAGTCTAAACGAAATTCTGTTAATACCTTTTTTATGGAGGTTGTGCGGTTATACCAGATTGAATTAGAAGATGGGATACACCAAACCGCAGAGGGGCAAAAATAGTAACTATAAATGTCTGGGGAAATTTTGGATCAGTTTGTACTACCAAAAACGAATACTGAATAACCACAGATACGAAGTTGATGAGGTAAATTAAGCAAAAAGTGTTTTTTAGCGTCGTAGGTTTAATTTTTAAAGCTTGTTTAACTCTAGCATTTTTAACTTTTGAAAAACTTTGCAGGTTTAGGTAACCCTGAGTATTAATTTCAGAAATTGGCCTATTATATCTGCTATGGGTTGTAAAAGACTTGCACTTGGTAAACGGGTACTTATGTTGAGCTTTGGGACTATGGTTCCCAAAAAGACAAAGGAATAGAAATATTGTTATCGCATAATAAGTAAGGTTAAATTTGGTTTGTAGATAACCCACACATTGTAAGTTAACGTATTTCGATTCGAAAAAATGCTTCAATTGTTACGATGAAGTATATGGTTTTCGATGTATTACCTATTTGTTAGTCCTTTTTCCTACAAATACTATGGATTATCGGTGATTATGTTTGCCGTTTATTCGATTGCAATCATATTCTACATCTAAATTTGATTTCCTATTTTTGAATATAATTGATTGTTTGCTTCTTCAGATTGATGTCTAATTCACTTTCTGAGAGAATAAAGAAGATTAGAATACTGTTTAAGTTTTGTACCTATATAAGATATGCCATTTTAGGTTGTTAGCTTTAGTGTGAATCAACTCTCTTTTATTTTTGACGGATTGTATAAACGCGCTACTTCAGTTTTCGCTTCCAAGATTTAATTTCGTAAGATGTTTCAGTAACGAGTCATTCAATAGTTTCAACTTTTACATCAGTTAGAAGCGTTTGAGCTTGAGCCAGTAAAGCTTAAGAGATGATAAAGATGATTGTTTAGGATTGTTCAGCTGCATTTACACTTAAGACGCAGCAGCTGACTACAGGTGGAACGCTCCCCAAAAAACCATATATCGTTACTTACACGTACTCGGTTGAAGTGAAAATCTGGTCGAATAACAACACAAACCTCAAAAATCACCTTAGCGATTAAAAGATTGCAGTTAATCGACACTACGTTACTTCAAACTTCAATAAAATTTTGGGGTCTGGGCAGGTTTTCCTTGATAAAAGGACAATTGTTCTGTGGCGCATACTCCAGGATAGTTACCTATGTACCTCTAATTGCGTTTACTATTTGAAAATGTGATGTGGGGCATAATTGACATTTATACTCAGGTGTACCTTTAATCTGCCAATGGTATCACCAGCTTTAATTCTTTATAATAAAAGTCCGTCCAAGAATTACCGACAAGTGGCCATATAAAGTGTAAAAGGTTTATGATTACACAAAAAAACATGCTTTCAAATATAAATCGTTGGTCGTAAATCACAATAAACATTATTATTCTTTAAAACATGCCACCATGCCTTTACAGGAACAATACTTTTTAAGGCATTTACACCAATATCGATTCCAAATGAATGTTTTCTTATAGGTTTTAGTACTAGAGGTGAAACCCTTCCTTATTCGATTATATAGGTTACGCTCTATCTAATATAGCCCCCATTATAGCTATTAATCCTGCTTATCTTTTTTAATACGCTATCAATATAATTTTGACAAACAGCCATAGTCAGTGATATCTAAACCCAATTAACTCCCTCATTATCCTTAGGAAAGGTTTAGGATACATATCCTGAATAGGAATTGGCCGTATCTAAAATAGAAAATAGGGTTTTGTTGGTATAAGATTTTAAGGTCTTCAAGCAAATGTATCCATTCCCAAAAATATTTAATATCCTTTTATCTAGTTAACATTTTTAACCATTTTCCTCGTAAGGTCTTTGTAAAGTACCATACAAATTGCTAAAAGAAAATTGCCATAAATTATTACAAATAACAGTATTAGCCTGTGACTAACATTACTAAGCTACAAGTTGTCAATCTAAAGTCAAGAAAAATACCTTATCAGAAAACACCGAAAACACTGAAATTAGTGAACGAAGAAGTTGATGGGCTGTTAAAACTAACGTGCCAACAACTAAGTAAATATTGAAACCGCCTATTGCTAGTCGGTTGTTTCTGGTGCGTAGAAGCTATTTTTGAGAGTGTGCTAAGGAGTTAAGAGGTTATTTTCCTGGCTATGCGGGTGGCAAACAGAAAGAACCCTACTAATGAGGACGTTGGTTAGGTAAAAACCGACAGCAGAGGCTTGCTAGAAGTCTATATGACCCTAAAGAAATTCATCTTTACCGAATTAGTTCAGTTTTCTTTGGTTCTCACGAACCCTACCCAATTAAAACGGAACAGTCCTGATCGCGGTAGACAATTACCGTTCTATTGCTTTTACAGACCGATGAACAAAAGAAAATAATAGAAGGGATAAATGCCAAGCCACTTACAAATCAAAATGTATTATGGCGGACACCCAATTCAAACTGAAGTCACCCCTTTCCACGGGTTCTATAAGCAGAAATTCTTATCATCAGATGACTAAAAAAACAATCCTAATTAATTCATTTATATTAAAAATGTATCTATTCCAAGTTAAACAGGGCTTTAAGAACAGCGCTTTGGAGAGAGATTAATCTAAAGAGAGTGTTCCACCTAAAAGCTTCCCAACATAATTGTTATATTCAAGCGCCCTACCGGAGCGCTTTTTTATAACCATAATTTACCAAAACCAAATGAAATTCAAATATCATTTTTTTCTGCTCATTCCGTAATTTACAATTTATAAGTCGTAAACAAAAACCAAAGACGATACCCCATGGGTAAATCTTTTTGATGGAGAAACTTTAAAATGAGATGGACACAACTCGGGGCGAAGGCCACCTTATGCAGTAAAGGATAAACATCTATTGTAGGCACCACGAGTTTCGATTAATACCACCCAACTCATTATGACCAACTGACAAGATGTATAGTGATTATTATTTTAGAATAGATTATGAAGGTAGACCCTGTATGAAATTCTGGCATACAATTAGAGTAATAGCTTACCGCCACTATATGGATGGTCGTATTGTTCATGGATTCAAATTAGAAATAGATCCATTGAACGGCATGGAGTGCTGGTATTTTATGATGAAAGCAAGAAGAGGTTGTTGAACCCAATGACCCATAACCCTGAGGCTCAAAGGCATTCAAGCCAAAATGAATGGAATCACTAAGAATAGAGGCCATCGGCGACACCTTTAAAAACGTGGATTAATGTGATGTACCTGCGCAGCTTACTTATTGATGATAAAACAGCCAAAAGGTTTTTAGATAGCGCTTTCAAGTGCATAGCATCTCTGATGAACAAAAGACGGTTACCGATATTATCTGGAAGGATATTAAAATTTTTAAAACGACAGTCTTTCTAAGTATTCAAGAAAAGTACATTGATCACCAATAAACACAAAAAAAAAAAAATGCAGGTTTAGGTGTTGACGAATTGAAAAATGTTGGAAAACTGTTTATGGGACGCGAAACTTGCAAAAATTGGTTGCGAGGGAGCCCGTTTAGATGAATTCCCAACAATTAGGATGGAAACTTAAAGATGGCATTTGACAGTACTACCATCAGGAGGTGAAAGTGAATCTGCAGCAAGGTGGTTGATATTGTTTACTAAAGAGCTTATACGGTGGATTTCGAGTTAATGTTAAGATTTTTTGAAAATTACAAGAGAGCGTGCTAAATAGTCAGGTATCAAATACTATGTGGATACCGATATTAATTAAAGGGCCCAGGTTTCTTCAATTAGGTTAGAGTATCAAAATTTAGAACGATGCTAGACACCCTGAATGCGAAAACTAGGAATACATGAGGTAGCCGTACCGTTGCTTCTCTTTACGACCTAATTTCAGGCCAGCATAGTAAATAAGGCTATGAATGCACCAGACGAATGGAATCGGCTCCACATATATATCTAAAGGACAATTCACGTAGAACATGAGTTTAAACGGATGAAAGTTTAAGGAATATGAACGCAAAGCTGACGACTATCGAAATTAGTTATCAGGAGCAAATTCATGCTCAATGGCCAATTTTGGAGAAGCCTGAAAAAAGGGCATATCCTTTTTTGCAAAAGATCATGGGAGACAAAAGTTTCCTAAAAACATTAAAATAAACAATCATTAAAGAATAAGTTATGACTACAGAAGGAAACTTATTAAAAAAACACTCAGCAGGTACAGCAGCCGGTAACTTTGGGGCAGTTTAATCTTTCCAAGTAGTTCGTATGACAACAATAGTTCTTGGCGCTAAACCGACCATATTCAATTGTGCTATAATTCGGAGTGCGTTAGTAGGCGCAAAAAGCGCACGTAATGGCTTAATTCATTATATGATTAAAAAATGCCAATATTATATATTTCTTGTGATGTCGATGATGGAATTTTGGGCAAAAACATAATGGTGTGGTGTCAAGAAAAATATAGGAATAATACCATTAAAAAATAAGAAAAGCTTTAAGAAAAGTATTGGAAGACCAAAGACGTCGATTGCAGTATTCATTGCTTACGCCAGAACACTGGCATGCACCAACTGGCTATTTTAGCTTTACAAGCAGGTAAACCATTTGTTATATGTGAAAAACCTTGTAGTCATAATCCGTATGAAAATGACCTTTTGGTCGAAGCACAAAAAAAAGTATGGAAAAAAAGTTTCAAATGAGGTTAACCACAACGTTCTGCAAAAAACTTCTATTAGTGCCATCAAAGATATAGAGAAGGGTATTATTGGTTGAATGGTCTATAAAGGGGAAGGGCATTTACTCTAATAATAGTATTGGTAAAGGAAGGTAATGAGGTTCCTTCCACATTAAATTGGGATTTATGGGCAAGGACAGCACCAAGGAGAACATACAAGGATAATATTCACCCTATACAATTGCATTGGTTTACGTTAACATTGGGTGGTACTGAGTGAAGTACATTAATAAACGGTACCCCGAAATAGATATACTGCCGTTGGGCCCTAGGTGTAGACTTACCGAAAAAACAGTTTACATTCCTTATTTGGAGGGGTAAAATATTACCTTTCAAGGACGATTTGGGAATTGTTAAGAGGACAACCAACAGTAACTCTTACACTTTTTGGCCAGATAATAAATTTTTAACATTGGAAAGGCCATAGTCGAGAATTGATGAAACCAACGCGACCAGGCCGGAGAGTTACGAGATACGGCTTCTAAAGGAAGCATTATGCTTGACCGTATTTCTATCAACTTCTATGATTACGAGACGGAAATCTTCTTTAAAAAGAAGGAACTTGAAGGTTGGACTCAAGCGAAAAAAAACAATACAGAGGTGAAGGACCAAGTTAGATACAAACCAATTATTTCTAATTCTTGCGAGTATTAGAGAGATAAAAGTTCTTAATTCTGGATATAAGGTGCCGAGTGTTTCTACCTGCTATGTCAATTTAGGAAAATTTGGCTCAAAGACGCAGGAAGAACCTTAAAAGATTGATTCCCACTACTGGAAAAATAACTATAATGCTAAAAGCAATGGAAGTCTTTGGAAACGCAACCTATGCTGAGGATGGGAGCCTGTACATAAAAATACTTCTATTCAGACAAAGTATACTTAGGACCACTTTGAGCTAAACATAGATTCAAGTGGTCTAATCATATTAACACATAGAAAAAAAATTCAACGTTATTCGACAAAACAATTGAATGACCCAAGCCGGTCTATAAATAGTCCCTTAACTTATTATTTATTAATCAGTTTACAATATTAATACGTATTGGATTTAATTCTTTTTTCTAACTTAGAAGAAACCACTTAAACAATTTCTATTCCCACAATA
>Ga0163217_1000900_pt1 | contig 11587 bp, 6 predicted proteins | sample SynspAceP_FD_185933 | JGI IMG/M metagenome (GOLD analysis project Ga0163217, IMG submission 185933) | Saline lake microbial communities from Ace Lake in Antarctica - Synechococcus sp. Ace-P (PacBio error correction) | ecosystem: Environmental > Aquatic > Non-marine Saline and Alkaline > Saline ... | reverse complement strand
TCACCAAACACATCAAGTCATACCTAGCAGAACACGTATTATCCTACTTACTCGCTGATCCCTGTAGATTCGGTGAGCAGAATAATGCAGCAATGATTTAAATTACATTCACATCTAGCATCAGCATAAGGTCCCATTGGGAGATTGAAATCACTAGCATCCTTCTTACTTGAAAGCAGCCAAACCATTATATCCTGTACTAGGTCAAAGACCAAATATGATAGCCCAAATGGCAAATTGGCATTTCCTGCTTGGGGTAAAGGCATGACTAGTGGCACTGAGTTCACCACCGTTTTTTCCGCCTATGTTGTCCATATTGGAAGTGTAGTTCCAACCAGATACAACAGCCAGTGACGCGAGGATGGTGAGGAAGTAGATTTATGGGAAAAGTGATAAGTAACAGTTTGGTCTGGAGTTTAACTCAAAAACAAAAATTGAGCATTATTCGGTCATTTTTGTAATTTTTTCAGGTGTCTTTTCCAATGGGCATACAAAGTTAGCTTATTGACGTTATCAACCGTCCGGGCGCTTGCTTTCATGTATGATTGAGAATTCCATTCATCGGACCTGTAAATAAATAATACATATTCTTTCGGTATTTTTTCCAGTTTCCTCATGTCCTGTTTTTTCCCCTATATATCATGACTTCAGCATACTGTTTTTCAGTTTCTCAAGTGCCGAATATACCTCGATTCCTTGAACAGTGAATCAGTATGCACCGTCTTTCTATCTGTGTGTGAGATTAGTAATGAGTCTGCTACATTTTTCACTGATAAACTGGGCTATTCATCCTAGGTCTTCCCAGTTTTCAAGGCGCTCTTAAATCCTGATCCTTGAGGCAGCTTCAAAGACATGACATATTTCACCGTTCCCACGATTCCAAAGATTCAATCGTACACGGGTCATATTCGTCACAGGGCCTCCCGCAAGCAGAGCTTTTGAACATTTCGTCCTTGAGTGATCAGGAAGAAGTCTGATAGCACCAAGATGCGTGGTATTCGATTTATTTTTCGTTCCTTACGCCTGTGTCGATTGCAGCTTTTACAGCAGGATTTATGCCCACACCTGACATACCCCGGACTCAGCTACTATGTATACGATGTCTGTAAAGACTGCAACCATTGTGGTATACGTTTATTCAGCCGTTGCCCGCTATAGCCTGGATTGGGTCCAGTTGTTGCGCGTCTGCGAATGTTTCGTGTATAAATCGCGTTGGGTACTTCTTCCTTACATACCTGCACGGCGAATATGCGCCTTGGGCGAATCGGCTTTGTCCGTCATAATTTAACTAGGCGCAGCCAGCGACCAGGTATTTTCAGCTCCAGGTGCCATTTGGCCAGTGATTGGGTTGTGCGCAAGCGCGAGACTTCGGTTCCTTACATTTGTGGAGGTGAGTGAAGTCTCTTTGTGAAAAATACGGCGCATTTTCTGCTTTTAAGATTCTGTTGCGTTTCCCAAAACAAGGAGTCCTCCAGTGTTAAGCCACCTTTTAGCCGGTGGAAGCCCACAACCGCCTTTTTCTTATCCCATTGCCATAGGGATTATAGTTGTCATCATTCTTTTCGTATGATCCATCCAAATAATACTTGTTAAGGATCTTGTCGCTCTACCGTTGTGTAATTGTCCCCCCGCGGGTTTTGCATCTAAGCACTTGCAGATTCCCAGTCGTTCGAGGCCATATATCTCTATCGTAACTCCGCAAAGCTCATTGCTTTTCTCCTTGGATCGCTTCTAATCGACGAAAGTCACTGATTTTATTCCCGTGATTATTCTGGATGTTCCGATCATTCATACACATAGAAATTTCCTTCCCCATAGATCATTGGTACGTCTGTAGTAGGTCTTGATGAGAATAAGAGATGAACTGTGATGGTTTCCGCTCGCCATTTTTAGGTCACAATGTAAATGCACTGTAGTTTGGAACCATTTAATTGATGTTCCAATTATAGGCCTAATTCTCCTTTTCCTGGTGCGCTTTGGAAGGAACATAGATCTAGATACTACTATCTGAGCATTAACATGCTTTTTCCTGCAATTACCGGCCAAACTGTGTATTTATCCTGATTTTCCTCACTTGTGACGGATGTAGTCTATGTATTCCAGTCCAGATGGTCATATCGGTTGTCGCCTTGTCTTTTTTGCCTTTTTACTTTCCGAATCCAATTTGGCGTAGCTTTTTGCAATCTGATGACTTGAGGGTGTTGTTCACCCATGATTTTTCATAAATTGTTCGCCATCTTCATGAAATCTTATCCAATCCTTTTCAGATCTTCTTTTTTTAGCAAAAATAATGGTGATGCAAAAGTCTTGGTATCCTCTGAACACATTCGGCGGCCGTATTGCCTGTCGTTAGTGTCAAATCCAGTACTGTTTTCTTCGATTTACATCTGTTACTTGAGAGCTTATTCAAGTTTTTAACCCAATGACGTTGCCTACGTCTTGGCTTTACTTTGTCTTCGATAATTTCAAGCTGCGAATGCATTCCTTTTCGTCCAATTCACCATAGACTTATAGGGCTTTTCAGAATCTAGCACTGAAGTTTTTGCTATTGTACCAAATTTCAAAGTAAGTTTAAATCCGTTGCGGATTGATTGGCTGCGTCTATGGTATTAACGGCTAAGCTGTACAGATTATTAAATGAATCAGGCAACATTTCCTAGTTTGAGATTTTGTGTTGTTCAGATGGGATCATATTCAGTTGGCGTCACCGCTGCTTCTTTGAGATTGATGCAAGTGTGAAGCCGCCTTTCCTTAAAGCAAATTGTTGACATTTCGAAAGATTTTTTTGTTCCTTCCTGATCGATCAGTCACTGTATCTTGCGCTTTCTTTTGGATTTTTCTGTAGCCTTCTTTTCAGCACTTTGGATATTTTTAAAAGCGATCGTTTGCTGTCTTCCTAATTCGAGAGAATTCGTCGAACGAATTTGAAAGCTTTTTTAGAGTATCTGGACGAATATCTTTTTTGATAATTACTTTCAATCCCGCTCCGAGGAATTCCATCAACAGTCATTGTCCATCGGGGACTTGAAGCATGGATTGCATGTATTTCCGGTGGAGATCCTTCAGTCATGGTTTTTTCTTTGGGCTATGCAATCTTGCAAGAAAGCAAAGCATCATGGAGGAGTGTATTTAGCATCATGAAATTTTGATTAGGATGGGAAAAGAAATTATTCTGGTTCGAAGATTTGGTAGCTAATAGATGTTAATTTTGCATTAATAGTCAAATTGATTTGCAAAAAAAAACTATTATTTAAATTAGGGTTCAATGATCTGTACTTGAAAAGGATTTTATCCATGGAATGCTTATTGCTTGTGTTATACACCTCTGTGTGATTAAATCCAATATTATCCGTTTTTCCGCCGAATGACCAATTTTGAGGGTTAACACTCTACACGATTAACAATTGAATCGAATCTCTTTTCCCACGATATGGATTCTCTTTTCTCGATTCGAATGATTGGAGAGGCACACGTATTGTGGGAATCGGTAGTTATTTCTTGGTCAAGAGAGTATATTTTTAGCTCAGGTGACCGTTTTAAATTTGGTGAAAAGTTCACCAAGGCTGCTGAGGCTAACTACGTTTACAATGCGTGACCTATTCTTTGGAGGCCTGAAGGGATCATGGCTCTTAGTGGGCTGACCAGGCTATTATGTTTATGCAAGCTTTTCAATACCTATCAATGTGTCGTCTAAAGATTGAAGGAGGAGTCTTTGTGATTTTGTCGGATGCCAACGAATTGTATCCTGCCTTCGCTATCCTTTACAAGCATATTGTTGGAAGTCGAAAATAACCAGGAATGATTCTTTCAAAGCAGAAGCCAGTTCATATATTATGAATAGCTTCCCGAAAGACGTGTTGATGGGTTTTTAAGAAATGGAGATTGAACCGGTAAAAAATGTTCAGTATCATTAGCAATGATCAAGTCCCTAGGAGTAATCCGGATGGTTTTTGCTCGATAGATTTTCAGGGAATATGGTGCTATGATTTATACTTTCTGATTTCTTGGAAAAAATTGTCTCAGCCCAAATTTTTCCGTCCTCGAAAAATGAATTCATCTTCATGAGTTTGATCACCGATAATTGAAATCAGCGCATTTTTGAAAATTTCATTTATGATTTCTCTCCATCGCCGGAGCTTGGGTGGTTTGATTTTATTATGGTGGGGTTCAGTTTGATTTCCGTCATGATGTCGCCCGCTGGACTTTTGATATTTTCGGTTATATCATGCTTAACAAGCTGTCGCCCGATGGCGATTTCAGCAAAATTTAATCAGTGACGCTACTGTTTGCGGAAGTTTTTTTTGTATAATGAGCTCCCATCGGCGAAATCTTTGTTAACCTAATGTGGTACGTTTCAACGAGCTCCACGTAGGGCATCTTTGACTTTCACTTACATATTCAAAAATGTATTTCTCATTAAATCATTCGATTCTCCAGACTGTAGCTATTCTTCCTGAAAGGTTATTTTTCGTGACGTTCTTTTTGATTCAATGATTTATTTGACACCTTATCAATTAGATTCGATAGCTATAATGCACCAAACCATCTTGCCATTCAAATTCAGGAATATGTTTTTGTTATTTATCATCGAGAAGAATTGCTTTAAAATTCTCAGTCCAGTTTGGACACGGGGATATTTGTCATACAACTAAACATGCAATGATTGGATTACATATATGCCAAAGGTTTGAGTTTTTGTTAGAGATATTCCACCAATGTAATTTTCGATCGGAATTTATCGTTCGATAGATTTGGCGACCCTTTATCGAAGATATTGAATCATATGTATATGTTTCCATATTACTATGCTTTAATGGAATAAGTTCACATCATTAATCTTAAATTGGATTCTAGTGAATGTAGTGCCCGCCTCTTGGAGCTTTTGTTACTTTGGCCGTGCTACACCTACCAAAGTATCGCTAGGGCGTCGATTTATGTGTGTTTTATTAATTCCAGCTCCTCGTCCTCTTTCTCTTCATAGTAAGTATCGCACATTATTAATATATCTCTCAAGCTCACTCCACATCTCACTCTCATGTTCTCTTGCTAAGATAATATGTTAAGTCCTTGGGGCTGTTGATATTTTACTATGGTCGTATGCTACAAAACTTCGCCTATTGGCCTGATTAATGTGTTTTTTTATTTCGAGCCACTAGGGCATATCTTGTAGAACGCAATCCACATATAACCCCGGCCCAAGCTCAAGTAGGAGCGACAGCTTGTGATTAAGGAAAATATAATGTTTAGTCCCGTGGTTTTATATTTCTATCATGTTCGTAGAGGTACTAAACTTCGCCTATGCTTTATGTGTGTTTATTATTTCGAGCTCCATCGGATGCGAAATCTTTGCATAGAACCGCATCCAATATAATTAAACGCCAGTCCGTTAAAGTCGACCAGATTTGATGATTAAGGAATTTAATTTGTCGTTGGGCTTTGATATTTTATATGAGTAAGCTACAACTTTTTTGCTCTTATGGCCTGCGATTTAATTGTGTTTTATTATTTCCGAGCCCTCGGAGTAAATTATTGTACAACTTGTGCTACTAAATAATAGCCTCAGACTCCATAGGAGCGTCAATTTGATGATTCATGAATACAATGTTTACCGCTGCTTCAGATATTTTGGATTAACAACTTACATGAATTTGTCGCCCGCTTGTCCTATTGGCACTTTGAATCTGCACTAAGTTTCTGAGATCTTTTGAGCTATGTCCTTTAAAATTCAACGAGCCCATATACTTCTAAGACGCCAGAAAAAAACCTTGCATTTATAATTGCAGGTTGTTACTATTTTTAGAGTTTTTAATTAGGCCTCCTTCAGAGGTAAATCTTCTAACTTAGATTCTTAAACCTGGAATACCACTTTCCACCTCCACGGTATCATGATTCTTGGGTCTGAAAATTCTTCTTCACTGTACTCATGAGTCTTCTAATAATAGTGAGAATCAGACCTGCTTTGCCCCCACTCATCGAAACCTTTTGAATTTCTTCAAACGCAAAAGCGCATCTAAAGTATTAGACTTCAATGCTCGGCCGAGATAAGTATTGTGATTTCCTAAAACCTAACTCTCTCTGGTAGCCTTGGTTAATTTAGTGTTATTGCACTAGTTAGACGAAGAATCGGTACAGGCTCTCTGGGAATCTGTTCGTTGTCACACAGCACAGTTTCATACCAGCTTTTCTGAACGAAATTAGCGCCGGTCGTATTTGAATTCGGTTTGGCCTATCATCAATGAACTGAATGGGCGCATCTTGTAACTTAATGAATCGCTCTCGCATCGGTGCGATTACGCTTCAATCACCAAATCTGGATTGTTATTGCAATGAAATGCTGGATCGTTCCGATCAGGGAATTCAGTCTTTCGCATCTGAAAACATAGTTAAACGCGGCTTCATCCTGTTCTAGATATTCTTCGTTTGCGCGGTCACGATTGCATGTGACGCAAACCTGTATCGTGCTGGAATTGCTTTCTCCGAAACTCGGAATACTTATACATAGACAAGGGTTCCATGACCTTTGATGACCCGTTCCAATCTGAATTCCTCAACGCCAGCGCTTCTTGGCCCTAACGCGCCATCCATCAACTTGACTCGACGCGAACAGTAGCAATTGACTTCGGCTGATGTCCAATCCTGGACCTTCTGTATCCATTTCTCCAAAAAGTCCAGGCATGAGTTCCTCAAGCATTGTTACGTCGAACTGTTAGCTTGCCCTCAACTTTTACAATTTGTACAAATTCATTTACATCTTTGACATTGCGCGTCTGAATAGCGTAGTATCCCTTTTCGCTAATTTTTGCAAGTCGCTATAGTCTCATCAGCTTCCTCGTCTTCTGGAATGCTCTGGGAATTCAACGGCTCTAAGCCAGAAGTTCTTATATAACCAGTTGGATTCTCCAAGATCTATCCAAGATGTTTTCACCATTCTACTTCTCCCGGATCTTCTCCTTTAAATTAATACAGCTAGCGGTTTCTAGTGCTTTCATTTGAATTGAAGGATTCACGCATATTTAAAAACACAGGTTTCCACAGTACCTCATTCTTTCGTTTGCGTTGGTTTTGGAGCTTTGACCATTGTTTCTGTTCTCGATCATTTGTCTTGATGCCAGCTCGGACGGTATCAGTTACTCCAGGTTTTGCTTTGAATTGCCTCCGCCCTTTCTTCGGGACTAGGTTATCATAGGTTTTGACATAAATGAGCGTCCGGTCCAGACTATTATAGCGTAAGCCTCCAAGTGTGATGCGTTCGTATCAGCGGGAGTTCATGGTTTTGCCTTGAAGGTCGATGACTTCGTGCCTTGCTACGTGCTTGATTCTTCAGAAGGCACGGCTAGATTAATCGTCTTTACGCTACCGCTCTCTTTGGATTTGCTTCTACGTGTAGACATGCACATTGTAAAGACGATCGGCGGGCGTATCGGTTCGCTGACCAGGGAACAGAAAAGGCAATATGTCCTAAAAGGTATAGTGTTTCATTTAGAGGTTCTTTTCGAAAGCTAAGTTTGAGCAATCAGCAAACCGATCCTGTATTACTATTCCCAAATCTCCCCGACACCTAATCTTCCATACTTATCTGATCATGAGTCCGGTCTTAAAATCCAGCTGATCCACCCCAGTGCTGTTGCGGATAGCGTTTTTCATCAGGAATAATGTCCCATAGCATTCACAGCTGGCCCAAAACTGCTCGGATTTTGATGATTTTTCGGCCCCAACGTGCTTGGGATGAGACGTTGAATTTTGTATTCGCCTTTCGCTTTGGATTGAATTTTTCAATTGCTTCAGATAAATTTATCTCTGCAGTGTCCCCCAAAATCATTGGCTTCTCAAATAGGATTGATGGAGCATCAGTTTTTTGCTAATCGGTCTCCGATTTGATCCCATTTTTAGTTACTGCAGTTTCGTAGTGCGTATAATTCATAATCAGCATTTTCAAAATCTTCCCTTCTGATTACGTAGGAGATCTGGTTGAGTTGCCAGAACTGCAATAGTCATTACGGTGCAGGTTTGCTTGAAGCCTAAGAAATCTTTGCGAATCTGCCAATATTAACATTGATTTGTACATTCAGATCATTTGTGGGAAACGACCAAAAATTTCCTTTCCGCCGTTGAACTGTAGGTAATCGCCTCTTAGGATCATAACCTGAAAAGCGAAGTGGGCAGTTTCAGCCAGAAGTCTGAAAGTGTTGCCTTGTATCCTTTTTCATTCTCACACTTGAATCATGGAAGCTTGATTTTGGTCTGAAATTCCAAATATTGCACGTCAGAATTTTGCGAAGTCCAGTTAGATATGTCTCCAAAGTTGACAAACCTTACAATAAAACGAGTCAGCTGGCATTTGTCTTTTTTATTTGAGTGACATTCCGGCATGAGGATTTAATTATCCCGTTCTTTATTTTCTTTGAAAAAGGCGGAAATTTCCCAGAGCTCACTGTTTTATTGGGTTCAAAATTCTTGAATTCCCGTGCCTAGAAATCCAGATGACTGCTCTTCTAGTTATTATTTGAGGCGACTTATTCGATATTTGATGAGTTAATTTATCTGGATCACTGACCGATCTGAAAACGTGAAAACTCCGAGAAAAGCCCAAATTCAGGAAGGATTTTCGAAGTTGAAAAGTGGATTACCTCTGTCCCCTTGGTTCGAGAGAATAAAGAGCGAATTGCATTCGTACGGACCTCTAAGGACAAATCACTACGCCCATCTCGTCAATGTACCGGTATTAAGATCGAGCCACCGGCGTGCTGACGTGATGTTCCGTTCGGCATTTTGGACGATCCGCGATCTGTTGCAAGTCTGTCCAAAAAGTAATCCACCGCGCCAGACAGATTGCCCAAAAACGGACAGGAAAGCAGCCATCATATCGGAATCCTTTCGCTCCTCGAGTTTTTTATTAAAATCGAAGTGTACCGCAGCAAAATTGAAATCCATTCCAATACATCTCCGTCCATTTGTTCAAGGGGTATTGATTTATACTTGAAATTGCTACATCGGTCGGAGGAGTTTTGTGCCAAAGGCAAGATCGGTTTCTTGAGTGTTTCGTGACTTTTTTCCTAGTCGTAGTGTGAAATTTCTTTTACCATCCTTATTCCCCAAATCACCAGTTTCAAAACAGTTAATGTCCGAAGGAAGTGAGTTCCCCGTAGATGGTCAATGATTTCGCTTTTTCAAGACTTGCCCGTTGCCGTGTTTTGTACCAAATCACATTGTCCTTCCGTCTGCATTGAGATCAATGTCTGAACTGTTGCAAATTTGAGCTCAGGCAAAAGTGGAGCGAGGGTGTTCCTCAATTTGATGCTGAGTTTTTCAGCTGTGTAGATTTGTCGTTACTGTGATGTAAAAGAACATAGAGAACCATATTTGCGTACATGAGTGGATAGGGAAAGTACTATTAATAAGCGTCAGTCTCCTTCAAGATAGTGAATGATTCGTTTATTTGGAATATTCAAAAGTAAGCCATGATATTTCCCTTTTAATTACTCTTTTTTATCGAAGCAAGGCGTACAGCCGATACGAAGATCGGTCAGGCATATTTCTTCTTGAAAGGCCAATTCAAGCAATGATTGTTGCTGCAAAGCGCTGGAACTGGATCGCCTCGCTGTAGTGTCCGATGAAGACTTATTGGTGAAGGGATAACGATATTTTTGTGGATGATGTTCTTGACTGCTTTGCAAAATTGCATATACACCACTCGGCATCAGTTGACTATTCGATTATCGCTTAGAAAGCCTCCATAAAAGATTCAAGGAGCTTTTGCATGCCTGCTCAGAGCAAAATTCATGACCTAGCGACTATCGGGCATCTTCAATAATATCTCGGAGTGTCCTTGACTTGACTACGGATAACCTGAGATGAAATCGCGATATCGCAAATGGACGATACAACATGATCAAAGAGCTTTGTAGATATCGCGAGCTACATGATTATCCACGATATCGGAAAAAGCTTCTCCCTCGAAAATGGGGCCCTGCAGTGTATTGAAACAGACGGAGCTCTTTCACTTGATTGAAATGGGCATGGTATTATTCCCAAGGACCGATTTTGTCACTGTCAGCATTCGTCCCATTGTATCGCAGATGAGATTTCTGCAAGTGATTTAAGGAGTGATCCATGTGAGTTTCGTGGGGGATTGACAGTTTATTTTACCTGATGATCGAGGCCCAAATTTTCGAATATTTTCTACGCCCTTACTCTAGCTCATTTTTTGTTACCATGGGAAAAGCCATCTCCGAATTGTGCATCGCCTGAGAATAGCGTCACGTTGTGAAAAAAGAAGCATTGATCTCTGATGCTTTTTGCCAACCTGTATGGAAGTCATCGATTTGTTCAGTATTGATGGTCGTAAAACCATGCGTCATTTGGTGGACATTGTGATTAGGGACCATTGCCGAAGGTTGAGCATTCGAGATTAGTAATCGTCAATGGATTCTTTTGATAAGTCTGTTTTACAGAAAAGTACTTTTCAGCTGAAGTCGCGCCTAAGTTTTGTATTTTCAGATCCATTATTCTTGAGAAATTGTCTTGGGTACCCGTTTGAGTTAACTGTTTTATAGGTATCGGGGATGATTGGAGGATGTGTGATTTTTTCCTTTGGCGTTTTTATTGGTTATTTCAAGTTTAGGGACTTCATTAAAAACAACACTTTGCGCATATCCATTCCTACAGATTTTGTGTATTTCCAAAGAATGCATGATGAAACAAGAAATGTATCCATTCCCGTCGAAGGAATTTTTACAGAAGTGGCCCCGCGTGATGCTAAAGGAGTGCAGCCTTTCGGTGCAACGTCGCTTCAGCCCGAAGATTGTGTTTGTTCATCCTGAGTACGTTTTTTTGCTGATAAGTCTTTACTGAATATTTTTGGGATTTCTGAGGGAAAAAAAAATTTGGAATGGAGCCTGGTTCAATGTTCTGGTGAGGCTGCTTTATTGTGGTGGTCTGGGATGCAATTCGCGTATGAATCGAGAGGTGCTTTCCGGTTGCGGGCTGAAGAGATTTAGGGATCAAGAACTTTTGAGGTTTCAGAAATGAGTCTATAAGCTTAAAATAAGTCTAGAGTTACTGAGTCAGCAGTTGATCAATTTTGAAAAAATCAAAGGCTTGATCTTAGGCAAATTCATTGAAAGATCGGGATATTTGATTCATGGTAAGAATTTATACCCCAGTTAGCATGGATGGTTTTGCGGAATTGAAAACCTTATTCGGGATTTCTTGAGTAGGGCAATAGGTGTTGAGGATGTTCGGGACTTCTATTTTTTACATTTCAAATTTAAAGTATAAGCCTAAATTAGTTGAAAGTAAATTTGTCAGTTTTTCACTTTAGGCATTCATATTGTATAAGGAGTTTTCTCCCCAACGTTGGCCAACTTCCCGGTTTTCTTTTTTGTGGTATAGCTTGATTTTCTTTGGCAACGTTTTTTACTTTGACTTATGGCCTATTATCAAACTGCTGCCCCGCCTCAAAATTTGATAAGTAAAGGTTCAAGTTGTTTTATAGGTTGTCCCCAATGCGTATGCCGGGATCCATTATCTCAAATTCATACTCTGCGCTAAGATTTTTGGCAGTTGCTTTGGAGTCGTTTATTTTCGA
>Ga0163217_1099651_pt1 | contig 11588 bp, 11 predicted proteins | sample SynspAceP_FD_185933 | JGI IMG/M metagenome (GOLD analysis project Ga0163217, IMG submission 185933) | Saline lake microbial communities from Ace Lake in Antarctica - Synechococcus sp. Ace-P (PacBio error correction) | ecosystem: Environmental > Aquatic > Non-marine Saline and Alkaline > Saline ... | reverse complement strand
GAGTTCACTCCCAGCGTTTGCGGCCGCTGCGCTCACCGCGAGAAAAGGTGACCTCCAGGTGGGGATGACCTGAAAAGGCGCAGGGTCTGCAGGCCCCGTAGCCGCTGGCACCCGATCACCCACCCGTGGCTGCGGACGGATCTGGACATTGCGGTGCCTCGAAAGGGCAGAGCGTACCGGGCCCATCCTCCAAACGCCTAAAAGGAAAGAACACCGCGCCAGCCCTGCCCGAAACCGCCCGACCCCCGATCCAAGCTGAAGCCCAGCCCGGCCCTCTCCTCTGACCCCTCTCCGGCAAGGGGAGGGGGCCCGCAGCCCGCAGTCCAGCGCTGCAATCGATCAGCGGATTCGCTTCGATTCCGGCGACGCCCCCCCCCCCCCCCCTTCGCCGCCATCGCAATGGCGAGCGTGGTGGTGTGGTCGACGATCGAAAACCGGGGAAAAACGAAGGAGACTGATCTGCGCGGCCAGATTCGCACCCGAGCAGTTCAACATTTCCATGGCCACCGAGCCCGGGCCTGATCGCTGGCGATGGAGGCGAGCGGCTCATGCGCTGAGCTGCCACTGATGGTGGATCGCACCCCGACAGCAAACCAGACCGCCTTCACGTCAGCGTGCGATGCCGGACTGAGAACGGGGTCAGCACGCATCTCCGCTGAGATCGGGGCCGCACGATCCATGTGGCCAATCCATCCCGCAGCCAACCCAGGATCTGCGCCGTCCGGGCAATTCTTCCGCTGCGGGCCCGGGACAGCGCGTGCTCAAACGAGCCGGCATACGGAGGCGCCGTGGATCTCTCCCGGCTCTCGGGCTCTATCCAGCCGGGTATCTGCGAATCCAGAACGTGAGGATCGATGGCGCGCTCCCCCAACTGGCCAGCTACGCGAGCGGCACGGCCTGCGCGCGACTGGCATTGCCTTGATCTGATCAGCTACCGCTGGACACGAGCGGTTGGTCCGTCGCCACGCCGAAGCCCCAGATGCAGAGCGCTTCGGCACCTCCAGCGATTGGCTATCGCCACGAACTCGATGGGCAGCGAGCACGTGGCGATTGTTGAGGGAAACCCCGGCCAGGCCACCGGCCCGTGTGGAGTGCGGAGTGCACCCGAATGCCTCACGCGATTGCCTTCGGCTCGCTCCGCTCGACTGCCTCCCCAGTCAAGCGGCCCTGCGCATATCGAAGCGGCGGCTGAGGGCGTTGTGGTCTATCTCCGCCAAGGAAGGGACAGGCATCGGCCTGATTTCACAAGCTCAAGCTTACAGCCTCCAGGACGCGGCCTCACACGGTGGATAAGATACGATACTGTATACCGTATTCCTATTTGAAAAATGACTGATTGGTGCAAGATTGAGAGGAGAATTTACTTTGTATCGTGATAACAAATTCACCCATACTATTGTGGCGCCTAATTCAATGATTTGCGTTATGTTCTCAGTGCATGGTGTTTCCACACAACGTCCTTGTACACAACAGGATCGTACAGTATTGCTGGCTGGTTCAGAGTAATTGGTAGCACGGTATTAGGTCGTTCCTCACCACTTAGCGTATTGATCGTTTTTTTACAATCGCCTTGTTGCATTAATTCGTATTTATACGTTAAATAGGTTAAATGAAGGTTGATTGTGGTGAAACGTAGTTAGTGCGTAAGTCGCTTAAAGTCGGACTTTGGTCTGTCGGTGTGTTGTGTCTGTTCGTGCTCTTGCTCGCGGTAGTTTTGCCAATGACTGCCTGTATGGGCCTATTTTCGCCCCCAGAGATGTTTAGATATTAGCCCAAGCACCTAAGCCCCGGATTTATCAAGGACAGTATATTTTGGGTTATCACATCCAGGACAAAACGATAGCGCCGATTTATCCGCGGGATCGACCTTAGTCAAGATTATCCTAGCCACCGCGTTGATGTTTTTTTTATTCACTCTACGGTTATGTGGGGCGCTGTGGTTGGAACATCCACCATGAGTAGGACAACTCTGAGGCACAATCTATACGAGTTATATTGCTGTCCAAGTATGGCGAGTATCTATAAATGGGTGGTGTCGCATTTACCGCCCCTCACTATCGGTTGAAAGCCCATTACAAGCCTTTTTAAGTGATTGCCCTGAGCCGGCATCACAGCCTTACGACTTGGCCTACACTGCTATCTAAACAAGCCTTGATTATTTTCTCACCCATTTTAACCATGGCCGGCCGGTTTATCATCGTCAGTTCATAGGTCAGGGCATGCGCCACATGCTTTGCGTTTATGATTAGAACAAGGAAATCATACCAGCCTATTAACAAAACTTGATTGTGCCTATGTGCTTGGTTATTGTTGCCTTGGATAGTTAGCGCGGCTTTTTCGTTCTTTTGACCTTTGTGTCCAACTGAGACTGCAAACCGGATGTATCGATTAGTTTGAAGTTACGGCGGAAGCCGGCACGTCAGAGGAAGGGTTACCTCATTGGATTATACTTCTGGCTGGGAGTTTAATCTTGATGAAAATGGGGAACAACAAACGCGAGCGCTTGTGTAACCCTTTAAAAGCTGGCACAAATGCGGCAAGGAAAAGGTAGCTAGACTCAACACTTACGGGGCCATGCCAGTTTGCAGTTTTTAGCGCACGCCCACATGAGACATGTTTGTTGGCGCCCGCATCCAGGTTTTCAAAATTTAGCCAACTTTCCGACCCATCAGCCACAATTGACTTGGGCTCAGTGTCAAGCAGATTTGGTCTTTGAGGAAGTCGCCCAGCAAAGCACCGATAATGCCTTCTCTTAATCACCTACGACCAAGCAAACCGCAAGTATCAGATGCTTGATTTTAGCTTTTTTTATGCCAACCTTTCGACCAAAATGCAATGCAACGACGCAAGGGCCTATTTGCACCAACATCCCTAATTAAAGGACATGCTTTAATGTTTAATCACACCTTTACCGCAAACGATTAAACGACTATCTCGAGTTAGTGGTCCTGTCTCTATTTATCTCTCAGTGGTCAACTCCAAGGCCGTCAGAAGCCACCAGAACCTTCATAGCCATCAGCCCTCGGTGGACCCACCTGAATTGGCCCTTGCCAGCGTGAATATAAGGTCCGGGCGTACGGCCTGGCAGGGCCACAAATTCCACAGCGTTAAGCGCAGTAGATTATCATCTAAACAAGACCGCAGCTCTAACCGCTTGAAGTCTCGGGTATCCAGCAACGCCTGACGCAGGGAGCAAAAAAACCATTATGGAAAATGTCAGGCGTTTGGGCAATGTGCCTTTGGTCTGGAGCTTAATGCTTCCGCGAATGCGCCGGAATTCAACAGGCACTTACCTTTCCATGTCGTATCTTGTCTCAGCGTTATTACTGGTTATCGCACCCATTCATGTTCTAATCTAGGGGCGAGCATCTTGCTGTCCATGGCTATGTGGTCGTAGGAATCGATCATACTGACTCTACCACTGCTGAAAATTGACTTCAAAAACATGGGGCCAATTTTGTGGGCTTTCCCGCACCTTAATTAATCGAGACGGGATCAGCAGTTGTTTTAGATTATTTTAGGCCAATCCCAGTTACCTTTGGGGCTGGCATATCGACATATCTCATGCAGCGTTATCGGCTATTCAATGGGCGGGCTACCGGCGCCTATTAATATATTTGGGGGATTGCTATAGTTTTTCGACACAGCGGGGGATGCAGCACTAGGATTTTCCTATTTGAAACAGCCAGGAAAAGCCACTATTGCCGGTTTGTTCAATAGCTGTAATGCTGGACGTGAGAAGGGTAGGACCGGTCGCTGGAAGCCATTGGGTGGCCTTTTTCTCCAATGGGAGACACAAACTATCAAGTGCACCAGTGACAAAGCTCTACTTAATATCAAGAGTTTCGAGTTCTTATATGGTGGTGGGAGATCATGATGATTGTGCTGCTATGAGAATGGCGTAAAAAAATTGTTTGAACAACAGTCAGGTTGCAAAGAAGTTACTTGTTGGGTTACCAAACGCGCGACCATTAACCATTGCGCCTCACCTGCTCCCGCAAAAAACCTATGCACCGATTATCGATATTGGTCATTATTTTGAGCAAGTTTGGAAGCAGTGGAAACCTTAACCGGGATTAATCAACCAATTATGACCTTAGCTTTCTTAGATTATGTAAGGTTAAGACTGATGAAAAAGGCCCTGTGATTGATACTGCCCAAGCGCCAATTAAGTTAATCAAGCCCCAAAGATTGGAGTGGCAAATGTCTGCCCTTGCCCGGATTAAAGATCGTTGGGACTGGTGTGGATGTTTTATGCGCAAGAACCTACCTTAAAAATTGCGCCTAGTTTTTTCTGACAAACCTTAGGCCCCATTGTACTCGGGCTTTGGCTGAGTAAATGGGTACTTAGCGATTAATGGCTTAATTTCTCCCTTTGTTAGACTCCTTATTGTTTATTTCGATTTTATATCAATTCCCCCCCAATGTAAGCTCTGTCAGCAAAGCGTAAAGAAAGCGTAAAGGGCATCTTATTCTCAGTGAACCTTAGCTTATATCATTCCAGTCCATCAGGACACCGGGTCATCAAGATTTTAGCGCTCGCAACACGGGTTAAGGGTCTAAAAATAGTAAGTGTCCAGTTTAGCTATAAATAATATTGATTGAATAATTGGAGAACAATGAAGTGTAAAAGCGGTTCTACTGAAGGCCATTCCACCTAATGGTGTATTTGTGTTAGTGATATTAGGCAGTTGTCGGCTTGGCGTTGAGGTGTAGTTATGAGGATGACAAACAATGGTTACATTAAGTTTTTACAATGCTTCATCCCCTGAATGGCCAGGACCATCTTTCTACGCGTTTAGTGAAAACCTCGAGCCGAAGATACGGTTGATGGAAATCGATAACCTATATTCGGTGGGCTGTGTACACCCCCAAAGTGAGTGCTAACCAACGCCTTTAGACGAAAGGGAACCCGATGTATATCAGAGTTGGCTGGCAGCATGAGGAAAGCAGTGCTGAACGTGATTTAGAGATTAGTTTACGAAGACAGTTGTTGAATGAAATAGTAAAAGATAGAGTTAATGTATCACTTTAATGGGGGATGTTACGCGGAACTACAGTACCTGCAAATTTGATATCGACCTGTAGATGATGATGGGGGGACCCCGGGGTTGGGGGGGGGGGGGGGACGATTGATTTTATTTAACTATTCGTTGTTAAATATCAGCACCTTAGCGATCCAAAGTGTTGAATCTCTACATGGTCTAAAAGATAACGAAACTTTTAAGACGACAAGCACATATAATAGGCACTGCTGGGACTTTCAGGCGCTTTCTTGACAACATTAAAGGTGGAACAAGATCAGTATATTTCATTATTTTCACACCGCCGCCCACGCAGTACTGAGCCATTAATTTAACTTCAGTGAGACCAAACTTACTCTTGCTGTGAGTCAACTATGTCAATTGTATTGGTTGAAAATACTGGGGTTGGTGTTCATCTCCCCGTTTCTATTCGACAGTATGGCGTCACGTGCCGGATAAACTGAATTGAAGATGTGGCATTTCGGACAGCTAAATTTAGTTTTACAAATGCATCGCTATTAAATGACTCGTATTACCAGCATTTTGAGGCGAGATTGATGTAGAAGTTAGAATTAGATGCCAAAGCGAAGTTTAATGTTTGTCAACTGGGCACTTGAATCAATTTCAGCTCGATACCACCATTACTTCAAAAACGGTGATATGACTTTATATGTACATGCAGGTAGCCTAAGCAATACCAATAAATTAGTACTGTTAATTAATGATTTGCTGGGCTTACAGGGAAAACCCGCCGGACCCATATGTACTTTGTTCTATATATGGGTACAAAAACTACTATCCGACGACGACATGACGGTGATATTGATGAAGAATAATGATGGTATTGGTTTGAATGGTGATGAAACGACAGTTAAAACATTACCCGGGTGACAAAAGCAGTTAGTGCCAGTATATATAGTCATGGCATTTAAAGTTGATTAATTTAGGCCCGATTTCAACCGAGCTTTAGTCGGCGGTGAACTATTCCTTATTTCGTACTGAGGCGATGAAATGGATAGCAAACCGCCGCCAATCATATACCCGAGTATTACAAGAACAAATAGTGTTTTTTAACAACACCTACAATGTTTTATTGCTATAGCCCCCCATTCGATGGTACCGATATCAAATTTGGAGCCAGCGATGTATTGTGCTGATATAGAACGATAGCAAGGAACGAATTACTGACTTTTTGAGTGACCCTTAACTCCAGCGTCATTCGGCTATAAAATGACCTTGGTTAACTCAAAGAACAGTACGATCTAGTTTTTCCAGAGTCGGGGCGGCGAACACAGTCCAATAGTAGGCTTTTATCGACGTATCCCTGTTTCCACATTTAAGCCCTAAATAACCAAGCAAGAAATCTTATCCCACGTTTGTCTTTTTATCGCTCTTGCTAGAAAGGTGTGCGCAGTGCTTAGGCAACTTACTTAGTTAAGCAGGAATTCATGTATCAAAAAGGTAAAAATTTGCTGGTCATTTTTAGCTCTGCACTATTGCTGTCTCACACTCCACGGGCCAACAATATCGTGTTGTTTGAAGACCTCGCCATTGCTAGCTTGGCAGAAAATTATTTCCATCTGCCAATAAAACGCTTCTGGAACTTTCTCTGTAAATTTACAACGTCTTATAGATCCAGACGGATTGACTTTCTTTACTCGACTCGATTTCCATTCATGCTGACTTACACTTGATAACCTGAATTGAAAGCATGCCAAAGCGTTGGGACCATAAACGGATTTTAACTGACTACACACTTTGGATTACACCTATATTTTCATCCAATATGAAAATCCAGTTCTTTCAGCAGATCGCACAAGTTACACAGTTATCTTGCGGAATGAGTCAAGCGATGGAATTACTGCAAGGTTTTGGGACAGTCATCGACAGTTCAAACTGGGGCCCTATCGCCAATTAGCGCTACAACCATGGTTGCGCGGCATTAACGACTTTAGTGCATGCAGTGGGCGTCTGGAAGTCAAGGATGGAGTGGATCTTTTATCTATTGTTTTTAGCAATTTGACTGTGATAGACTGTGACTTATTCGTATCTGGACAATAGCCGTGCCAGGCCACACCCTTTATTCACGGGTTCGGCTTATAGACGGGGAAGTCAGTACTAGTCTCGTATCTCGTCTATCTGCTCTCTTATATGGCGTACGTCGGGATATGTATACGCGTTAACGTAGACGGGCTTGCTCGTTATAGCTAATACGACATGCCTCTAATAATCAGGTTGTGCGGTATAGGCACGGACGCAATCACATTCGAGCGCCTTTAAAGCGATGTGGTAGAAGCCTGTGACGCAGAAGATAAAAAGAGTTGATATTCGCTAGAATCGTGTCTAGGCCCTCAGTTTGAGTTGAATAGGCAATGTTTCCTCTATGCGCTAGCAAGCGGGGCCATCATCTGGGCAATTAGATGGAAAATGGTAACCACCAGTGAGATCTTCAGTTTTAGATAATGTTAAGTTACCCCCGGACATTACGATACCACTATTTTATAGCAGCACTGCGGCTGGCATATTAATGACTATGCGTTAGGCGGTGGGAGAGTCCCCAGCCCAATATTTAGCTACAAGCTCGTTAACCACGGGCGGCCGCTTTTATATTAATGATGAGGTTCTCAATTCAACTATGATGCATGGGGCTTATGCAAGCGCGGCGACCGATGTGAATAATGATAATTTAGCTTTGTGGTTATGTGACTAAAAACGTAAGTTGGTCTGGACTAAAACTAAGTTTTCGTTCACGATATTTAACGCCTCGCTCACGGAAGCTACCCAGACATGCTTTTTTTAGCAGTGTAGGCAGTTGTTGCCAGCCATTAATAAGTAAGGCATGGTAGGTGGGCCTATGGCGAACTCGGAAGCCTACCTCTGGCTAGGCGTACTGAAAGGTTTTTTTGTATGATTACCGGTAAACTGATTTGTTTGTAGGGATAAATAGCTTACATAGAATGCAATTCGCTTTACCATTAGTCAGGCTGAACGGCTATTAGATGAATGACAATGAAATTGCCGATGCAACAGCCTTAAATGAAGGGTCGGCGAGAGAACATCAAAGGTATATATATCTTATGATTCGCCTCGGCACAAACCGGAGGTCGGATTATGTTTGTTGCAGAAGTTAAATCTAATATTCCGGGTAGCTCGGTAAACTGTAGGCATATGAAGAGGAAGAGGCCTCGCCAACGGTGCCAGTTTAAATTGTTACATGCTATCGTTTTTGGTTGGTTATGCCTACTCAGGACATGCAGTTCTTTTGCAGGACGAGTTACAGGGTAACTTAGTAAGACTAATGCCATTACTTTCTGCTCTTATTTTTTGAAAATCAATACACGCCAATGGCGCACAAATAACACAGGCTAACAAGGCCCGCCGTGCTGCAGGGGCACTGGGCCAGCACTGTTTATATCATGATTTGGGGTGCAGGCGCCGCCTAGCATTGACCCAAATAGCCACTGCCCGCACGAGAATATAAATAAGTGGTTGGTAGTAAACGTTTTTGTGAGCTTGTTGTAGCATGGCACTGCAAGTTAAAGCCAAGCAACCAAAACTAAGACTAATGACGCACCTAAGGTCCGCAAATAGGCCTTGCAGATCATCTATGGTCATCTTAAGTCGGTTCTTGCAGAGATACTGTGATACCAATATCCACAATCCTGTAATACAAACTTGGACTGTGTACCACACTAGATAAAAACAAAAGTGACCCAAACAGGCAAAGGCAAAAGTGGCCAAACAAGTACAAAAAATCGTTGCATAAAATCAGGTATGATGGATTAGTTTAGCGAATATCATGGCACTATCTGTGTCATATTCCCAAATAATACCGTTAGTGATATGAAAACTTAAGTCTATCGGGTTCGCCGTATCCAAGTCAAATTTTCTAGTATAGTACTTTAATTGCTGACCCTTTTACCTTTCAAGTCGATTGCAGCAGAGCAAGGCAAAGGTTCCAATCGGCAGAGAACCACCTGCGGGGACGCCGCAGCAGGGGCCCGAGCCAGGCACCCTGGCGCTGGCCGCCGGAGAGTCGGCGGGCCGCCTTTGGCGCAGCTCACGAGCTGCAAGCAGCTCGAGCACGGCATCGAGGTCGCGGGCGATGGGTTGCCGCATCCGACCGCCGGGATCTCGGTGCTCCATTCATCACCCAGCGCATAAGGTTGGCGGGCCACGCTCAGCGATGGGATTAGAAGCGCGTAGCTCTGAAACACACCATCGCCACCTGACGGCGGGCCGGCGGCAGGGCGGTCGATGTTCGCGCTCGCCGGAGGATGCGGCCCCGGTCGGGGGAATCGAGGCCGTGGAGATCAAGGCGCAGGGCTGCTGCTCTTGCGCCGCAACCGCTGGAAGCCGAGCAGGGCCAGGGCAACTTCGCCCGGGTCACCGTCAGATCGAGATCTTCGAGGATCAGTGGCGCGCGCACGATGCGGCGGCCTGATCCCTCCAACTGCAACGCCGTGGCAGGCTGGGTGGTTGTGTGCTGGAATCCGTGCTGGAAACGGTCAGCGGTTCCAGGGAGGGGGGACAGCAGGTTCACACCCTTGCATGGCGCCCGGTTGAGGCCGGCACGATCGGCCGCTGAAGAGACGCAGTAGCAGCAGCCAATGGCAACGCTGCCCAGCAAACGCGTATGGGGGGGGGGGGGGGGGGGGGGGGGGCCCCCGCCCAGCGATTGCGCCATAGGGAACGAAGAGACACCGAGGAACGGGCGATGGCGGGCCACTGGCCGGGCGCCAGTGGGTGAGCAGCTCCTAGCGGCTCTCAGCCAGGTTAGAGGGACGGATCGGGAACCTCATTCCAGTACTGAAACAGAAACACGAGCACGGGGCCGTGCTCGCCACCGCCCGGGCGAGCAGTGGCGCACCAGGATCAGCGCAGACGCTGCCAGAGGCCAAAGCCACTCCAAACGCAGGCGCTCTCTTCGAAGCTCGCGCTCGGCAATTCCGGGCAAAGGCGCCTCCAGCAGCAGCACCGCCAGGGGAAAGCGAAAGCCCGATAGGGGCAGACAGAAGCGACCAGCAGAGGTGTTGGCCAGGTCCGAATGTCGTCGCCAGCTGCGCAGCGCCAGCAACAGCAGCACCGAGGGGGGAAGGGCGGCGGACCACCAAGCAGGGCCCATCCACCGCTTGCCGCTGCAGGCCGCCGCGCCGCTTGCAGGGCGTAGGCGCAGGGATGGGCCAGCAGCCAGGGTCAGCAGGCGTTGTTCCCACCCCCACCAGGGTATGGCTGATGAGCAGGTAGCGCCAGAACGGGCGGCATCACTGCTGAGGATCTGGCCGTAGTTGGCCAGGTCCAGCCCCACCGACTTCGCCGCCAGCGCCCAGAGGGCATCGGGGGCGCAGCGAGGTGTAGAGCTGCCGAGCATCGAGCGCGAGGGCTCCAGATACAGCAAGCACGCCCCAACCAGGGTCCGCGGCGCGGGTTCTGCCCCCTCTGTGAGGAAACGATCGGTTGGCCAGACGGCAAGGCAGGCATCGGGATTTTGCGGGGTGCCTGACAATAAAATCAGTGCAAGAGAAAAGGGCGCGGCGGCAGCTCAAAAGCCCTGCAGGACGGCGCAAAACCAGGCAAACAACACGCCCGCCCTAGCAGCACAGCACGCCCAAACATGCCGATCATTCACGGTGGCGCTGTAGCCGAAATCGAGAAGCGCATGGGCATTGAGATAGGCGTAGCAACGACAGCAACAACACACTCTCTCGGATAGAGACTGCTTGGCGCGCGCCGGTGTCGCAATCAGATCTGCTAGACGCCCAGGGGCCTGGCCAGGCGGAACCTTACCAACAGCAGGTAGGGCCTTGAGCTGGTGTCGCGCGCCGAGCTTTGGAGCGGCTCAGAGTACGCTGCCACCCCTCCTGCAGCGCAGCGGCCTCGTAGAAGATCGGCGGGGATCATCGTTGCGCGCTCGTCTATAGCAGCCCGGCCTCTCAGCTAAGCTGAAACTCGCTAGGGCACGTAAGGGCGCGTCGGTTCCCAGACATCGGCAAAACCGCCAGCCAGGGCAGGGAGGGGGAGCGAGGTAAAGGGGCGGCGTGACTGCCGGGAGGGCCACAGCGCTCAGCCCGCTTGATCGGCCGCTCGGGTCGTTGAAGGATCCAGCGCCCACGCCCCCAGGGCCATCACCCGTTGGCTGGGGCAGGGGCCCAGGGCAGCAGGGTAGTCAAGCCACTCGCGCAACCCAGCTCAGCCGCGGCCGCGCAGCGCTGCAATTGGAGACAGCAGGGCACATCGGCCAAGGCCCAGCCCAGCTCCACAACGACACCGGCCACCAAACGCGCAAGCGCAGGGGGTCGGGCCGGCGTTTCCTGCCAGGAAGCGGGCCATCGAGAACCAGGCGGTTGCCAATTAGAGGCATCCCACACCGGGAACGGGCTTGGAGATCCGGATGGAAACCAGGTATCTGGGCGTGGAAACTCAGCCACAGGTTAAAGAGGCCATCGGGCCAGAGGAACAACCAAAGGCCAGCAAACAAAGGGCAAAAGGGGCAAGGGGGGCCAGGGCGAAATCAGCCACCCCCACCGCCCATCAAGGAACCCCCGCCCCTCCCCCCAAAAAAAA
>Ga0163217_1085961_pt1 | contig 11588 bp, 16 predicted proteins | sample SynspAceP_FD_185933 | JGI IMG/M metagenome (GOLD analysis project Ga0163217, IMG submission 185933) | Saline lake microbial communities from Ace Lake in Antarctica - Synechococcus sp. Ace-P (PacBio error correction) | ecosystem: Environmental > Aquatic > Non-marine Saline and Alkaline > Saline ... | reverse complement strand
TGCACCCCGTTCCGGCTCGAAAATCTCTCCACCCCGCGGATCCAGCCGACTTGTGAGCCGGTCTCTTACGGCAGCAGGCCGAAGACTCGCCTAATCCACCTGCATAATAGTTATCCGTGCCCCAGCCCGCCATGAACAAACACTGCGCGGCTGCCCAGCAATTACAGCACGGCCGCTCAGCTTTGAGTGGCTGGCGTCATATCGGCTCTGCTGCGTCTCATTCTGCTCTCCTCATGAGCACCGGCCCATACCTCCAGATCATCCGGGGCGGATTTCGGCACCCATCAGCGCAATGGGGTCACGAATACACAGCCGGAAAGCAGATCGTCATGCCCAGTAAGCAGGCTAAGCGGACCATTTGCGCGGGACCCAACAGCCAAATACACGATCCCGGCTTCAGCATCAAAATAACCGATCAGCCACAGCGGAACACCGCCAAGCCATCGGCGCCGAAAGGTGCTGTCACGCCAAAGTGTGCGTACGGCGTCTTCATGTTTTCGGCCGATTGCACAGCAGCGCAAGCACGCCCATAGCCCTGTGGCCGTGCACAGCAGATCGCGTCAGCAGAAACGAACACAAGTAGACCGCAGCACATAGTCGGGGCCCCGCCCACAGACATCGCCAACGCAAAGGCGATCAACCAGATCAGGGCAATCCAACGCGGTCGCTGCCCTGATCAGCAAACGCGCAACCGCGCCTCTCCGGGGTCGCGGTTCGCAAGGGGGGGCGACAGGGTTCGGCAGCGACAACGCGATTCGGTGGGTTATCAAGCGGCAGCAATGGAAAAACAGCAGCACACGCCACTAGCAGAAACGCCTGCGCGCATCAGCCATAACCGCAGGGTCGACAGATCATCCATCATCAGTCTCAGGTGCACATTGGCAAAAGGCCGATCAGGCGGGGCCGTCTTCGCGATGCCGCCGCGTCTATCGTTCACCTTTTCGGACCCCATGGTTGGCGCAGCACGCGTCAGGAACTCTAGCCGTTCAAAGTCAGCCGCAAGCCGCACGCGCAGCCGCCCCCCCGGTCGCGGCAAAACCTGCAATCAAGATGCCGCGGAAAGATCACCCCGTTCCCCGAACTGCAACACGATCGCCGAGGACGTACCCAAATTCAGGGTTTCGAGGAAATCAACGCGGTGCGGCTTGAATGTCGCCCGCGAAATCGCCCGTTGCCCCACGCTCGGTCACGGCTAGTATCCGCGCTTGAGTGTCCGTCCACCAGTATCACCGCGCGCGGTAATCTCATCCCACACCAAGAGATACGCCCACACAGCCCCGATGCCGTCCACGGTCGCCCAACCCATCAACATGCCATCCCGCGCATACCGGACGGTTCAGCAACACGATTGCCGGAAGGGCGAACCCGAGTTCTTGCCTGCACCACGCCGGTAATATGGTCAGCGCGGGGTCCAGACGAACCTTGTCAGTCCAGCAAACGCGGTTCTCCTTTCAAGCTGCAAGGCAGTTCTTTCCAGTGTCTCATCTTGCGCACTCGGAACGCAGTTCCTGATCTGCACGTTCAGCCGTTGATTGCTTGAAGTCGCGAAACAATGTTTACGGTACCGGTGACCCGTGCCATGGGCCCATTCCAGATTTGGAACAAAGCGTCATTGATTTGGCCCAAACCGTCCACACGGGGCTGTCGATCCCCACAGCGCAGAAAGATTACCAGCCAGCCCAGCACGATCACGCAGCAACAAGCGGCGCCAACGGGCGCCCAATAATCGTTCGAATGAGGATCGGTCGATGCGCCATGCGTATACGTTTCCTCGCCGAGGGCCGCGCCTTCCTGCCGCATCCGGCTGTTGGGTTAGCTGCGTAGTCTGATGGGTGCGCGCAGCTGTTTTTCGACTCCAACGCCTTGCCGGCGTGCCAAAAGCCACGCAGTTCACGCTCGTCCGCCACAGAAATGGCCAACCCCGTCTGTTCGCGCAAGCCGCCAGTCCAGATCTTCCCAGCACAGCCACCGCCGCCGGCGCATGACGCCGCGTCTAACATATCGGCACCTCAGATCGGCGGGAGTGGTTCAAGCGCCGGGTCATCACGGCTCGCAGATTTGCTGCACCGGCTCGGCCAGCGCTTCGGCGAATCTGGCTTGGTCACTTCGATCTCTTTGGGTAACGCCGTTCAACAGGTCGCGTCCGCGGATATCATTAGGTGCCACGTCCGTCTCAGGCATGCGCGCCGGTTTCCCCAATAGAGTTTCACCGCTCGGCAGTTTCTCGCGATCAACAGGTTCATGCTGGCGGCGCAGGTAGTTGATATCCACTTCTCCATGCGATCCCACCGAACGTACAGGGCGTGCGTAAACGATGTCGCCCAGGACAGCCACCCGCAACCTCTGTTGTTACCCGCCACCGATATCGGACGACCATGTTACCGGTCGATCAGTGATCGCATACCCGCACCAATTCCGGGCGGCAATCGTTCAGCAATCAGACCGGCGCGGCAGTGCACCGCCAGACAGCACCGACTGAGCGGATCGCACGTTTCGTCGACCGCGTCGCGCCACTGTGGCACGCAGACGATGATTGGGCTTAAAGAAAAGTGTCGACCGTTTATGCACCTTGCGATATAAGTGTTATTATCATCTCTTCGGCGCCGGTGTCAAAGATCGCAATCACGCCTATCGCGCATGGGGCGATCGCTTTCGATGCTGCCGGGTCGGCCCCAAAAAAGGCATCAATCCTTGCGTCTTCACCACCGCAAGTACCCTTTTTTGACGCACGTTCCCTGACTGATAGGCCCACGACGACCGCTCCGACAAAAACGATGCCCTTGCCTTGACGTAAAACCAGCGTGTTCGCGCGTTCCCGACGGTCGATGGCCATATCGACGAGAACATACCACGGAATGATCAAAAAAAAAGGACATGAGCAGTGGACCTTGCAAAATTCATTTGCCCTTCGACTCTAGACAAGTTCCCGGCTCATCGGCTATATTAGGCTGATGACGTCAAAGACGGAAAGGGGTTTGACCTTTGGTGCATATGCCGCCGCTGCGCCTATTGGTTCCGTCAGGGCCAATAACGGCGGATACGCAAGAAATGCAGAAGATTCAGGTTATTGGTTGTGCATCATATCACTTGCATGGCGCGGATCGTCAGACCAGTATTGATTTCTGAGTAAGGAGGTTGCTGGCATGCCGTTTATCTTCTATCAGCCAAAAATCTGGACGATCCCGTACGAAGGGCATCTGTTTGTACTTTGATAACCGGCAGATGGCCTTTGATACCATCTTTACCAATGAACAACCGCAAACCCGTGCACAACCGACACGCCGACGCGGATGCAGGCTGCGTGCACCACGTAGCGCGTTCGAAGTCGACCGCGCCATGTTCGACCAGGGTGCAGGATTCGGCGTCAAGGAACGGCGGGATCGCAATTCCGGCGTCAAGGATCGCGGGTTTCATGCATTCGGTCTAATTTCAAAGATCCGCTTGGAATTCCTGATCGAACTGCCTGCTATACCTTATATTCCGCCGCCGGGTCATTCCCATGCCGAGGTCGATTTCTCGAGCGCATAATGCGCGTTGCCACTGGGATCACCACATCGAACGCCAGCATCTTGGCCGATGCACCGTATGATCGTTAGAACGCTCGCAGAGGTCCCTGTCGAGGATCGCAAAGCGCAAAGAAACCCCTATCGCTAAAGGCCTTCCGCACCGATTGCAGGCGCGGTCAAATGCAGCGGCGTCAAAAAATACCAACATTCAAACGCATCATGACGGTGATTCTCTTGGTGGTTTGCAGGGCGGATTCCGCCGCGCCTAAGAGCTGCCACGACGAGCAATCATAAATTGTGCGAAGAACAGCATGATCCGAATCTTTTTATCGCTCCGTCTGTGAGCTGTGTCGCAACCGCCGCATGCAGCTCGAACTGAACCTACGGCGCAGCATTCGCGAAGCTTTCACGACTTTACGTTGACGGGCAGCACGATCGACGTGAAATCCTTTGGCGGTGGCATCGAATGACCGCTACGAAAAACTTCATCTTCTCGCGCGAATTGTCGAAGCATTGAACATCGAAGGCGTCGACATTGGAACTGGCACCGTTGGGCGTTGAATACCGCTGGCCAACGGTCAACATCGTCGGATACTCGCGTTTCGACCTTGCGGGGATGGATGCGATGTGACCGCCTTTCGGGATGTATCAGTCCGCGCACCACCTTTTGTGCCGCGATCGGGTGATTCCTCTGATCTGGACGACATTTGACTTCAGCATTTTCGCCCTTGGGATGTAACACCCACAGGCACCCGGTCTGGACTCGTTACATCGAAGACGAAAACGCTGTACGCCGCCTACGCCGGGACTATGACTTTTGCGCAAATACAACGGCAGGCCGATCTGGTGAAACTGGACATGAGCATCTTAGCCGTTTGCTGGCGGGTTGAATCGCCAACGGCTTTCTCGCCATCGGTTCTGTCGGTTCTTGATCTGGCTCGAAGATGTACGTCGATCACCAGCGTGGCAGTATGAATTTCACCCCGGGTGCGACGTAGGGCTGCCCTGGGCCGCTTGGATTCGGAACAACGGGCGCAGACTGTTCGATCAATGACATTCGGCAGTGAACTTACGAATGCGGCCGCCCACATCCAGGTCGTCGTGGGCAAGCATCTTCTCGAGCGCGACAGGTTTCCTTTGCAGCGTCTGACAGATTCAATCTGCGCTAACAAGACGACAGCCAAAGAAAAGCGCCCGAAATCGGGGGCCTTTTTTGCATCTTCCGGGCCTAGTGTCCGATGGTTCAGCCCACGTCCTTATAGCTGATCTCCGTGTCCGTGCCGCCTCTTCTCGGCGCACCAGCAGCGTTCAGGCGCCCGTGGATATAGGCGCGGACCGATGCGACAACCGTATCGGTATCCGCTGACTGCCCTGGACGATCGCCGTCTTCCTCGAGGCTACAGAAAACGTTTCGCCTGCCGCGTTCGGTATGCCTTCGTTCACGGCGTGTACTGTACAGCTTGCAAGCCGCGGCCGAATGCCGACCAGCGCCTTGATACAGTTTAACGACTCATCACAGGACCAATCGCCCAGTCTGCGACGTTTTTGCCTTCAGTCCATCAACGCTCAAGGACATCTCGGCCTTTTTGCGGGCCTTCGGTTGCGCAGACACACATGCTGACTAGCACATACGTCGCTTTCAGGTCGTCGCGGTGCGGCATCAAGATAAAATCGTCGTCGTTAGAGATCTCTTCTTGACGGTCGCCCAGTCCTGAACGGACAAAACGTCCTGCAACTGTGTCGCCCAATTCATAGCCGAGGTTTTCAAGCCTTGAACGCAACGCTGCACGCCAGAGTGTTTGCCCATGACGATGTTGGTTTCCGTCAGCCCACCGTCTTCGGGGCCGTCAGGACTCTCGAAATGTTTCGGCGTTTTCAGGCATTGGCCCATCTTGGTGAATGCCGCTTCGTGGCAAGCGTTCTTGCCGACGATGCCTTGTTGAACTGCACGGCAAAGCCAGACACCGCAGCCACGCCGGCGCGAGATATCATGAGCTTGTGCTGTCGATCTGTCTGAGAACGCATGATGTCGTGCGGACCTCATGGCCCATTACGAACCTCTGTCCAGGCGGTGTTGCCGCACGTTCGCCATCCGATGATCTGCATTCGAATCCGGCTTGCGCCCGCTTCGACGCGGCCCAAGGCTTTGGCGGTCGCCATGCCCAATTCGTTATGGCAGTGCGTGGCAAAGATGATTTTTCGTCGCGCCGGCACGTTCTCCAAACAGTTTCGGATCAGATCGGCGCTTCGCGTGTGCGATATAGCCACGGTATTCGGCGATGGTTATCGTTGGTCGCCCCTGCCTTGATCGCGATTTCCACGGTGCGTTAAATAATCCACTCTGTCCGCGTGCATCCAATCGGGGACCAATTGCACGTGCACACAGGCGCGCGGGGTAACCGTTTCGTGGATTGCGGTCCCCATCTCGCCTTCGTGAGGTTCGGGAAATGCGCGGGAGCGGCGACTGTGCCGATTAAAGTGTGAATGCGGGCTGTGCGCATGTTTTGATCCTCTCAAAGCACCGCGTCAAGTCGCCGAGCTGGCGCGGCCAAGCCGCAGATGACCGAATTCTTGGACAGTTCGCGATTTCGCTTGACGCAGGCGAAAATTCCCCTTCGGAGCAATTGGGAACCGGCTCTCGATCACATCAAAAACTCCATCCGTCCAGCAGGCCGCATCTCTATCTAATTCGGCTGGCTCATGGTTCGCGCGGGATTGCTTCGCCATCCCGCAATTTCGTGTTCGAAAATCAAACGGGTCTGTTGGTGGTATCTGTCATCTTTGGTTCTTTCATTCTGGCTGTCTAAATCCTGGCGCGCGGGCACACCCTTCCTGACGGCGGCGCCCGGACTGGCCGTCAAGAGCGGATTCAGGAGCAGTAGGTTGGACTCAGGAAAGTCGCGCAGCCGCGCCAGCAGGATCGAATATGATCGGCGGTGTTCATGTCGACACAGTATACCCGCGCATTCGCAAAATGGGAAGGTTTCTGCGCCTTTTTCCCGCGCTTGAAGGCGCTGTTCGCTTACGTTTTCCCTGCATTGAAACAGGTTCTTTGATTATATGGGCCTCGGGCGTTCGGTGCCTCCTTGGCCGCCGCCTACGCGCGCGCTCGCATGCGGTCACGCGGCGTCTCGCTCGTGGATGGTTCAACTCACCGATAGGACAAGCGTGTGGACGCCAATCACCGCTGTGGGGCGGGCCGTTCGACTGTGGTGCTGGTCGCACCGGCGGCGCTTTGAGATAAACGCGCTGCACCCGAAAAGCGTATCAAAATCATCAGCCGCGACGCGATTATGGATCAGTTCGCACGTGAAACCCGTCGGCCCCCGCGCTGGTGTGCGCCATGCGCGGCGGACCTGCCTGCGGCGCGACAAGGGCGTGCGTGTTTGCCGTGCTCTCCAGGTGGGTCGATCGGGACACCGGATCGCGCGATCAGCTATCGCAGCGCCAAGCGGCGCTTAACCAATCGTGCACGTCCGCCGATTGACATGCGCGCGCCACAGCACAGCATCTGTGTCCCGCGCTGGCACCCGCACGGTCTAGACCGTTTCATTCAAATACCGCCCCCGTTCACGGCTGTGGAACCATCAGAGCATGCGGGAATTTGTGGGTGTGGTGGACAGTTTGCCCGAAAGACACAGGCCAGTTCTTTGAATTGCCGGAAAGCCGTGCGGTGGTAGGGCGCTTTGGTGCTGGTCTGGGTGACCAGTTAGACCCAAACGCTTAGCGCGTTGCAACAGGCGATAAAAACGCGTGACAACCGTCCGTCATGGCTAAGTCGCTGACGAGGCGCCTATGTCAGGCATCACCCTAAAAAGATCGCCCTGATCTTTGCCGCGATGCGCAATTTGCCCAATAAGCCCTAGAGAGGGCGGCGACGGCTGGACCGTGCCTATACGCAGCTGGAAACGATACGGAAAACGCGCTCTAATCGTGGCGAAATTGCTGGCGCCGCGCCGCGCAGACCCGGTGCCAGCGATTGTGCTGCGACAGACCGGGGAATGGCGTCTTGATCGACAAATTGAAAGACGCCCCGCTGAAGTGCAGATCCTGCCCGACTCACGCTTTCTCGCATCGCATTGCCGAAATTCGAGGCTGGCGAGTCGGCCGCAAGGCGCTGCGAGGAGTATTTCTACCGTGAATGCGCCGCAAGACGTGGCCTGCTGAATGGACGGAGACCAACCGCTTGCGCAAGGGAACTTTGAATCCACGAGGACAACCGCAAGCCCGCGCCGAATGACGTGGCCGTCGATGGCCCCTGCGGCTTTGAACGGATGCCACCACCCGCGAGTGCTTATCTGATGCAGGCGCGTTTTCGGCGATAACTTTCGGGATCTGGAGCGTTCTGGTCCACACCCGCGCAGAGCCTTGCAGGCGCTGGACATTCATCGCCAACGCCCTGCACGGTTCGGCGATTATTCAGGATCGATGCTGAACGATAACGCATTTCGTCTACCATCGCAGTCCTGTCGGCCTTACCTCAACATTCAGCCTGTGAACTGACGAAGATTTGCGAGGCCCGCCGCCACGCCTATGCCGCAGGGCGATGCGCCGATCAACGCGTCGAACGGGTTCATCGGCAGATCATTGCGTGGGCGCGAATATGTCGGCGGCATCATTTCCTCGAGGGCCTGACTATACCATGTCGCAATGTCCTAGGCATGACCGCCGCCCCTGCCGGTTCTACTGAGTGGCGAAACACGGATGACGTGGGCCAAGGCGGTGGGGCAGGACCCAGAGCAAGCCTATGCGCATCTTATCAGCGGCTGATGGTGACAGGCAAACTTGCCTGCTGGCGGGGATTGATCCGGCGCAGTGCCATGAATGGTATCGCCGATCTACGCCGGACGCGTTCGAATGGTGGACCCGAACACCCAATCGCATGAGCCCAGTTTGCACGCAGGTTGGTCATCGCGTCAAGCCCTATTGTCTTCGTCGGGGCTTACATACCGCATGTGGGAACCACTGCAAAAGCTAGCCATTACTTCGTTCAGTGCGAAAAACGGGCGACAAAGCCTCCCGTTCAATCTGTTGTACTGCACTTTCGGACCGGCATCGCGACCGTCTCGAACAATCCATCGTATGGCATTATGTACCGCACATGAGGAACCGGATGACGCCGACAAACGACAAGACGGTTTCTGCCGAAGGGGATCCCTGCTCCCGTCTGGGACGCGCGGAAGTGGTCTAAGCCGTCGTTTGCTGTCTGCGTCAGGTCGTGGCTTTCCGCAGTTAGCCTCTGCTGGTATTTCACCGTTTCCCGTGGCGTGTATCGGTGTCGCATCACTCGCGGGGCCTCGCCTGTTTCCTTGCGCCCGTTATCCTGCAATGCACCGTTCACCCACTGCAGGACTTCTCGCCCGTCTTATTAGCGCATGGTCCTTGGCCCTGACGTTTGCCCGCCTCGAACGACCCTCGTAGATAGCACCGTTGGTAGGTCGCAGTGTGCCGCGCCGTCGATCTCTCCGCCGGGACCACTGCCGCATAGGTTGAACCACGTCGGCATGGTGATCTTGCCAGTGCCATCGCGGCACCCGTCGTCAATAGCTGCCGTATTAGACGTGCCTTCGGGATAGTCGCGCGTGCCCATTGCTCGTTGGCTGGCCCTTCCAGCTGCCATCGTATTTATACGCCTTCGCATTAGTTCATCACGCCTGACCATTCATTGCGGCATTTTGAACCCGCCTCATAGACGAGCCCGTGGGATAGGTTCGCTCGCCTTCGGCCTTTCGATGACGCCAACGACCCATCGATCCTCATAGGTTATCGTCGGCATAGCGTGATCTTCGCCTGACCGTCTGCCAGATCATCGCGAAAACTGCCTTCGTAGAGCTGAAACCGTCGGGTTAGGTTACCTGCCCCATCCCCTCGATCTTTCCGCAACCCAACGAGCCTGTGTACACATAGCCATCTGGGCCGTGAATGTGCCTTCCCTCGCGCGGTCTTCCGCAAAGCTCCCTCGTAGATGTCGCCCGTGCGTAGGTCACTTTGCTCGGTGCCTTGGCGCTGCCGTGGGACCAGGATCGCCTTCTAGATGTCGCCATTGGCTGCGTCAGCGTTGCGTTGCATCGATCTGACCCGTCTTTTCCACGGCCGGTATAGGTCAGCGCCCGTACGGCATGAGGTTCAGCGTCCGGCCATCGCGGTCCCATCGACGATTACATCAAAAGGCGCGCCATCGGGTTAGTATCTGCCCACCCCTCTTGACGCCGTCCACCCAGTCGCCCTGATACTCATAGCCGCCGGGGGGATTGCATAAACGCTTTCGCCGTGGTGTTGGCATTGCGGAACGACCCTCTCGTTACGGCACCGCATTGGCATATTTTGCGATGCCCTACAGTGGAATCGCGCCGGCTTCCCATTCGCCCTCGTAAGTGCCCCTCGCAAAGGTGATCTTCGAATCCGTCCGGCGGCCCTTTTCAAAGTTGCCCTCGTAGACCGTTCCTGTTGGGAAAAACGCGCGACGCCTTTCGCTTGATCTCTCGTCGACCCAATTGCCTTCCGTTATTCAAGCCGTTGGGCAGCGTTAGGGCCTGTCCCGTGCTAACGCCCGTCTTTAAAGTCCCCTCATAGACGCCACATCGCGTATGCTTGCTTTGTACGCTCGCCATCTGCGCAAGTTCGAAGGCAGCAGCCCAAGCAAAGGTATCAGCGTGGGGGGGGGTTTTTTTTTTTTTTTTTTTTCCCCCAAAGGGTCCAATTTCGTCATTAACAGCACTCTTCAAAAGAGAGTGCGCCAAGAGCGCGGCGAGCTTTGTTAACGCTAGCCTATTCAATGGCCTGCGAGGGCATCGTTCTTTTGCCCGGTCGGTGCGCCATATGGTCTTTTACTTGGCGCGTGATCTGCTACATCACTAGCGTAATTTATCGAGGATCGCCTCATGACATCGCGTTTTCGCATCACGCTTGGCCAGTTAACCCCACCGTCGGGATTTGCGAAAAAAACGCAGAACCTCGCGCGGAGATTGCCTGGGCCCAAGCGCAAAAGAGGCCGGTGCGATCTGGTGGCTCTGCCAGAGATGTTCCTTGCCGGATACAATGCCCAAGACCTTGTGATGAAGCAGGGCTTCATGCTGGATTGTCATGACCACCTCCGAAAGCGCTTTGGCCTGCTGATGTGCCGACGGCCCGCGCTACCATTGGCGCACCTTGGGTCGAAGGGCAAGCTTTATAACGCTTATGTGTCTCAAGCGGCAGATCGCCAGCCGCGTGTTCAAAACAAACCTGCCAAACGGGAGACTGTCTTGACGAGGTGCGTTATTTTCGACACGCGCCTTTGGTGGGGCCGTACGCCGTCGCGATACCCGCATCGAAAGGCCCGATCTGCGGAGACGCACATTGCAACCCCATGTGGCCGAAAACACTCGCCCAAACCGGGCGATGTTCTTGCTGGTGCCCAACGGAATCGCCCTATTATCCGCGGCAAGTTCGAGACCGGTTGAAACCATTATTTGATGGTTGCCCGTGTCGCTCGAAACTGAAACTGCCGCTAATTACCCCAATATGGTGGTGCTTCAGGATGATCAGTCTTTGACGGTGCAGCTTTCGCGACCCCCGGCAAAGCCTGGCGTTTCAAATGCCGCGTTTGACGCGGCAAAGAACACATTGTCCGATCTGAAACAAAACCGTCGAAGGCTGGCGCTGGTCGAGCGAAGAAGTGGCGATGCCAGTCGGAGCCTTAAACAGCGACTACCGCGTGATGGTGCAGGCTGCGCGGACTACCATGGCCCAAGACTGCCCCTTTTAAAGAAAGTTGCTGGGGCCTTCGGCGCAATTTTGATTCGGCGATTGTTTGTGGCGGACCGATCTCTTTTGTGGATGCGCTGGGCTGGACAATGTGGCGCTTGTTGATTTGCTTTGCGGTCCGAAAAAATGACACCGTTCCCAAAGCCTCGTTGGATGATGCTGAATCCGTTCGCCAAAGGCGGCTTGGCTTGCCCTTATGAACTTATTTTGTGACCTTATTATCTGCGCCAGGGCGCTCGGCGATCACGGGACCAACCCACTGCCGCTGTTTGATGGACGGAAACCACGACCTGACCGAGAAAACATCCAGCTCGCGCCTCCGGCTTACTCTCTCTT
>Ga0163217_1048007_pt1 | contig 11588 bp, 7 predicted proteins | sample SynspAceP_FD_185933 | JGI IMG/M metagenome (GOLD analysis project Ga0163217, IMG submission 185933) | Saline lake microbial communities from Ace Lake in Antarctica - Synechococcus sp. Ace-P (PacBio error correction) | ecosystem: Environmental > Aquatic > Non-marine Saline and Alkaline > Saline ... | reverse complement strand
GCGGTATAACCGGCCGCGGACAGAATCTGCGCCGCTATAAGGTGTGCCATGGGTCCAGGGCCGATTGGGAAATCTGCTGAATTTTCACGCCTGGGTATTCCATCGGCAAACCGTTGGTGGAATTTGGGCTGGAGCGGGCGCAAACGGCGCTTTCCTGGCGTGGGCACTTGATACAAGACCTGGCGGGCACGGCGGATCTGGCGAATATCGCCCGTGGCGGTGATCCACGCTTCGTCAATCGCCTTGTGGGTCAATCAGTGTCACGCCAGGTCGCGCCACCGCCACGCGCATTGATGCACGACCAGAAGGTTCGCCCAAATGATTTGAGTGGCGGAATATCCTGGTCAATGAAAGCCTTTCCCTGATTGGGTTCATGATGGACTTGCCCAGCGGGCAGGCTTCTGGTGGGGCCGGTGCTGGAGTACCGCATCATCAAGGAATCTGGCGTTGCCTGGACCAAATTGGGCAAAAACAGGTGCTGACGGCGACGCAAGCGCCTGCGCTTTTACAAGGATTTATGCCGAGTGCGCGCGGCTGACAGCGGCAGACAAAGAAAGCGCCTCCGAGCCCGTGGCTGAACTTCTTCCGGGGCGCGAATGAACCCATCGGTTTTATTCGCGTTTCCAATGCCAGAGACGTTCTGGCGCGCAACGGGACTTAGGAACCTTTGAATCGCTTTGGGCCTACGATGCCTCCAGTAGCCCGGCGATCATGACTCGCGGCACCGGCTGGAAAAAGGTCGTTCGTCTGGAGTTGAACGACGCCAACGGCCGAGCCCCGAGTTTTTATTCTCAAGGCGCCGGGCATGACCAACTGGTGCGCCAGCGTGTTACGCCCCTTGGGCGAAGCAGCTTTGCACGAGGGAATTTCCGCCGCGGAACAGCGTTTTGCCGCATCTGGGTATTCCCGGCGCTTGAGGCAGCGTTTTTTGATCAGCGGGATTGGGCGGCCACCGGCAAGCATTACTGCTGACCCGTGCTCTGTGACACTACAAGCCGCTGACCTTCGTTGGTATGAAACGTTGGGGGACGAACTGGCCTGGCGCGATCGCCAGGAACCTGATACTCGCGCGGCCGCTCTGATACTCGCGCGCTGCATAACGCCGAAAGGATGCACCACAGCCTGTACCCCAAGGCACATCTTTTTCTGAAAAATTGATGTGACGGGGCGGGGGCACGCTTGATTTGGATCTGGTCGAAACGCGCCCTGCCTGGCTTGGCCAGCGTGACAGGATACGTGACCTGAGAGTCTTGCTGCGGCGAAAGCACGGTAGCGACGCCCGGGCCAGAAGTTACGCTTTTTCTGGCTTATCTCGGCGTCTGCAGCGGCTGGATGGACGAGTCGCGGCGTTTACTTCCGCCTGATTTTGGCGCTAGGTAAGTCTGTCTAATTGGATAGCGCAATTATTGGTTTTCATAACAAAGGTGCGTTTTCTGCTGAGTATATGTCAACAGCCCCGGTTTGGACGTACGGGCCCGAGTCTTGATCAAGCATTATCCAGAAACGTATCGAGGTCAAAAAAAAAACCGCAGAAGATTGATGTCGATTACCCTCGCCGGGCTCAAAAGCGCAGGACGCACGCCCGCGCTGCCCAAGCTTATTGGCCTACACCTGAAGGGCAACCATTCTTGTTGCACGCTGGTTGCGCGTACTTCCGGCAAGCGCTTGGCTCGCCGGCTGGTAGCGGGAATGGCAGGCGGTAGTTTGGTCAAAGCTGTTTGTATCGCCTGCGCCCCAGCGTCATGCCCAGCGCGAGCTGATGGTTTGCTGGCGCTACAGACCAGCCGCCATTCGATACCCCCCCCGCTATTTCTGGACAGCGGCGAGTTCGGGAGGTGGTGGCCGCTATATTTTTGCATCGTTATCTTGAAGGCTCAGAGGCCTGCACGTCTTGTGGGGGAACGGCGCTGACGGGCCAGTCTCTTGGCGATACTGCGGCCAACCGAGCTGCTCGCAGGCGCTGGCCGCATTGGGCGATGCATCGTTGCCGGGTGAGGCAACGGACCTGCATCTGGGTAATTTCCTGATGCCAGGGCGACACAGCTCTATGTGATCGACGTGACGCCATCGAAAGCAGGTCAGCCAGGACAGCCCCTGACCGTTCGCAACAGGCCGAAGGATAATCTTTTTTTTTCGATTGGCCGATCTTTTTTGCCCAGTTGGACTCGCATTGGAAGCCCAGGTGAGCCTGTTATTGCATTCACTACTCCAGGTTAACGCTGAGCGCTCGATCAACCGGATCGGTTTGATTCAAGGAAATTGGACGCGTTCGGGCACAGCGGCTGGCAGACTGGCTACGCAAGGCTGTGCTGACTGCAGTCTCGTCCAGGTGACCCGTAGCTGGTGGCAGTATTGCCCGCCGTTTTATACTACGCAGCCGTTTTCTTGCCGAGTGATGCCCGTTGCTGGAAGCGCCGGATCAACCTTTTGAGCAGACACCTCAATTAAAGGAATGGGGCGAGTAGCAGTGGTTACTTTGGCTCAGACCGGCGAGTCAGGTCGTTCGTTCAAAACGCATAAACATCCAAAGGGCTTGGGCACTGGCTGACCCGTTTCTGGCGCCCTAGCCGGGCCTGGCATTCCTGGCTGGCCGCCCAGCGTCTGCAGTTTCTGCATATTCCTACCCACCTGCGCCTCTGGCGATGGTCGGAGAGCCGTTTCGGCCCGCTTGCGGCGGCGTGCCTGGCTGATATGTGAGTTTCTGCCTGGCGGCCAGTTCTTTATCCCGAGGTGTCTCGGGAGCAGGGCGAGATATTTTGCCAACGGCTTCAACCAGGGGCGAGGCATGCGGGTCATGGTGCGCCAGTTGGGTTTGATGCGCCACATCTCATGGTTACTTCAAGGCCACCAACTTGCTTCTGGCATGCGACCAGGTGTGGCTGCATCGATCTGCGACAGCATGCATGGGGCTCATGGCAGTAGTGCAGAGTGGCATGCCGCATGCAGATTGATCGCGCCCGGCTTATTCCGAAACTGGCCGCAAGCAGTCCGCTGGCCGAGTGGCTGGGAAGCCAATCTTCACGGGTCTGGACGCTGGCGCATGGGCGACTCTATGTACATTTTGTTGTCACGGATGACGCAAAGGCTAAATGCGGCACTGGCGAAACTTATCCGTGTTAAAATCCTCTTTATTACTGCACCGCTGTTCTCATGAGCATACCTGTGGCATGACAATTTCCTCGGACTCTCTGCGCCATCCAGCCATTGACCTTCCGCCGCACTCTATATCGATGGCAAGTTGATTGCCGCAGTGTGAAGGAGGAGCGCTTTGTTGCGTGACAAGGCATGCCAAGAACCGCATGCCTTATGAGTCAGCTAAGTTTCTGTCTGGAACGGCGGGTATCACTCCGGCCGGATGTTGGATATCGTGGGACCATCCCCGTTGCGCCTATCCAGCATTTTTTGCAAGGGCCCGCTGGCATTATGCCTAAGCCGCTACTGGTATGCCAGGGATCGTTCGCTGGATGCGATTTCCTGATGGGTAATCCGCTTCAATCGCTATTCGCAATAGAAGATCTCTGGTGCTGGAGCAAGCTTGGTTTTTGATGCCAAGAAGGTGCGTCTGGAGCCTGTCGGAGCATCACCTGGCCCACGGCCGTCCGCGCCTACCATTGCTCCCGGTTTTCCAAGGAAAAGACCGGGGGGCGTCATTGGGTATCGACGGCAAGGGCGAATACGCCACGACCTTTTCGGCTATGGCGGAACGGCAAGAATCCCACAAGATTCAAGGAGTTCTACGACCCGGACTCCCTCGGTGGCCTGTACGGCGCGCTGACCGAGTACCTGGCTTCGAGATGCTCGATGGTGAGTTCAAGGTCATGGGCATGGCGCCCACGCGACGCCGCCAAGTACGATTTCTCGCGGCTGCCAAGTTCGAGAACGGCCGAGCTGATATCAATACCGATATATGCCAACGTTGATCGGTTCCGCGCTACAGGAAAAACGGCAAGGGTTTTTTACTTCTCGCCCAAAACTGATTCGAGTGGCTCGGGCCCAAGCGTGAAGGGATATCGCCGATGATCCCTATATTCATTTACGCCGCCAGCATGCAGGCGCTGTTCAGAAGCTGCGCTGGGAAAATGATGGACTATTACCTAGGCGATTTATTTTTTTGCGCCAGGACCGCAAGAGGATCGCCTTTGCCGGTGGCTGTGCGGCTGAAACGTCAAACTCAACCAGCGCCATTATTGCCCGCCCCGAAGTCAAGGAGCTATTTCGTGACAGCCGGCCTCCGGCGACCCCGCGGCGGGTACTTCGGTGGGTGCAGCCGACCTTATATCTCTCGAGCAGAACGGTACGTTGCCGGTCGAGAAAAATGGAGCATGGTATACCTCGGCCCTAGCTACAGCAAATGAAGACATCATTGCGCCTGGCGCGGGCACCCGAACCGCCCTCAGTGGCAAGCTTGGATCGACGATGCGCCCGAAGTATATCGTGATAAATCCTAGCTGAAAGGCAATCCGGTAGCCTGGTTTCAGGCCGTTATGGAGTTTGGTCCGCGTTGCATTGGGTGGCCGTTCCGATCATTCGGCTTGCCCGAAGTGTCGCTGGGAGAGGCCGACTCGTATCAACGCCGCAGATCAAGTTCCCATAGCGTTGAGCGCTGGCGCCCATTCTGCCCCTCAATGCTCGACACCGTCGCGCCGCAGATGCTGGTATTTGATCACCCATTTTCGCGTTCATGAACATCACCTTTTGAAACGTGAACGTTGAAGTGGGAAGCGTTCGCGTGCCATGAAAGGTCGTGCACGAGGGACGGCACCGCCCCGCGCTCAGGTGCTCAAGCGCGAATACAAACCGCGTTACTATGATCTTATGACCCACCTCGAAGCGCCTGACCGGCAACGGCGTTAGTGCTCAATACCTTCAACTCAAACCGTGTCGCGGCGAGCCATGGTCTGCTCACCGAAGATGCGGCTGGATATGTTCTTTCGGATCGGATCTGCAGTATTCTGAATCATGGAGACGTCTTTTGGTGGCTGAAGCTGACTGGACATAGCGCAAGGCCCGCTGCGAACACGGATTTTGCAGTTCTGTCCATGGCTATGATGGCCCCTTCTTGATTGCGGCGCGGCAATACGCAAGCGCTCTTCGACGGCATCGGCTACAAGGTTCACCACGGTTTTTCTGACTGGTAAGAAAGACGCGCAGGTCGCGGAAAAAATGCCATTCCGATGAAGTCATCTTCATGGAATTACAGCTCCGCCGCCATCCGCGGCCTTGAAGCTCAAGGCGATTCCGCGAGCGCGGTCAGATAGCCAAGCAAGCGCGAATTTTCAGTCTGTGCATTGCCCACCGCTCCCAAGCCGACCTACATTGGCCTGCCTGGCGACGTACGTTCCGATCATCGCATACACATGCGTTCGGGATTCGAGCGCCTGGGCCCGTCAAGCTGTATTGGCACGCAGTTTCGCCAACGCTTTTGCATTCTGCTGGCCGGTATCATGATGCCGTACCGTGACGATATACGTCGCTGTTTGCCCGGTTTGGCCTGAGGAGACGTATCCAGGACGCTGTATAACCGCATAGATATAGATAGCGTGCCGCGTGAACAGCTTCCACGTGAGCAGGCAGAGCGGCGCGGCGTCTGCCTGAGGCGGCCTTGTGTGGTGGGTAATGTGGGGCGACTACATGAGGATAAGGATCAGGCCCATTAATCAGAGGTTTCTAAAGCCTTTGCCCATCCTTGCTCAAGGCAGCCTCTTGGTCATCATTGGCCAAGGAAAATTGGAATAAAAGGCGCTTAGAGCCTTGGGCGTTCAGACTTGGCATTGCCGACCGGGGATATTTAAGGGGCAAGTGCCTAATGCTCGGCAGTATTTCAAATGCATTGGACATTTTCGCCCTTTACTTCGGATCACGAGCCCTTTGAAATGGTGCTGCTTGAGGCCATGGCCGCAGGGGTTCCTATTGTTTGCCAGTGATTTGTGGTGGAGCTCCGAGGTACCTGGGCCAATCTGGGGCGCGAACTGTTCGAGGAGTGATGACATTAGGGTTAGCCTCGCGTCTTGTTTGCCCTAGCGAACTTGACGAGGGCACAGGCTCGAGCCGAAAAATTGCAGCAGATCGGGCCGTTTAAAGAGTGTTTTGTTCCAGATGCAGCTGCCAGGAGAACGGTTTTTGCGTCACTTGCCTGGACTTTGAATCTTGATGGAATAGAAAGTACGTGCGCGGGAAGCTTCCTAACCGTCCTGCAGCGTCGGCACTGTCTTTCGCCGGCAACTCCCTTAAACGTGGCCACATGCGAAGCTGGGCATTTCCCCTCGTAGTTCGCCGGCTATCTGTCGCCATATGAAGTTCTTAGTAAGACTTACTTTGAGAGGCTGTAAACATGACTTTTGCTGATGCCTCCTTGTCTTTTAAAGGCGATTCGTTTAAAGTTCGGTTTTGCCGTACCTTGGCTCGCTATTGGTATTCTCTGGTTCTTAGCGGGCGCGGAGGATTTTGTTTCCAAGGCGATAAAGTATATAGGCAAGGTCTTTTTTTTTATATTTGGCTGCCTGTCGTCTGCTGCTGCGAGCAATCGTTCCTGGCTTAACCTGTGTGATGGCAAAGCCACCAAGCACTGTCTCTGGGTTTACTATTATTTCATCTGCATTGGGCTGGCCGTGACACTGCTCTGGAGCTTCTGATATGATGCGGTCCGCCCCAGCTTAGACGAGCGTTATACGTGGCCTCTGTTCTTGCTTGGCTTCTTGCTGCCTGTGTTTAAAAGCACCTAACAGCTCGATATGCTGATGCAGATTGCCCGGCTATTGCAATTGGCATTGAGTTGTTGTATCGCATTGATCAATCAAATGTTTTACCTAGGCCAACCGTTTAACTTACGTGCAGGCGGGTGGGGAGGTTGCCACCATCCTAATATCGGCGGTTATGTTGATAGGACGGCTGCAATTGCTCTGGCTTATCGCTGGCTGGAAGCCAACTACAACTCCGCGCCAGGAGATGCTGGGTATTAGTTTGCTGGTCATGCTCCGCTGATTTTGCTGACCCAAAGCAGAGGTCTGTGGATTTGCCTTATTGCTACCCAGTTTCTTCATAACAGTGATGCGAGGGGGGAGGGCTGCTGGGGGTTTCTCTTCTTGTGCTAAGGGCGTGTTGGCTATCATTGGATTATTTTCAGGTTGAGTCTTTTGGTCCACTATCTAGAGGGTTGGTGGCCTACCGCCCGACGTATCTTATTTGTCGCCAGCCTGCACCATGATTTGCCGACAATCTTTTGCGGGCTGGGATCGGTCTCGGGTCTATTATTGGAAATTACCGTGGCAGGTCAAAAACCCTACGCCCATAGTCTAATTTATTTATTCTATTGCTGATGGGAGTTAGGGCTGATCGGATTGATTATCTGGTGTGATTTGGTCTTGGACGCTTTATGTTAGCGTGGACCCAGCGCGATTCGCTGATAGGTCAGGCCCTGTTGAAATCATTCCTGCTTTAGCTCGGTAGCCCTATGTTTGACGGCGGTGTATTGTGGTAGTGTCTTCCCCCGCCCGCCGGAATGGTTGGTGACGTGGATTGCCGGTTGGGCTCGCGCGTGGGTTGCAGGTTAAGAGCTATGGTAACTGTTATGGGCCTTTCCCGGAAGTGAGGGGCCAGCTGGGTGATGAAACATCATTGAGAGACGCGATGGGCCAGTATAGTGTTGAAAAGTGGGAGTGCGTTTCGGCATCCGGAAGTTGAAGCCCGACGAGTTTTTTGCCAGTTTGCGGGTAGCCATTATTCCCGTTTTCCTCTCTGGGCGATCTGACAATCTATCTCAGGCTAGCCTGGAGCTTTACATAAACATGCTTGGCCGCCCAGGTAACCTTCTGCAGCAAGCTTCTGTTATCTTGCTAAAGACTACTTTCCCTGGTTAAACCGTGATTCCTCGAAATGGGGAATCCGCTTGGGCGAGGTGGCTTCTGACTATGATCTTGTTATGCCTGTTTTCGAGAAATTGCTTATCGAATGGATGCCTGGCGCGCGGAGTACGGCGAACTGCCCCAATATCCGCATTTGTTAACGGCCAAGAAAGATCGCCAGAGAGTCCGGCTTGGACGGGCGAGATGTGCTGGTGAGAGGTCGTCAGTTCCCTAGCGCAGCAGAGCCCTTCTGGTGCTTGGATTCAAAATTCTGGCCAAACTATGGTGGATTGGGTGGACAGTATGCGAGAAACGGTCTTTTTCACGCTGGATGCAGACCAAAGGTCAGATTGCTCCTCACATGAAGTTGCAGGCAGCCAGGGAGATTTTTGGTGCTGATTTTCTACCACGCCGCAAGCAAAAAAAAAAAAATTACTGGCTGGGAGGTTTCCGGTTGTTGGCGTGCAACGCTCCGAAAGCGCGGCTGGCGGGTGGAGTTTACTCGGCATTGCCGTGCTGAAACATGATGATCTGGCAGTACGGTTACCTGGTTTCCTGGCTGCACAGCTTCTGACATTAGGCGCTGATGGAGTATGTGGACCGGTGCTGCGACGGTTATCAGCAACGTGCACTCGGGGGCGAGGGCACCTGGCGTCAATGCAGGGTATTCGGACGTTACCATCACGCGTCGGCGCAAGCAGTTCGTTTATGGCGTTCCTGGCTTCAATAAGACAATACCGTCCTTGTTATCCACTCATGCGCTTCAGTGGCTAAGGAAGCATTACGTATGGCGCCATTTTGTGCCATCTGGGGTAGCCAGTCCATTAGGTTCGGGATCAGGTGTGGAGTCTTTAGTGTCTACTCGAGAGCGTGGCCGGCGTGGTGCCGTGTTATCCCCTGGTATCTGTTCTTGGTGCTTGTTCAACTACGCCCAGTACGTGGGAGAGGCGTTTCACGCAGCGTTCTGGCAGGAGATATCCGAATTCGAATTGATCGTTGTTGATGATATGGCTCTACTGACGACAAGGCGTGCGAGTAAGTAGAGCAGGTATTGAATTCGGGCCCATTAAGCAGTCAGGTCGACGGGGTCGAACTTCATCAAAGCAGGGAAAAATTCAGGGTGTCAGCGCCGCGTCGCCACACTTGCGCTTCTGCCGCCTCCAGAGTGCGAATGAGCGTTTGCCCTACCTTTCTCTCGGATAGCTGACGACATCATATTGCTCCGACAAGCGTCGTTCCTCGCCAGCTGCAGACCTGTTGACTTACAGGCTCAAGGTAACCCCAGGTGGGATTGCCTGGGTGCCCAGAGGCGGCTCACATCTCGCCATTTGACGGGGTAGAGTCGGACAAAATTACCCAGGCAAGACAATGTAACCGCACCCGTGAAAAGATCCACGACTTCTCTCATACAGGGTCTGCTGGCAATGCGTTGGTCGTGAGGTGGCAACTCCTCCCGCACTTCCTCATGTTACCGTACGAGAGGCGATGGATGAAGGTCGGCTGGCTTATTGATTCCGGCGATTAAAACTTCAGGGAACTTTCAGATAGACCATTGAAGTCCGGCCGCAGGCGGTGTTACCCTGGATGTCAATAAGAACAGCTGACGTCAGCTCACTTGTACAGGAATAGCACGAGGGCCTAGGCCTGCCAAAAAACTATATCCAAAGCACGTGTACCTAGCAGCCTCCTCGCATTATGCCGCTGGAGGTCATTGGCTCCCTATGAGAATCACGAGCAGTACCCTTCAGCTAAGGCGCGGTTCGATCACAACGGCACTGCGCATTGGCGGTTATCCTATTGACCAAGACGTTTCGCCATAGTCGCTGATTCAGGCAGGTGCGCTTCATAACCTTTGGATAGGACAACTGCTCAAGCGTTCTGCGTCATTTGCTTAGTTAAAACGCCCAAAGCCGAGCGCCTGAGGAGGGACCCCTCAAATGGCGCCATGACCGGAGGACGTCTTACAGGTCTGAAAGAAACCTTAGTTCGCATCGATATCATTATCCGTCGCTTCGCTAAAAATCGCGGATTAAGGGAGTGACCGAAACCTGTCTCGATTCGCTCCTCCGGCTTCGGAGTCGGCGCAGGAAATCCAGTTCGAATTAATCGTTGTCGAGGTCTAACCATGAGGCGGCGGTGTATCCCCAGGCCGGTGGTACGCACCCTGTATTTGCCCACCCTTCAATTTATCACCGCTATATGAATAAGTTATTAAAACTACGAGTGGCGAAATTGTGGCTATCTGCACAATGATCTCTACTTCATAAGGGCGTGGGGCCGACGGCGCTGTTGAATGCGGTGGTGCAACGATGCCGAACTTTCAGCGCCAGCCCCAGCTTGCTCGCAGGGCATCATCCGATCATGGCCTTTCCCCTTGAAAGCGGTCTTTATCAGGGCTATCGCGTTCTGAAGGAAGTTGGTCAGGATGGTGTTTGCTGTTCAAGAGATCGATAGGCTCGAGATAAACCGGTTATGCTGGTATGAACGATTTTATTTCTGGTACGGCCGATGACGACTAGCGCGGGACTCTTGCAGAAGCACGGTTTGAAAAGCACCGTTCCTGGTGGTGGACGTCTTCGGTTGGTGCGATCACCTGATAGCAAACGTTTGAAACACATTACCAGCGTGCGGGGCAGCGACTCAGTTGGACCAAGCGGGCAAAAAATTACGGATGTTTGAGAAAATGGGGTTGATGAAGGGCGCTTTTTATCTGTTGGGCGGCAAAAACGTTTCAAGCTACTTATTCTGCAGGATTGACCCCTTTAGCCTACGGTGGTCTAAAAAGAAAAACGTGATAAGATTTTAAATGGCGCAGGGCTGAACGGGTTGTCATGACAGGATGGCTAATAAGCGGGCGGGGCGAGCATAGAGCCAAAACGGGAAAAAGTTCCTGAAAAAAATAGTGCGAAGTGGCGGTGTTTGCGCTTGGCGTTGTTGGTTCACCGCAAAAAAAAGCGTTTCCAATTGAACGCGGAGCCTGAAGACAAAGTCGACGCAGATAATAGTAATGGGTTTTTCGCCCGGGATGAGCGCCTGCTTATAGATTAAATATCCGTTTGAACAATGCGCGCTTTGGCCCGCCCCCCGACGCGGGCAAATTACCGCAGCGAACAAGCGGCTGGCTGATTTACGTCGGTTTAAATTTTTTGGTTTCCCCAGCCCAACAAGACATTGGGTGAGTAGCCGTGTCCTTACTGGGTGGTGTTGATCATAGTTCATCTCCAACAATCAAAGACAGTTCCTGGAGGCGTGCAGCAGCACCGTTGCTGATTCTCGGCCTTTCTTGGAATCTGGAAATGTGAGCGGCAAACTTTGATCCTCTCTGCACACCAGTCGAAAATTACCCCAAGGCGTTTGCCCCATCATTTGCCTTTTTAAAAGACTATCGCTTTTACTTTGCTCCTATCTGGATACCAAGATCAGGCTTGGATAGGTTCATGCGTTTCACTGGGCCTTGATTTAGGGCCGTACTGGGAGGTTCCAGCGGAAAGCACCTTTTGGCTTTTGAAACGAACACCCTTCCCTGAGAATAGTAAATATTTTGTTCTTTGAGGGGGAAGTTTTGTGAGGCCATGTTTTACAGGGTGAGGGTAACCGGCCCAGAGTAAGCAGATTTAAAATCACTTAATTGTTAAAACAGAGGGAGGGGCTTTGGGTATTCGGGGGGTAACAGGGCTTAGACAGGTTTGGGCAGGGGGGCCCCTTATTTTTTTCCAAAATTTTTTCTTAAAACCCTCCCTCTTTTTG
>Ga0163217_1042652_pt1 | contig 11588 bp, 9 predicted proteins | sample SynspAceP_FD_185933 | JGI IMG/M metagenome (GOLD analysis project Ga0163217, IMG submission 185933) | Saline lake microbial communities from Ace Lake in Antarctica - Synechococcus sp. Ace-P (PacBio error correction) | ecosystem: Environmental > Aquatic > Non-marine Saline and Alkaline > Saline ... | reverse complement strand
ACGCGTTAATTCTGTCTTCCCATGTCAACCGATACTCCACGTCGATGAAAAGCGGTAGGTCAGCCTGCTTGTTCTCCATAAACGTCGTCGTGTAGTGGTACGATAGCCTGAGTCATCCTTTCTCGTCTTGCGTTGACATGCGTTGGTCCCCTGCAAGAACCGGAAATCGTCAGACGACAGAAAGAACTGTTCGTTATTCGTTGCAGTCTCTACATCAACGAGCGCGATATCCAATAAACCCGTCCATCCGCTTTTGTTTCCGAGACGGTGAGAGTTTTTGTAGTTGGATCGTCCGCAAACCCCATTCGCCCAGCGTCCAATCCAGTGAAATCGCTCGAACCTTGTACGCCTGGCTGAACCATCTTTTGCCATCTCAGGGTTCGGTTGCCGAAGCCCCCGTCCGCCCTTGGTTTTTCAAATCAAAAGACGGCGCCCAAATTCATCCCAAACTACGGGGCGTCGTTCTCGAACCACTTTTCCCGCGACAGGACGAGTGTTCGCGTTGATCAGATGTTTCCTCGCCTCCAGGCGGGCTGTGTCACCTCCGTCAATGCGAAAAGATTACAGGTCCGTCGCGTGACCAAAACTCATGCCTCGTCTCAGTCGCTTTTTTCCGTCAGTACGCTTGCGAACCCGGTCCAAAACTGCGTGCATATTGCTGAAAGCTCCTCTTCTCGCGTTGAGCTGCCGAAATCTTCTTCATCAGAGGTGTCTCGACGTGACATTCTTCGCTGCCAGCGTCGTACTGGTCGATTGCCAGCACAGCGCCAGCAGGCAATTGCACCTAAAAAAATGGACTTCATGAGATTCCTAGAGGACGAAAGGCTTTTACTGCGGCTTGATGATAAACACGAAGAAAGTTGCACCCTAGGCGTCGCAGTCGCACTTTACCACTAAATTATCGCATCCACATGCCGTCCCACGGGGACTCCGTTAATCGTCCCCTTGCAAGGATCGCCCGTTGTTCCTGCAGAACTTTGCATCCGCAGGATCATCGCGCAGGTACCGGAGCATCCATTGGCGTTCGATGCGGGCGAACGCCGTTGCAGACGGCAGACACCACTCAGAATGAGGCACAAACCCCAGCGTCCCGAATTTCATCCGCCCCAAAAATTCGATCAAAAACATATCATTTCACTCCCAAAGCGAAATTTGCAAGCCACAGCATATCGATTCGGCTGCAACTAAAACTGTCACGCTTGAGAGTTAACTCAGACGCGAATCGTCACAAAAAAAAGATTACCGCGGGATTCCCGTTGAGGCCCGCGTTTCGAACCCACCATATACCGATACACGAATCGAGTTTCTTCTTTGGGGCCGAGTGTCACGGGCAAGTTCCTGGACTGCAAACACATTCGGCAAGACGCTTTGCTCCGATGACGAATTGGAAACTGTTCGTCACAGTCAAACATATCAAAAAGTCGCTGTCCCTTTCTCGTTCTCGCCCACACTCCAATGAATTCTCTTGGCGAATCGACCAGGAGCGAATGCCCGGCCCAAGTATGCCCACCGCGGGCATTGACGGAGCCCAAACCAGAAAACGGCAGCGAAAAGCACCAGCGCGAGATGGCGAAGGTTAGGGTTATCTACAAATCGCTAGATTGCTAGGTAAGGTCTTCGCGGTGCTTTCCCATTGCTTTCCGGAATACAGCAAGTGAAATTGACGGGCAATCGCGCCAGTTAATATCATTGCGGACGACCGGCATCCCACCTCCTCCGAGGCACTGGCACTTGGTCTTCCGGCAGCCAGTTCAATGATAAGATCACCAGGAAAAAATATGAGAAAACGGACAGTCACCAGAACTCGCAACAGGCGATTGCGGTATCAATGTCAACGCAGCCCAACCCATCACAATTTCCATTGAACGCCCAGCCACCCACGAATTCAGCGGCGATTGTTCGAGGAACCGATCAGTATAGGCTGCGGGCAAAAAGAGTTTCCCGACACCCGCAACAGGCAAATGCGGTGCCGATCGCCAGCCGAGAGGCGACATAGCAGCCTAGGAAATGCGGCTCGGTTGTTGATCTGCCGAGCCAATATGTGTTGACCGAAACGGTGACGCAGTAACGACCACGCAAACGCACGAAGTCAAATGCGCCATCTCTTTCCTTGGTCCGTTACGTGCGCGGCTGATAGCGAATCGGGGACATTCAACGATACGACAACCGCTTTCCCAGCAGCTTTGGCGTTGATTTCGTACAGATCTCAAATGCCAGGTGCTCGAAGTGAATTCTTTTCATCACATTCCGTTCGCAACATCTTATAGGCAAGTCCAGCGGAAAATCCGACATCCAACGACCGTATAAAAAGCCATTGAAAAGAGCAATCAAGCGGGACCGCTAGGTAGGCGAGCAGCATTCCACGCACGGACTTCCGAGACAAGATAGCGAGACCCATAAACTTTGCCTCGCGGTTTCACTTCGAAGGGCCGTCGCCGTCGGCATCTTTTTCGCATCCGATGGACTGTATTCCAAGTCGGCATCTGGATAAAACCCACTCTCGCTCGACGGCTCCAATCCGCTCCGAACGGCGGCCCCCTTTACCGCAGTTTGCTCGAATGGGATTTACTGTTTTTAGTCTGAGGTATCCGCAATGCGTGAACGATCTCTTTTGAACGATCACTTGATCCATCTCAACAACGATGATTATGCGAATCGGGCAGCTCTGCTCGAACCTGCTCCAGCAGAGTTTCAATCGTCGAGTCTCGTTTGAAAACAGGGAACGATCACTGAAGGAGTGATGCCCGTACGGTAGCTTGCTTGGAATACCAAAACGTACTCTCCAAAAACTTGGCCGAAACGCTCGCAATGAATGGATTCAGGTAGAATCATTTGCGAGACACGATTGGAAAAGAGCATCAAATCCAAGCTCCTCCAAGACGGTCAGTCTTGATGATAGCGATTGGGGGGGACAAGGATTTCAGCTGTTTTTTTTTCTGGAGTAAATGAAAGCGCCTGGAGTGTATAGCTGAGAGTGGTTTGGATTTGCGGTTCTTCGCCTCGCAGCGGGTACACTCATTTGCCAAGCGGCGACGAATAGCACGACGAGCGTGAGCTGCGCATCTGGTGAAGCGGAGTGGCGGTCTGAAGACTGTGTTGACAGTTCTATCGAGTCAATCTCCGTACACAAGCTTATTCCGGACTGGTCGTTGCGGCGTTTGATCCAATGATTGCCTGGCATTTATCCCGCGTCGCTCTACGCCTTCGGGAAACCGCTGAATCGATTTCGCCGAGGACCGTTTTGGTGAGTCGAGGCGTCATTATCGCGAATGTTTTTCTGGGCGACTGCCACGATCCCTCTCAATCTTGTTATGTCGTGGCTCGTCGGACGTGTCCCGAAGCGTTTGGGTTGACGGCGTTTGGATCGCGTCGATCTTTGGTTATCGAGTCCCTCCTGATTTTGGCGTTCACGGATGGCGGTGATGCCGGATGCCCTGTCGGCGGTGCGATGGACACTACTCTTATTGCGGACGCTTCGATGGTGGGGATCCGAAGCGGCTCATTTTCTTGTAGTAGGGTGGCATGAGGGAATCGCAATTGGAACCAAGTTCACGTTTTGTCCACTGTATCCTTGTGCGCCGATCGGATTTAGGATTCACGAGGTGCCTCAGGCGCTGTGGGTGTTTTGGCGATGTCGGCTGGCCGTTATGCGCACCTCGGTCACGGGGGGTCATTGCGTGTGAATTATTGTGGTCGCTCTGTATGAAGGACGTGATGTCGGCGGTGGCCCCTCGGGAGAGCATCAGTTCCAGAGTTCTAGTTGGACTCAATGGATCAGTCCGGACCTCAATTACGGCGACGTCTTCGATCACGAAGAGACCGTGGCTCGCTTCCTTGCCGTCGCCTTTTCCGAAGCAGTTTTTGGTCGCATCGATTGAGCACAAATCGATTTGAGCGAGGTCATCCGACTGTATGTTTCGGGGTTTGGTTATCCTGACGGAGTTGGCTGGTACTACATCTTCGCTTGATCGCTAAAGAGCAGCTTGTTTTTCTATTCGTGCTGATCATGATTCCGATTTGCTTGCCATCCGGCTAGTGTCATCGGCGATGCACGTCGACGGCGTTGCGAACTCCAAAGGGCCGCTTGATCCTGTTGTCTTTTTGTCGGCCATTGCAGTCATGACATTGCTCTCGCTTCATTCTCGCATGGCGTTGAATGTGCGATAATCTCTTGCCCGCGTTACCCGCATGTCTACCTCGCGATCGGCATCGCTTGTGACAGTGATTCTCGATTGACCAATCAAAGAGAATTCGTCGCGTTCTCACCGCGTGCTGCGTTGGTGGGCGATCGCTCAAATGTGTTGGGTATTCCCGCATTTTCTACGCTTATACATTCAACTGTAGGGGGTAGTTACGTCGGTCCCACTGGTTCTCCAACGACAGTAATTTTGACGGCGGACAGGATCTTTTGCGATTCGAGCGCGCGGTGGCCGATGTGTCGCTGGCAAGGACGACGAACTGTATTGCTAACTTGCGAACGATGTTCCCGAAACGTGAGCATTCGCGTCACGCTGCGAACGCCGCCGATGAACTATTGGAAAGATGAGGTCCAAACCCATTCCTCTTTCCTGGGTTACCTCAGGATAGAGGAGAACTTAGAAACGACCCAACGCGTTCGTTTGGTCTCTCGCGGGTTCCAAGCACCAGCACCCTGAATCGCCACCGCCAGGGCAAATCCGCGCAAGCCAGAATTGATAGAGCATTTGCTTCGATTGCCTCCCGATGTGTTTCTGACCCAACACTGCTGTGTTACCGACTAGGGGATCGAGGCAGCAAGGCTGAGTGAAACCAGGAGAATGCCTGGAACACCGATGCCAGTCCCAGACTCGGATGCGAGTGTTCGCCACCCCACAGGGAAATTGTGAGAGAGGAAATGGTGAGGAGAGGAAATGTGAGGAGAGGAAATGTGAGGAGAGGAAAATTGAGGACAGAAATATGGGACGAAATGTAGTGAGAGAAATTGCGGGGAGAGGAAGGTAGGGAAGAGAGAATGCGGAGAAATGTGGGGACAGAGCATCTTTCTGGGTGTTGGATCAACTCGAGTGGGAGGTGGGCTTAGCTCCTGATTCTGGAACCCAGAGGGGCAGAGCACTTTTCCTGGTGGTGTAGCCTTACCTCGATCGGCATCGCCCTCGGCAAGTATCCCTTGTCACTGCAAACGCTTCGCCCGATTCACTCTCACACGGGGGCGTCGGGTCGGATGTGATTCCGTCGATGCGATAAGGGAAGAGGAAACGATCAGGTTCATTGCGCGATCGGCGCACCGTTTCATCCGGCATTCTCGTGTCGCTCGTGCCACCAGTGGCGACCTCGGTGGGAGTTCTGGAATCAAACTTCCATCCCTGCCGTTGAACCGAAGGTTGAGATCGCTTGTCTTTGCAGCGTTTCCGCCACCCTAGCCCGGATCAGATTCAAATCCAGCTAGGCCGCACAGGCCAGCAACGAGGCATTCATTGGCTAACCGGGTTGCTCGAGTATCGATTCTGAAAAAAAAACTTCACCCCACCCTCGTCGGGATTAGTCGAGCCAACATTCAAGCGAACATGCTGCTGTTCCCCAGATTTAACCCTCACTACTGTGCAAAACGGCGATCAGAGAAAGGAAAAAAATCTTTCATGATGAACGGCGCCCCATAGAAAGTATGCGACGCAAAGCGAACACAAAAAAGAGCGTTCAAAACTAAGAGAACAATTTGGATGCCTCGATCGTTCTGGACCTTGCTACCAAGTAGTCTCCTCGCCCGCTCGGGGTCTGTTCCGAAATTTTTTCAACCTTTCCGCTTTCCAAACCGCTTTGATTTGCGGGCTTTGCGGAAGCACGACGGGTGTACCCTCCGCGAATTCTGGTCTTTAAGGTACAATCAGCAGTTGGCGGCCATTACGATTAAAATTCCCCCCACTGAGCATCGATTCGGATTTTCAATCCCGCCTAGTAAATCTCGTGTTCGTACTTGCCCGTACTCCGATTTTTCCAGTTCCAATCACGCGACAATCAGTGCTGAGGTTTACTCCATTGTGTTTTTCTTCGAGAAGAAAAAATTGTAGTGAGACCCAAAACACGTCACGGTCTCGGCACTTGTATCTGCTTTGGGCTTCAATGCACGGAGCTTTCTGAAAACAATCACTCGTCGGCTATCGCATTTATCTTTCGTCGTGATCCTGGACTTGAAAAACCTTTTATCGACATAGTTCATCTGCGATCACCACCATCGCTGAAAAACGGGCGTCCACCTGGCAGGCTAATTTTTTCCAATCGAATCGCCACTTGGAAATCTCGCTAAGTCCCTATCAAAGAATTCGACTTTAGTTCTTCAACCACCGAGACGATTCAATCCCCACTTTTTCCCAAAAAAGACAAAGTTCGGGTTCACCGAATTCCGCTTGCAGCAGCAAACTCTAAAGGAAAAATTCTCCTTCCCAAATCCGCTCGGTCTCCAAAACGGCCAAAATTGGTCGCGTGGTCGCAATCTGGGTGATTTTTCAAAACAGTCCATTCAGAAAGTGGGTAGTGGCTCGACTCGAATGCAATGCCTTGATCGTTCGTCCTCGAACCGAGAAAAGGATGTTCCGATTTTCCTGAACGAGGCGAACGCTCTGGAAGAGAACATTTGAATCCCAAACGCGACACTTTTCGCCCTGCTTGCCCAGATCGTAAGCCAATAAAGTCGACGAAAACGAGCTTGGCCTATCAATGATCAAGCTTTCCGCGAAGCACAAATGGAGAACCGAGCCATTGATTCCCAAAAGAGGAAAAATAAAAAGCATAAAGACCAGGTTTTCATGAAACCCAAACTCTTCATCTTAAAAAAAAAAGGTTCATCCGCAGAATCTGTGGAGTGAAAAATGCTGCCAAAAAGAGTGTTCGGCACAAGGAAAATTGCCAGCGGTGGGGCCGAGGCGAAATTGTTCATTCACCTTTTTTTTTCACCTCGCCGATCTGATCGGCCTCAACTGCTAACGCAGGCCGATCAGATCGCGAGCAAAAAAAAACTCTCTTCTCGAAAAAAAAAAATGGTAAAGCAAGCGTGCCGGGCTGTAGTATTCTGGTGCTGAGTCTCTAAAATCGAACACACCACGACAACCACACCGACACGATGCCACTAAAGCACTATCCTGAACTTCGGTTGAAAAGCAAAAGGGCTTCGTCTATTCAGAGCAAAGCTGGGACAAGACGAAGGAAACCATTCTCGTCACGCTGGAAGCCACAGCCAGAAGCAAGCCCGTGTTGTAAGCGGGTGATGGAAAGAAACGTCCGGCTACGATCGTTTTTGAAAACGGTTTCATTTCAGTCATACCGCTTTGGAAACATCCAGTCCTTTTTCTTCTACGCAATGAGACGGGTGGAGTGCCCAACATGTGGAATCGTTGTGGAAGCGAGTACCTTGGAACAGACGCGCAAGCATCAATCGACCATTGAGCTATCGAATCTTCCTGGCGGGTTGGCGAAGCACTTGAGCTGGAAGCAGACTGCGGCGATGCTCGGGACAAGCTGAGGGATACTGTCTACGTAGCGTCACCTGGGTAGTACGGCTGGGCCTGGTTTTAACCGTGAATTACGGACATTGGAAGCGATCCGGTGTCGATGAAATTCAGTATCCCGAGGTCACAAATTACTTTTGACCTTGGTGTATCAGGTATGGATTTGCGGATTGCCGACGCTTGCTTTACGTGGCGAGGGAATCGCACCGAAGACAGCTTTCGTGGCTTTTTTCAAGAACTTTCCTCCAGAGACCGACATGGCTGGCCTGAAGTACACGTGCAGCGACATGTGGCGAACTATTTGAAAAGTAGCCAGCGAGCAAGGCGGGGATACATTCAGATCCTGGATCGCTTCACATCATGAAAAAAGTTCAACGAGAAGATCAACGAGCGTCCGCCGCACAAGAAGCGAAGCCAGTTGGCCGCTGATGGGTACGAAGGCCAGTTTTGAAGAACTTCACCGCGGTGCCTGTTGAAGCGTCGCGAGAAATCTGACGGATAAACAAACGCGTCAAGCTGGAAAGAGTTGCTTCATATACCCTTCGCAGCGTACGCTGTACTTAATGCGAGAAGACTCCAACGTTTCTGGGAGTACAGCAGACCATCACGCTGGAAAGTTTTTGGATTTCAGTGGTGCGTTCGTGCGATGAAGCAAAGATAGAGGCCTATGAAGGCGATGGCGAAAACACTTCGTAAAGCACCGAGACTTACTGCTGAACTGGTGAGGGCCGATGGCCAAGCTATCCAGTGCAGTGTGAGGGCATGAAGAACAAAGCTAAGTTGGCAATGAAAAAGGCATTCGGTTTCAAATCGTACAAAGCAATCGAAATCGCCCTGTATTCCCAGCTCGGACAGCTTTCGCTGAAGGCCAAAATCATCCCACAGATTCTGCGGATGGAGCCAAAAAAAATGGGGATGCCCTCTTGCTGCCATGAACAACGCACGAGAATCCCGATTCAAAAACTGCTGCGGTCATTTGAGCGATGCCCCAAATACTAGTTGCAGGCATTACCTAACATAATCGAGCCACACGCTCGACTCGTGCCCCTCGTCACGACTAGCAAATTTAAGCCTCAATTTCAATTGTGACCAAATTTCATTTTATCAAGCAAAAATGGATTGTGATGGTTTACGCAAAACTGCTCGCCGATCAGGCAACACGAAGAATAAAAACGCAACGAAACGTCAAGTGCTCAATCTATCCTAGACCGAAAAGCTTGAAGACTTCGAAATACGAACAAACTCACGGAATGGCGGCATCAAAGACAAACGGGGCGCCTTCGAAATTCGAAAGGCAACCCGACCCGTCTTATACGTGAGTGTGGACTAACCACCGGTTGGCGTGCAAATACCAGGCCGGTTTTTTATAGTTGAGACCCGTTCTTACAGCCAGAATTTCGGTGCAAATCAAACCGCTCACACACGTAATATGTCCTTGTGAAACCTGGGATGAAGAGTACTTCGTCCATTGTCTGTTGTACGGGTAGCGTTAGGTGGGGCATTGAGTTACCAGTGGGCACTGGTTGCCCGTTAATTTGTCGAAGAAGTTACAAAGAGCTCCGCCGACCATTCCCCACCGGTCTCTAAAAACCAGTTCGGGGAAAACCTGGGACAGAAGCATTATTTTCGGGTGTTGTGTTGAACTCCAGAAGTGGCAGGCTGAGTTTTTGATTCGGTCAGTTCTCTTGTTTTTGTCGAACCGCGAAAGTGCTGGCGTCTCTCACGCATCAGGAATTCGTAAACCGCTTATAGGCAAGACGTTAGCGTGAAACCCAGTGTTAGCCCAGTGCGGTTGGCCGCGCGGCAACCGCTGCAATTTCACCGAATCAGCCACTCCGCGAAAGTGGTACAAAAGTGAAACCGCCAGCGACAAGTGTCTTCCGAAAGCCTTCGATTACAGCGATTGCTTGCCCATTTTCGGTACGTCGCCCGAAAGCTGGGCTCGCACGAGGAGACCCAAACAGAAAAGCGCCGTTGGATCGAACACGCACAGCAATCTGGCCGGAAATTGAATGCAAACCCCAACGTAATTGCTTTTGTTAAAAACACGCCGCGCTCCGCTGGGAAAGTTAGCCACATCAGTCCGGAAAGTGCGAGATCCTCAAAGACGTGCTCAGGAGTGCGGACATGCGGCGGGCGATCACTCAAAAAACCAAGTGTCACCTCGCTTCAGAAATCCTTTGCCAGTCGACAAGAACTCCGAGATTCTGAATGACGAAAACCACGGCGAGCAGCGCCCGAACTCGACCGTGGGAATGAGCAAAGGGCGCCGAAACAAACCAACCGTAACAAGCGATTGGCGCAGTCGCTCGTGCGGATTTACTCCTGGCCCGGACTTACGCAGATCGCACGGGGAAGGACATGGGTGGCGACAGCGATTTTGCCTCCTATTTTGATGAATTTGGCCAGCAAACAGCCACTTCCCGCCCGGTATGGCTTGAATCAGAAGGAACCCACCTGGAGTTAGCCGCAGATTTATTCGATTGAGAGCAAGCTAAAATCTGATGGCTGAATCGACTTGCCGTTTTACGCCGCTGAGAAAGCAAATTCCTGCAACAGCTCCTTCGGAGCTATTTGACCGATCCACCCGGTGGAGTACTCTGTCCCCAGGTTTCGTCCCCAGGTTCCCCAGGTTTCCGCGTTCCCTAGCTGGACAGCCGCCCACTTTTGAATCCGCTTACCAGATTTGGGTTCATTCCCGGCGCAGCCGTGCGCCGGAGGTTTTCCAGCTGACTGCCAGTGTCCAACGAAGATTGGTGCCTGCAGTATAGCGATGCTGGTGGACGATGAAAGCTGAAAAGAAAACGCAGCCGAGCTCTGCAGAGGTGCCACTCGACAAGGGATCTCTCGGTCGCAGCGGTTTTCCTGCAAAGCGGTGCGCCAAAGGTGGCGACGGTCCTCGGCGGATTTCGGTTCGCGAGGACGATTTTCATCGAATTATGGAACCACTGAGCCATGGCCGGAAAAACCTCCGATCCTGCGGATCGGCGCCGCGTTCCGTCGGCATGAACCATGATTTTGCGGGTCTTCTCGCTCAATTGCCGTTTTGCGTTAGGGGCCACGGTCCCCCCTGCAAAAAACCGTGGCTTAACGCCCAAACGGGCTAATTCCAAAAGTAAAACGCTGTCCAGCTAGGTTCCCCAAGTTTTCCCCCTTGATTCGGCTGACCAAATGAAGTTGCAAAGCACTCACGCAGTGGAATTGTCATAAGAACCGGCCATTGCGAATTAGCCCTCTTGATCGCTCGTCTCCTGTCGAAGCGAAAATGAGTTCGCGCCATCCCAAGCGTCCTGTCGCGAGGAGTATGATGGAGACTCTTCCCCGAACCATCTTACCATCCTCCCTTCCGCCCACGTGTTGCCTTCGATGCCTATCCCCGTTGTAAAGGTCGCTTGCCTTTTCATCGCGGCCGTTTGCAAACTCGATTTTGCTCTTGACTTTTCTTACTAGCAAGCCTTGGCTACCGCTTTCACCCGCTCAGAAGCCCAGCGGACTGCGTCCGATGCGAGCAACGACCGTGGCGGGTAACGAGCAGGTCGCTGAAAATCATTTTGCGGAACCGTCCCTGGTCCGCGGGGGGGTTGATTGCGAGACGATCGCTGGCCCCACCGGCGCGTCGACGTCGCCGTTGACCCCCCAAGTTCGACGTTTGAAAAGGGGCTGGGAAATTGAGGCGGGTGGCGGCGGGGGAAACCCGGACGTCTCCAAACAGCCGCTGTTTTCCTGTCCTGGGATTTTTTCCACGGCGGCCGGATGTTGGGGTGAATGCCAAGTTACCTTCCAGTTATTCAATTGTTCCTGCCGGACTCCCAAGGTTCGTTCCGGGCTACGGGGAAACCCAACCACTGGCGTGCCTGTTTGTTGTGACCCGTGTTTTCCCGAGCCCCACCTTTTCCGCACGGCAACCCCAGGGGGGGGCGGCCGACCAAAGATTTCCACCCGGTCTTCGAAGGACCCCCACCCCAAAAATGGGGGGGGACGCCGTCTATTTTGTTGGACAGCCAACCCCCCAAAAAGGAAAACGTTTTTTGAATTTTTCCGGCGGGCTTGATATCCCGCTTTTCGCAGTTGCAAGTCGCCACGGGAATCTGGGTTTATCTTCTTCTCTTG
>Ga0163217_1003555_pt1 | contig 11588 bp, 16 predicted proteins | sample SynspAceP_FD_185933 | JGI IMG/M metagenome (GOLD analysis project Ga0163217, IMG submission 185933) | Saline lake microbial communities from Ace Lake in Antarctica - Synechococcus sp. Ace-P (PacBio error correction) | ecosystem: Environmental > Aquatic > Non-marine Saline and Alkaline > Saline ... | reverse complement strand
CGGCATCGCACTTATCTCTTCAAGACCGGCAAGTTCATCTCAATCTGTGGCATGTGCATTGTGCCGGCAGATTGGGCGATAAAGCGCTGAACGTTTGCATCGCGGCCTCGAAGGTGCTCAGCTCAGCCGCGCAGAGGCCAGCGAGTTGTGCGTGGAACGGGTCGCATATTCCAACGCGACGCAGCGGCTTGACGCAATTCCTCCTATGAGCTGTCCGGCGGCAATGATCAGCGTTTGTCATGATTTGCCATGGCTTCTGCAGGGGGATCCGACTGCTGGTGGCTGACGAAACCCAACCACCGCGCCGACGCCACCACTTCCAAGCGCAATTCTAGGACCTGCTGCGCGACCTGGCAAGCTGAAACAAATATGGCGCTGGCGCTGATTTCTGATCTGGTGATTGGCGGATATGGCTGATCGTGTAGGCCGTTTGTATTGCTGGCCGGGGATCGAGCGCGCGCCAGCCGATATGCTTTGGCAATCCCCTCACACCCTACACCGCAGGGCCTACTGGCAGCTTCTGCCAGAATATTGACGGCCCCGCCGCAAGGCTTTGAAAGCCATTCCCGGTTCGGTGCCAGCGCCAAGCGCTTTGCCATTCGGGTGCGCTTCTCGATCGTTGTCGTCAAACGCGAGGCGTGCCACGCTTTGCGCCGCCTGAGCTTTTCGCATCGTGGGCACCCGCTCCATCGATGCGGCTTGTGTGCGCTTTGGCCGAAGATTGCGCTTGGAATGTGCTCCCGGCTGGAGCCCGCAAATCACCCGCCCTTACAATCAGGACACGCGCGAAGCCAACGGGAAATGGGCATGAGCATGTTCACCACTCTGTCGAAAAAAATCTGAAGCGGGCATTATTTCAGTTCAGGTTCGGCCAGGCCTTTTTGGCAAAAGAGCCACTTTGGCGCGGTGGATTGTGTGAGTTATTCAGCTTAACTCCGGCGAGGTTTTGGGCCTCGTTGCGATCGGCTGGGCAAGTCAAACCAGCCGCACGGCTCGTGCTTGGCAAGTTCGTCAGCGCAGGCGAAGTGCGCTTTGCGGTGATTTGGTTCCTCAGACCAGGGCCCCGAATGGCGCAAAGCTGCGGCGGCGCATGCAGATGATCTATCGAAACCCACTGGATGCGCTTTGACCGTCGCTTTCCGATTGCCGTCCAGATCGCTGAACCCTTTCCCGATATCCATTTTCTGGCATGGCCCGCAGCCGAGCGGGACGGAACGGTGCAAACACTGATGCAACAGGTGGGCCTGCGCGCCGACCAAGCACAAGCTATCCCATGAAATTTCGGGCGGCCAGCGTCAGCGCGTGGTGTGATTGCCGCGCCTTGGCGCTGGATCCCAAAGCCTGCTAGTCTGTGACCGAGCCGGTCTCAGCGCTTGATGTGTCCATTTCAGGCGCAAGTGTTGAATCTTCTTCATGAACTGAGAGAAAAGACAGGCTTTGGTGCCTTGTTCAATCTCCCATGATCTCAAGGTCCGTACGTTCAGATGTCTGACCGTGTGGCGGTTATGTATCTGGGGAGTTTTGTTTGGAAGGAAGCTTACCCGAAGAGGTGTTTCACCCACCACGCACCCCTACACGGCAAGCGCTTGTACTTCGGCGGCACGACCCACGCGGCAACCGCAGTTCGTGATCGCATGTGCTTGAGATTGGCCGATCCGCCCAATTCCGGTTTCGCGTTGCCATCTGGTGCCCGTTTCAATCCACGCTTGCCTGTGGCAATCGCGCGCTGCAAACCGATGTTGCCCAAATTGGCGATAGATGCTGCCGGGCAGTTGCCTGCCATCTGGCGGCTGAGGCCGGCGGCCAGTCTTTCGCCTGCCCGCGCTCCTGAGATCAAAACCACGCTCCGCTGTTTCAAAATGACACTTTTGAGGAACCGCCTGATGTTGTTCTACATGCTTTCCGGTCGGACGGGCATTGGTCACGTTTGGTTGATCATCAACTCACTTTTATCGTGCTGCGGGTTTACGGCCGATCCGGCCGAATTATTCTGGGTCCCGATGATCGGAGCCAGCTTTATCAAGCCTTTCAGCCACAGCTGGGGGCTTAGACTCAGCCCAATTCACATTTCAATACATGCGCTACTTCGGAGCCGTCTTTCAAGGTGATTTGGGTCAGTCCATGCGCGACAAGCGCCTGAGGCCGTGGATGTGGTTCTGGACAGGTTCACTCACGCTAGGCTTTGGACGATCCCCGCCACTTGTTTTCATACTTCATCATTGGGTCTTCCGCCGGCATGTTTTTGCGCGTTTGAACCGGAAACAGCTGGATCGACCGAATCGGTCATTGATGGGCATCTGTTACGGGCTTCAACCGTGCACCCGTTGTTCATGGGTCTTGGCTCCTGGCGTTGATCTTTTGCGGTTAAGCTGAAATGGTTGCCGTCCGGAGGGCAGGTACATGGCAGCACGGTTTTGCCAATCGTTACGCTTGGTCTTCTCGGCCTGCCGTAATTGCCGCTTTACCCATCTGCGTGCTCGAAGTGCTCGGCCAACCCTATTATCCGCCAACGCTTTGCAAAGGGTTGCAATGGCATTCGGTTTGTGATCACCCGCGCTGCCAAATGCGGCGATCCCTTACGCATGACCATTATCGGCTTCATGGTCGTTACTGGCTGGCAGGGGCGCTTGTGGTGGTCGAGAGGGCATTTTTTTTCCTGGGCGGGCGTGGGGCAGATTGGTAGTCGTGCGGTGAGCAAACCCGTGATCTCGCGGTTGTTCAGGTGATCCTTCATCCTCATCGCTTTTTTCCAATGGTTGTCTCCGCCTTCTGGATGGGTTTTGATCTTCCTTTATTGGGGTTCAATTGATCCCACGTCTGCGGTCCGGCAACAATCGCCACCAGTGAAAAATAGTGGTGACCATCATGACAATTGTTGACATTCCAGTTCGCTCAGGCTCGGCCTCATTTGTTTACGTTCAAATCACCACTCCAAAGCTTTTTTCGATGCGTGGCCCGCCAATCACATTGTTGCGCTTTTGTGGATTGCCGGGATGGTTTTTTCGTCGCGCTGTTTGGCGATTGCTTGATTGCTCAGCAAGCTTTGACCGCGCTGGATCTGCGCGCCAGACTTTGTCGAGCACGATTTTTCATGGCGGAGCTTTGCCCACGCGCTTTGGGACCGATGAGCTTGGCCGTGATGTCTCGCCCGGACTGATTGCGTCCATCCCGATCAGTCTGACCATGCGTTGTTGGCACGCTGGTTTCAGTGACTTTCGGGTAATGTTGGGCTTTTTTTGCCGCTTATGTGCGAGGCGGAACTGAACAAAGCAAATCCTGATGATTATTGATGCACAGGCCGCCTTGCCGTTCATGATCATTCGCACTTGCAAGCGCTTTGCCTTTCTTGGGCAATCGATGGTGTGTTTACGCTTGCTTCTGGGCTTTGTATGGTTTGGGAAGCGGATCGCGCGCGCCGCCGAGGATTTCGGGCGATTCATCGCAGAGCAGGGCTATTGCGGGGCAGCCGTGCGGGATTCTTGGTGCGTCCCCCTGGGGGGTCTATTGGTTCGGCATATTCTGCCCACATGCCTCAACCTTGTTTGTGGCCATGACGCTGGAATTTCGCAGAGGTATGCTTCCTGGAAACCCAGGCCTTCTCAAATTCTTGGCCCTTGGTGTTCAACCTCCGGCACCAGTGGGCCATGGTTGGCTGGCTGATTATTCCAGTCAGCCCTGGATCATGTTAACGCCAGCGCAAGTTTATCCGTGAGTGAAACACACTCTGTATTTCGCTGGATGGCGATTGGTTGCGGGACCAGATTGGCGATCCAACACTAAGCCTGATCAGCGCATGCATTTTTTCATTCCTTTGAGTGATTGCATGACGCGATGTGCGTTGGAAATCCGTGAAGATGGCGGCTTATTTGATGAGTATTGCGAGCAGATCTTGCATTAAACGTGAGCCACATTATGGTTACACATCACGTCAATTTTGGCGGCAAGATCCTTGTTTTTCAGGCTTTTATGGACAGATTTGACAGTAGTTCGAAATCTCTCGTCTGCACAGTTTATTCCCTGAAAAGACTGGGAATCCCAGTTCTCAATTGCCATCCCGTTTTCGCTTGCAATCCGGCGATCCGCCACCTTCGGAGAAAGATGGCCGCATTTTCCGGGAATGGTATTGCAGGCCAGAACCAGTTCGCTATCATGTTGGCGAGCGCTTCAATTGCGTGACTGCATCTTGAAAACCACCATGGACCGGGCCAGATAGGACAAGTTCATTGCGCCCAGCGGCGTCAAGCGCCCGTAAAGGAATGCGTGCTTTCACGTCCCTGTATTATCTTTTTTGGCTAGTTTGCTCCTGGTGACCAATGTGGTGATTGTTTGCCGCCTCTGTCTTTGCACTATTGCCAAAATACCACAGGACGCTCTGGATACATCGCAAAGCTGCCACCAAGGCTGGTCCGCTGGCTGTCGCCCTCTCCAATTAAAGCGTGGCCATAGGGACTGACCCGGCATTCGCGCCGCTCAGGAAATTTCCACATGCTCTTTGCCGCCCGGATCAGTCTCGCTGATGCCAGCCATATTCATCCATCGATGCCCAATTTATATCTTGGCACAATTATCTCGACCGGATACTGCTTGCGGACGCATTGCAGCGCGCAGCGGACCGCGGTGTGCGGGTCGCGTTGCTGCTGACGACAACGGTGTTTCCGGCTTTGATTGCGAACTGGCACATCTGGATGCCCATCCAATTGAGGTCCGGCTTTACAATCCGTTCAACCTGCGGGGCGCTTGAAGATTTGCTGTCATATGGCTTCGACTTTCTTTCGGCTTGAACAGCGGATGCACAACAAAAAATTCTTTCACGGTAGATGCCATGCGACGATCCTCGGCGGACCGCAACAGTGGGGGATGAGGTATTTTCGGGGGCGGCATCGGCGCTTTTATCGATTCTTCGACGTACTCGCGGTTAAGGCAAAGCGGTTCTTCCGACGTTCAGCTGATTTGACCGCTATTGGGCGGTCCCCATCGGTCATCCCGCAGGTGTGCGATCCTTGCAGATCCAAAGCAGAAGATTCCGATTTGTGGAGGGGGTCTGCCAGGCCTTTCAGAAAAGTCGCGATCTGGATACATATCGCAAACCGCTCATGGAAATATCTGAATCTCGAAAGCCCTTTGGTCAGGGCGATCTTAAGCTGAGTGGACAACGCTATTCTTGGTCAGCGACGACCCGGTCAGGGCGAAGCGCAGTGCCGCGTGAGGATCTGCTTGCTGTGCGTTGATGCAGGGCCGTGGGGAGAATTGAATCCCGGTATCGACGGCCGTATCCACCCTATTCTGGTGGCCGGGCATTCGCCGGGTTAAAAGCCTTTAATGCACTGAAGGCTCGAGGCGTTCGCATTGCGCATGCTGCAAAAACTCGCTGGAGCGGACTGAACGTACTGCCGGGTCCATGCGGGCTATACCAAATACAGAAAGAGATGTTCGCTCCGGGGTTGAACTTTTCGAATTGCCGGAGGCAAGCAGCAACCGGATCCGCCAAGCAAAGATGTTTTTGGCGCTTTCGGTTCTTCAGGCGCTCAAGCCTGCATGCCAAAAACCTTCGCCGTTCAGATGGTAAGCGCATCTTCGTTGGATCATTCATTTCGTATCCCGATCGACAACGCTCAACCACTTGAAATGGGCCTGTTGGAATCAACAGTGAACAAATGGCAAAGGATACATGAAACCTTCGATCCATAACTGGTGGTTTGACTTGTGTTGAACTGAACGATGGTCATCCGTATGGGTCGATTACTTCACGACAGGTGAAAACAAGCCGCCGAGGCCCGGCTCAAATGCGTTTTAAACGGATGGCCCTGGCGGTGATCGCGCTGGACTGCCGGTGAGTGGCTTCTCTGGCGAGTTCCGCCGATCAGGTTCTGACCACACGATTAGCCTGCCGCATTTGCATACCTGTTATTGCTCGGTTCTTGCTCGAAAACGGCCCGCACTTGACGCCGTCCGACACACTTGCAATTTTGCTCAAATCGTTCCCATATTTAGTTGAGTGTTCGAATAGCCAGTCGGTTTGAAGCAAATGTCTTGCTCGGGGAAATGACCGCACAAAAAACGTAACCGTGACCGAGTTACGCTATTGTCACCTGCATTTTGATTTGATGCATCAAAAGGAGATACGACAATTTTTGGACATCGCTCAAAATTACTGACAATCGGCCACGAAACAGCGACTTCGCTGAGCATTGCCACTTACAATGTTTCGCAAGCGACCGCCGATTATCCGGCGCGCCCGAAACGTATTTGAATTTCCGTGTCAGATCTGGGTGTTGGACCTCGTTTGCTCTGCCGGGAAGCCGTTATCGCTTCAAGACAACCGCCAACCCATTTTTCAATTCAGAACATAGTCGCCATTTGACTTCCATGCACACGTCGTTTTGAATCATAGCCAGAATGGCCTTGGTTGGCATTTGGCAATATTCTTATTTTTTTTTTGGTTAACCCGAAGTGCGTATTCTCGACGCCCGTATCATTGAACTGCCCGCGTTTGGACGCCCCCGGGGGGGCCTGGACTTGTGATCTGCGCTTGGCGGACTGAATCCGGATTTTTCATCTCTGCCCATCTCGGAATTCTGGCACCCTATCGCCGCCGCCAGGTTGAGGTCTTGATTGGAAGCTGCAGAATAGGAATCGGGGACGCACCACATTTGTATTGGGAGATTTCAATTGCTGGGGAAAATCCCGATGGAGCCTGAAGCCTTTGGGATTGCCTGCATGAGGGCCGCCTGCGGAAAGGGACATTTCCCGCTGGCAAATCCAGTCGCTTTCATCGACCGCTATTTTCTACACTGACATGCGAATTCTGAAACCTGCGAGTCGGTGCTAAACGGTTTTGACCGCGCATTGCAGTTGACCACTTGCCGTGCGCGCGCAGTTTGTGATTGCTTAACCCACAGAAGAAGCTGCTAAGACAACACCGTGGTCGAAAAGCGGAAATTACCTTCGCTACCGAAAATTGAATCTTTGAATCCCTTTGCAGCCTTCTTTTCTGGCGGATGAGCCGCAGGTGCGGGCTAGCCGCGCGCTCTCTCCAAAAGCTTCGCACGAAACCATGCAAGCCAATGCTACCACATCTCAGATGAATTCATCGACCACAGTTTGATTTCAGCCTGGCGAGCCTGTCGAGGACGTTTCGAGGGCTTGGGCCACGGCACCATCAACATTAGCGAGCTTGTCGAGGGCGAACAGGCCGATCCGGAAGGTGCGAAATCGGCGGTTCGTCGCACATCAACGCGCACCGCGGCGCCAATCTTGCTATTATGCCTCAGCCATAACTTTCTTTGCCGTTTAGGAATTCGGGGGATCCTCTGGTGTTAGCTGACGACACGCGGTTGCTTCGAAGCCCGGTGGCCGCAACTGACTTTGAAGCCGTTCCCGGCAACAGTGGCGCGCACCTTGCGGCCAAGCTCCCATTGCCGTTCACAGCGAGATCCAAAGCCGAAATCCGCGGGGTCTCTCGATCATTCCGGTCGCGCAACACCAAGTTAGAGAGTCGGTCGGCAATGGGGTCGAGTGGTAGGCCATGGCGACCTCCGACATAGGCCTGCATGATTGTCGTGCGCCATTTGCGCATATCACTTGAAAATCAACTGGTGGTCTCAGCCAGCCGCGCAATCGCGCGGGCGCCAAGACATGACGAGCCCGGCTGACGGCGATGCACTCCAACCTTTGCGGCGCGGAAAATCGCCATCGACACCGGTTGCTTTATATCAACCCCAGATGCTGCCTAGCGATACATCGAGCAGCAACAGGGGCCACCTTCATGGGCTGCTTCGGCGATGGCCTTGAGGTAATTCATCTGGCAGAATGAAACCGGAGAAGTTTTCCACATATGACCGTGCGAAGGACAACGCTTTGGCCGCTCTTTCCGGATCTTGGCGGTGATCACATCGATGGATTATGCGTGCCGCGAAGCGACGGTGGCTTTCGTTGCCGACCTGAGTTGCTTTGATTCACGGGTTGTTTCCGAGGAATGTCGCCCTGTCAAAGATCTGGTCCAGCGATAGGGAAAACCAGCCATGCGGATGACCCATCACCTTTGGTCGGTCGCAAACTCGGCGGGTGTGCGACCGCCTCCATGCGAAAAGTGCCACCACCCGAACGATGGACGGGCCCCGTCTCAGGCCGATAGACTCGCTCAGCATGGTGTTGAGATCGCGCAGACGCGTTTGAAACGTCTTGGAATGTTGATTGAGCGAGCGATCGTAAAGACACTGAAAATTTTCTTCAGGACCACAAGGATCCAAGGGTGGACGCTGGGTTCCATATGGTGTATTTTTTTTCATTGTCCTCAACTCTCATCAAAAATGCCACAGTCCATGCACAGGCTTATGCCCCACGCTTATATGCCTAGTTTTGGGAAAACTTGAGGCGTTTGGCGGCGCGCAATAAGTCTGCGGGGGAGCCAAATTGACGGCAAGTGCCGAAAGACGAACGCATCGGGGGCAAATTGCTCAATCACGGTTTCTCCAAACCGGGATAGGAGACGATACAAGAAGGGACAAAGGGAGACCGGCATGAGGCTATGCCTGCTTGCACCGTCGAGATTTGCCGGACCATACGCCCATATCCGTTTCAACCGGCCGGACAAAGGCCAACTCGATGACGATGGAGTTCTGGGAAAGCAACTGCCGGGCAGGCGGTGGACAAGATTTCCAAAGAGCCGAAGCGCGGGTCATCGTGATTTTCATCGGAAGCAAGGCATTTACATTCGGGATGGATATCGCCGTGTTAATTGCAGTGGCAGCCTTGATGGCGATACCGGCCCGCGCATGTCTCGGCGGGAGGCTTTCCGACTACAAGATCAAGGCGCTGCAGGAGGGCATTCTCCTGCCTTGAAGGCGCGCCGCCAGAGCCGGTGCGTTGGCTTGCTATTCAGGGCGGGCGATTGGGGCTGGCGTTGACTCGCGACTGCGTGCGATTGCCGCTTACGCATCGGCAGACGCATTTTTTCGCGGTACAGAAACAGGCGATCGGCATGACTGCCGATTGTAGGCACTTCCACGGCTAGGTGCGGGCCTGATCCCCGAGGATGGGGCGCGGCAAATGGCCTATACCGGCGAGCGACTTCCAGCCGACAAGGCGCGCAGATCGGCTGGTCACGAGTTGTTTTGAAACCATGGAAGCACTGCTTGAGGAGCCCCCCTGAGGCGATTGCAACGCAAGATTGCCGCAATTCACGCCTGGCCGTCACCGGCTGCAAGGCGATGGCCAAACTATTCCCGGCTTCATTCGGACCGCCGACCGCGCTCGTTATATTTCGGTGTGGAATGCGCATGCTGCGCCCTTGATGATATCAAGGAAAGCCTAATATCGCCCAAGGTGGAAAAGCGGTTTCTCCGGGTCTTTGACACCTCAAGCCGGTTGCTGGGCTAAGCAGGAGCGACACCGCCAGATCATGGCCGGTTGTTATCGGTGGTATCTGCGTTTCGCGCCAAGACGGGCACTACATGCCATAGCGCCGCCAACCCTCACAATTGGGCGTTTCCACCAGGCAGGATTGAGGCCTCAAGATTACAATGAATCGACGCTGTGCCGCTCCGGGCAGACCGGATTCTGCACTACAGCGCCGCGAATCCAATTGGGTGCGCAAAGAACGCTGTAACGCTTTGAAATGATGCATGTTACGTTATCGGTTCAAATGAATTATTTGAACGCGACATGCATTTAGGGAAGAGATGTTACTCCGCCAGCCGGGCCGGCCTGATCCTTCGACATGATCCAGACGGCGCAGGAAAAACAGGCGCGAAAGAAATGTGTCGCCGACCCTTGTCGAATGGCACGTTCCCGGCGCGAGGCCGGACGCCTTGCACGGTTCAAACGATATGTATTGCCGCCAGCCTTTGGTGTCGGTGATGCCATCGATGCGGAAAAACGCATAAAACGCGCATCCAGGTTTTTGGGGTCCGACACGGTTGGTCCCGGTCAGGTATCGCAAAACCAGATTCCCGCGCCGGCAAGTTGCCTTGGCAATCTGTGCTTACGACATTAGCTCGCTGCTCAAGCTGCTGCCAAAAGCGCCCCTTTTGCATGAACTGGGGAAGCCCGAAGTCTTAGTGTAAATGGACGCTGTTTCTAGCACCTGGATGATGGAGGGCGGCGCCACGATCCAGGCCGAACGCCAGCGCACGACCCAGTTTATTGGAAAATGTGTTGACGAAGTATGATCCGGTTCTCCTCACATTTGATGTCATTAAACGAACGGCGCGCGGCCGCCCGCATAAAAGAAAGGCGGGTGTAGATCTCGTCAGCGTGATCATGAGACCATGCTTTGCGCGCCAGATCGAGGATCTGCCACCCAAATCATCGGCGCGTTCGCCGTTCCAGCCGGTAGGATTTGGACGGCGTATTTGATGACAACCAGCACGAGTTTTGGCGGCGTGATCGCATTCGCCGATCCGGCCAGGTCAATGCTTCCAGGAAGACCAATGGCGTATCAAGGGTGGGGCACTGACACGCCGCCCGACATATCCAGCGCGGCAGGCAAAAGTTGGGCCAAGGCGGTGTGAATTCTGGATGGACCCTTCATCGCCGGATGACAAAACCGCTTCGATGCGATCTTGATCGCCTTGCATGCCGGAGGCCGCGGTAACGCAGAAGGCGTTCAAGCTGGCAGTTGTTTGCCGAACAGGCCGGGCAGGTTAATCGCCAGGCCTGGCCTGAGTTCGGGGATGCCGCGCTGCCAGGCGTATGTAGAAGGTTATCGCTCGCCAGCAATGCATCGGCGGCTGCCGGGCGATGAAAATTCAGGGCGTTTTCTCGTCGCCCTCGCCGCCAGAGCGGGATCAGGCCCGGCTTGAGGCGGCCGTGATTGACACGGGCAAGCGATACCACTTTTCAGGGGCTATGGATGGCAGCGGCGGGCTGAAGGCTTTCGAAAACTGGTTCATGGCAAACTCCGTATGGTGCCTTTTTCTTATCCGTTCTTTGAGGCGTTCGCATTCCACCCTAGTCTTTATCAATCCATGGATTTTTTTCGTGTATGAAAGCCGGACGCAGATAATGAAAAGCCCCGGCACGAGTTGCAGGGCCTTGGAATTCAGCCTTCTCGCTACCGGACGCTTCGCAGCGAACAGGCAACGCAGAGCAATAACTTTTTACCTTTTTTTCAGAAGATCGCGACATCTCGCTGAGCAGCGCAATGTTTCTGCAGGCGGGAGCAGGCAGGTTTGCGAAGGCTCAACCTTCTTCTTTCCTTTGCGATCGAAAATTGACGGCCCTGCAACCATCAGGGAAGATGATTCCATGCCAAAGGATCAAGGGGAAATCTGATCAGAACAGTAAGGAATATTGTACCGTAGGGCCAAAGCACTCAGGGCACCCTGTTCCTTGCGACGCTTTTTCCAGGCGTTGTTCGCCGTCAGCGGGCCAGTGGTACGAGGCGGGATAAAGAAATTGAAAAAAAATCATTCCACCGGAAAAAAACCGCACGGACTATCGGGCATTGATGATGTCATCCACCACACGATTGATTTACGATTTGAGGGGAACCAAAATTTTTTTGCCAACCCGGGGCCGATTGATAAAACAACCCGACAAAGCAAAGGGGGGGGTTATTTCCCAATTTTTCTCTTTCTTTTCCTCCA